>Ga0255780_10004222_pt1 | contig 12391 bp, 16 predicted proteins | sample 071ome_32_FD_179978 | JGI IMG/M metagenome (GOLD analysis project Ga0255780, IMG submission 179978) | Coastal salt marsh microbial communities from the Groves Creek Marsh, Skidaway Island, Georgia - 071405AT metaG (version 2) | ecosystem: Environmental > Aquatic > Marine > Intertidal zone >... | reverse complement strand
GCGTTGAAAGGAAAGTGAAATGGCTAGAAGTTATGGGACTAAGAAACCAGAGGTTATGAAGAAGTCTGATACTTCTGTTGCGAAGGTGAAGGTCAATGGCAAGAAGTCCAGCGTGGCAACGAAAAGAGGGTAAGAACCCTGAGGGCGGTCTGAATGAGAAGGGCCGTGCTAGTTACAAGCGTGAGACTGGCGGGACGTTAAAGGCTCCTGTTAAGTCTGGTGACAATCCTCGCCGTGCATCTTTCTTGGCGCGTATGGGTAACATGGCTGGACCTGAGCGTGACGAGAAGGGCCGCCCCACTAGGCTTCTTCTAAGCTTAAAGGCATGGGGAGCTAGTTCTAAAGCGGACGCTCGAGCAAAGGCTCGGGCTATTTCTAAGCGTAACAAGGCGAGGGATTGATATGTGTTTAGGTGCGGCGGTTGCTGGGCGTAGCGCTCAGAGTTTTTATGAAGAGATGCGTAAGAAGCCTGAGGCTCTTCCTTCTTTGCCTACTTCTGGTGAACGGGTTCAGCGTGCGCAGGAGCGCGGTATGCGCCGTGTCGGCAAACCGCAGCGCACATTGTTAAACACTGGCTATGGTGAGAATGATGGCTGATGATATGAAAGTTGGCGGCGGTGGCCGCTATCGCCGTTTGGTTAAGCAGCTTCGTGAGAAGGGTGCTGAAGACCCAAAGGCATTGGCGGCAGCAATTGGTCGCAAGAAGTATGGCAAGAAGCGCTTTCAAGAATTAGCAGCAGCAGGCCGTAGGAGGGCCGCAAAGTAATGGCATGGATTGTTTCTAATACTGGTGAGGCGTATGACGGAGATACGCACGAACTATTGGGAAAGACCTATACTGGTAAGACCCGCACTCCAGAGTCTCAACGTCTTGATTGGGTAGAGGCTGCACCAAAGCCTGCAACCCCTTCTAAGCCTAAGGCTGAAACCAAGAAAGCAAAATGAGTTTTATTAGCACCATAAAACCAGAAGAACTTGAGATGTTGCGCGGGATTGTGCGCAAAGTTCATTTGAGTGAAGTGGTTAAGAAGTTTGGTCATAGCCATGAGGCTGTCAGCAATAAAGAATGCGACAAGCTTATCGAAAGCATTGGACCAGAAGTTGTGCAACGCATGATTAAGTTTGGTGTAGACAAAGGACTACGATAATGGCCTCACAAAAATTTATACCCGCAGATCGTCTAAGAACTGATGTATACTCGGAAGAGAATCAACGGGAAACTCCAGATCAATCTTCGCCACAGCAAGGCTCTCGCGGCCCGTCAACTGCGGCAGAAAGATCGATGGCTGGTGTATCTATTGGATACTCATCTGCCGTTCAAACTCTTGATGAAATTAATCAAAAGCTTTCTTCTTTTATGGAAAGCGATTATTGGAAAATTGCTGACAGATTTAGAAATATGGAACCCGGTGGGAATCCAGAAAGAATAGACGCTGGCGGCGAATCCCTTGCAGCGTTTCTGTCAACAATTGTTGCGCTTGGTCACAATGCAATTGCTCGACTTCGCACTGGAGAAAACCCTAATGAACTTAGGGGCCGCAGACGGTTGGCTTCTCAGCAAGCACTGCGAAACCTAGATTCTTTGGCTTATCATGAACAATACCATACTCGTGGTCCAGAGCAGCGCATTTCACGCGGTGATATGCAAGGCAATTTCCCAGAATTTACTGAGAGCATAGCTCAACGGAACATGGATGAAAGAAACCTTAGGAACAGTGAGCTTATGGCTCCAACTGGTCGCTTGGCTGGAAGGGTTCCAAATGAAGACAAGATAGCGAATCCACGTTCTGAAAGCGATTAATGGTCGACTTTAAATACAAGCCAGATGGAGAGGTGTTAAAATCCTTCATGAAGGATGACACCTTTTTTCGCGGCATTCGCGGCCCCGTTGGTTCTGGTAAGTCTGTGGGTTGTACGGTTGAAGTATTCCGTAGGGCGCTTGGTCAAGCCAAGGGGCCAGACGGAACGCGCAAGAGTCGTTGGGCTATCATTCGTAACACCAACCCGCAGCTTAGAACGACCACCATTAAGACTTGGCTTGATTGGTTTCCTGAGAACGACTGGGGTAAGTTTACTTGGTCAGTTCCCTATACCCATCACATTAAGAAGGGTGACCTTGACCTTGAGGTTATCTTCTTAGCATTAGACCGCCCCGAAGATGTTAAGAAACTTCTGTCACTTGAACTGACTGGAATTTGGATCAACGAAGCTAGGGAAATACCTAAGAGTATTATTGATGCCTGCACCATGCGTGTTGGTCGTTTCCCTTCTATGCGTGATGGTGGCCCCACTTGGACTGGAGTAATCGCTGATACTAACGCGCCAGAGGAAGATCACTGGTGGCCTATTATGGCGGGTGAGGTTCCTATTCCAGATCACATTCCGCGTGAGCAGGCGCGGATGCTGGTGAAGCCAGACAATTGGCAGTTCTTTACTCAGCCTGCGGGTATGATTGAGGAAAAGAACGAAGAGGGCGAGATCGAGGATTACAAACCTAATCCTGACGCTGAAAATACTAAGCACATGATGAAGTCTTATTATCCTAATCTAATTAGGGGTAAGACAAAAAGCTGGATCGATGTCTATGTTATGAATAGGCTAGGCCATGTCCAAGACGGAAAGCCCGTATATCCAATGTTTGCACCAGAGGTTCATGTCGCAAAAGAAGAGATACCTGTCGCTGCTGGAGCGCCAGTGTATGTTGGTGTAGACTTTGGCCTTACGCCTGCTGCTGTGCTTGGTCAAAAGGTGCGCGGTCGTTGGTTCTTGCAATCAGAGATCGTTGCTGTAGATATGGGCATAGTTAGATTTGCTGAAGTTCTTCGCAATGAACTAGCAACTCGATTCAATGCAGCCTCAGAGGTCATTATATATGGCGACCCTGCTGGCGACTTTAGAGCGCAGACTGATGAATCAACACCCTTTCACATTCTGCGCGGGGCTGGCTTGAGGGCGTTCCCTGCGCCTTCCAACTCTGTTGACCTTCGCATCGAGGCCGTATCCTCCCAACTCACCAAGATGATTGAAGGTAAGCCAGCCCTACTTATTGACCGCCGTTGCCAACAACTTATCAAAGGCTTCGAGGGCGGGTATGGTTATAAGCGTATGGAAGTTTCTGGTGAGCGTTACGCTGACAAGCCAGACAAGAATATGTTTTCTCACGTTCATGACGCAGCGCAGTATTTGTTTCTTGGTGCAGGCGAAGGCCGCGCTTTAATGAACTCGCAGAAACCAGCTCAACCTGTTGTTGCAAGGAAAGACTTTGACGTATTTAACCGCAAACCAAAGCAACAAAGACGACAAGGGCTTTGGGCTAGAATGTAAATTGTGCGTTGTGCAGAATTATATTCTATGTTTAGCAAAGCTATGATTAGGAGGTAGCTATGTGCCAACCAGTTAAAAAAGCCTTAGGCATCGATAGAACGACAAGAGAGCGGCAGGCACTTGCTGCAGAGGACCAAGCTCGTGCTGCTGCTGAACAGCGTGTTGCTGCCGAAGAGGCAAAGCAAGAAGCAATTCAAGAGCGCGCGCAAACTAAAGCGGGCGACATCGAAGAAGCAATTACTGAGCGCACAACAAAGCGCGGTCGCGCTGGTGGCACTGGTCGCCGTGGCCGTTCTATGCTTCAGCGTTCTGCTGGCGGCGGTTCTGGCTTCTTAGGTAGGTTTAATCGCTAATGGAATATTCCAGCAATCCAATCGCAAAGAAATATATTGAGCATTACCAAAAGGCTAAGGCTCGCCGTGAGAATTGGGTTCCACTATTCGAGGAGTGCTATGAGTATGCCTTACCTCAACGTGAATCTTTCTACTATGAAGAGTCGGGCCAAAGGCGCGATGATAAAATCTTTGACGAAACTGCGGTTGTTGGTGTCCAAGAGTTTGCCAGCCGACTTCAAGCTGGCATTGTCCCAAACTTTGCGCGCTGGGCTGACCTTGCTGCTGGCTCTGAAGTCCCTCCTGAGGAACGCGATGGCGTTGACAACGAGTTGGATGAAGTCACTGACTACGTTTTTGAAGTCCTTCAGAACTCAAACTTTGCCCAAGAAGTTCACGAGTCTTTCCTTGATCTTGCTGTTGGCACTGGCGTTCTTTGTGTTGAGGAAGGTGATGCCCTAAATCCAGTAAACTTTACTGCGATCCCTTTGCCTCACGTTGTTCTTGACACAGGCCCAGACGATCGGATCGACCATGTATTCCGTGAGCGGAAGAAGGTTAAGTTCGATCACCTACCTCTTATGTTCCCGCGCTCAACCTTTGATCCAAAGGTTATGAGCAAGATGGGCGGCGATAACACAACAGATGTTCTCGAAGTTGTTTGCCGTGATTACTCTCGTAAAAACGAAGAGGCTTACTATCACTACGCATTCTGCATGACGACTAAGACTGTCTTGCATGAAAAACAAATGGCAGGCGTTGGCTCTAATCCGTTTATCTGTTTCCGTTGGTCCAAGTGTGCAGGCGAAATTTACGGCCGTGGCCCACTTATCAATGCTTTGTCTGCAATCAAAACAACAAACCTAACCATTGAGCTTATCCTTGAGAATGCTCAGATGTCCATCTCTGGTATCTACCAGATGGAAGACGATGGCGTAATCAATCCAGATACTATTCAGCTAGTCCCTGGCTCTATTATTCCAAAGGCTATGGGCAGTTCTGGCTTGCAACCAATCAACGCGGCAGGGCGCTTCGACGTTGCACAGCTAGTTCTAAACGATATGCGTTTGAATATTAAGCGCGCGCTTTACAATGATATGCTTGGTGATCCTAATAAAACCCCCGCTACTGCGACCGAGGTTGCAGAGCGTATGGCCGATCTATCTCGCCGTATGGGTTCTGCGTTTGGTCGTTTGCAGGCTGAGTTGGTTCAGCCTGTTCTTCAGCGTGTAATCTATATCCTGAAGAAACAAGGGCGCATCGAAGTCCCTACTGTGAACGGGCGTGAGATTAAAATTAAATCCGTTTCCCCATTGGCTCAAGCACAGGCTAACCAAGATATTTCTTCGGTTGCGCGCTTCCTTGAGTTGGTTGGCGGGGTCTTTGGACCTGAGATGTTGCAGCTACTTATTGATAGCGAACAGACTGCAATTCACCTTGCTCGTAAGTTTGGAGTGCCTGAGTCCTTGATTCGGGACGAAGAACAGCGTAGACAAATAGCTGCACTAGCGCAGCAAATGGCTATGCAGCAACAACAGCAAGGTATGCCAATTGAGCAACAACAAGGTTAATATTGGAATAGATGGCTTCCAGCGAAGCAGGGAGCTTGATATTCAGATCAGCCAGAACATTGCTGAAATCTTCAATACGCCAACAGGCAAAGAGGTATTGCGTTACCTTAGGTCAATAACCATTGAAATGGTTGCTGGCCCCAATGAGGATACCAATTCTCTTTGGCATCGGGAGGGGCAGCGATTCATTGTTGGACAAATTGAACAGCGTATTGCCCACGCACAACGGAGCAAAAACAAATGAGTGATAGCTTACTTTCTGGTGGCGAGGCCACTGAATCTGCTGAAGCTACTGAGGCTACAGTAGAAACCACAGAGACTACTCAAGCTGAACAAGACCTTTTGCTTGGGAAGTATAAGAGTGCAGACGATCTAGCAAATGCTTATAAGGAGTTGGAGAAGAAGCTTGGCTCGAAGGAAGAAACGCTCCGCGAAAAACTTCTTGAAGAACTACAAGCTGAAGCATTTAAAGATCGTCCAGCAAGTGCGGGAGAGTATCAGCTTCCAGAAACTATTGACGAAGAATCGGCAGTAAACAGTGAGCTTCTGCAGTGGTGGTCTAGCCACGCATTCGAGAATGGCTATAGCCAAGAAGAGTTTCAGAAGGGCATCGATATGTATGTCGAGGCTGTATCAGCAAATGCTGAACCTGAGATTGACATAGATGCAGAGGCAGCAAAGCTTGGTGACAACTCAAAGCAACGCATTGAAGCTGTGTCTATGTTTGCTAATAAGTTCTTTCCTGAGAATGCAATCGGCGCAATTGAGCGTATGTGCGAAACACATGAGGGCATCTTAGCGCTTGAGCATATTATGGATGCAATGAAAGATGGTTCGTTTAGCGGCGAGACATCACCTTCAACAAGACTTGACGAACAGGCACTTCGTGAGATGATGCAAGATGAACGGTATCATAGCCCAGTTCGGCGTGACCCTCATTTCGTAAAACAAGTCGAAGAAGGTTTCAGAAAGCTGTATGGATGATCCTGTAATTAAATCTCATGGTCTTGGGCTTTATCCGTTAAGGCCCAAGCATATCATTCCGCTATACAATGACCTTAGCGAAGAAAACGTAAGAGAGCTTCAAGTAGTCTACAAGACAGACCCGCTTGAGGCTCTTTTGCAATTGATCAATGTCCAAATGGTTTTTGTTGTTGAGCGTGATGGCAGACCGCTTGCCGTTACTGGTATTGACGAAGAGGGCTGTATGTGGGCGTTGTTTACCAAGTCAATGAAGAAAAACTGGATTCGTTTTGCTAGAGCCAGCACTGAACTAATAAGATTCTATCACCACTTCTATGATGAAATTTATTGCCAAGTGTGGACAGAAAACGAGATGATTCACCAATGGCTAGCCCATTTAGAGTTTGAAGCTGACGCATTAATAAAAACCGATAATGCAGAACTTGTGCAATTTGTGCGTTGCAAAACGGAAGAAACCAATGTGTATAGTTTCTTATCACGGCCCGTGATGCACTGAGAGGCCCGCAAGGATACCCTCAACGAGGTGAGAGATCGGATACCCGTCTGGACTGTAACTTCAATCAAGGACTGACAAAATGGCTAATACAATCGATCAAGCCTTTATCAAGCAGTTCGAAACCGAAGTGCATATGGCGTATCAGCGTATGGGTTCCAAGTTGCGGAACACCGTTCGCTCTACCAATGTCACGGGTTCGACTGCACGTTTCCAGAAAATTGGCACTGGCGCTGCAAGCACTAAGTCTCGCAACGGCAATGTGACCGCAATGGAACTGGCACACACCAACGTCGAAGCAACAATGGCTGACTTCTATGCAGCCGAATACATCGACAAGCTGGACGAGTTGAAGATCAACATCAACGAGCGTCAAGCTGTTGCTCAATCTGCTGCTGCGGCTCTTGGCCGTAAGACTGATGAAATCATCATCGCAGCAATGGACGCTGGTGCAAACGCAACTCAAATTGCAGACACAAGTGGTGCATTGGATAAGGCAGACCTTTTGGTTCTGTTCGAAACCTTTGGCACTGCAGACATTCCAGAAGACGGTCAGCGCTACATTGCAATGTCCCCTGCTGGTTTTGCTGACTTGTTCTCGATTAACGAGTTCGCATCGTCTGACTATGTTGGACCACAGAACCTGCCATTCGCAGGCGGCATGACAATGAAAGAGTTCTTGGGCTTCAAGATTTTCTCAACGTCTGCTGTTGCTGGTGGTAAGAACTATGCTTATCACACCACTGCGGTTGGCTTGGGTGTAAACGCTGACGTTCAGACGGAAGTAAACTACGTTCCTGAGAAGGTCGCACACCTTGCAACATCGATGATGTCGATGGGTGCTGTTGCTATCGATAGCAACGGTATCTACGAAGTCCTCGATAACAACTAATAGAGGTGGGGGGCTTCGGCCCCCCAACTTGCCATGACAGTAGCAAACACGCCTATTAAGATTTGTTCGCGCGCGTCCCTTCTGATTGGAGGTGACGCTATTCAATCATTTGAGGATGGCACAGCCGAAGCAACTGTTGCCAATGCAATGTATGAGGATATAGCCCACGCCGCGCTTACAAACACTCGCTGGCGTTTTGCTAAAGACCAAGCTGTTTTAAACCGCTTGGCAAATGCACCGACTGGTCGATACTCTGCTGCTTATCAGATTCCATCTGAAAGCATTATGCTTAACGCTGTTACTGTTAATGAAGTCCCAATCATTTACGATACTTACGGAAGTAAGATTTACTGTGATGCTTCGGAAACAGAAGAACTTGTAGCTGATTATAACTTCCGCGCTGATGAATCTGTATGGCCACCATACTTTGTAATTGCGGTTCAATATATGATGGCGGGTGTTCTTGCGACTTCTGTTGCGCGGGATATGCAGCTTTCTGAGCTTATGGAAGGCAAAGCCAATCTCCTTTTGGCCCATGCTCGTAGGTTGGATTCTCAAACCCAAACAACTCGTAAGCTTAACACATCAAGGTTCATTGCCCAAAGGCGTAGCTAATGCAGAAAGTTCGCGTTCCAATCACTAATTTCCAGTTTGGTGAGATCAGTGACTCCACTATCATGCGGACTGACTCGCCTATCTATCAGGCTTCAGCGCAGCGCGTAGAGAATCTTTTGGTGCGCGCAGAGGGCGGTGTAGTTAAACGTGCTGGCCTTAGAAACCTACATGACTTTAGTTTAACTAGAGATACGACGAAGCGTATGCAGCTTCGTCTTTTGCCTTTTGTATTCTCTGATGATGAACGCTACATCATTGCGATTGAGGATGCTAAGGCAACTTGCTTTAGAATTGTAAACGGAACCATTTCCTTGGTTCAAACAATTACTCAAGACACAAACTCAGATGCACTACCGTTTGATGAAGATTACATTCATGAGTATACCTATGCTCAATCTGGCGATGTAATGTTTATCTGCCATCCGTTGTTTGCTCCACGGATGATTATTCGAACAAGCCTTACAGCATTTGAATGCACTCCATTTAGCTTTGATGAGCGCTCTGATGGCGAAAAAATCTATCAGCCTTACAGTGTATTCCATCCAGTTAATGCTAATCTTGATCCTTCCGCAACGAGCGGCACTGGCGTTACATTTACTGTTAGTGAGCCATACTGGACGAGCGATCACGTTGGCGTGACAATGCGTTATGGCAAGTCTGAGTTTACTATTACTAGCGTCACAAGCAGCACTGTAGCTGTTGGTGATATTGTTGATGTTCTTCGCATTCGCCTTGAGATTCTCAATCCGCTTCGCACACGTGATGGGTCTGCGGTTATTGAAGTGACGCATCTTAATCACGGCTTTGATGGTGGTGAGTCTATTACTGTTGAGAATGCTTCTGCCGTAGGCGGTATTAACGCTTCTCAAATTAATGGCGCTAGAACTATTGGCGACATTATCGATGAAAATACTTACACAATTACGGCTGGCTCTTCAGCAAACCTATCTGAAGATGGCGGCGGTTATGTAAGTCTTGTTACTCATGCACCTACTCATAACTGGGATGAGCAGTCTTTCTCTGCTGTGCGTGGCTACCCTGCGGCTATTGAGTTCCATGAAAACCGTCTATGTTTTGGCGGGACAATCCAAGAGCCAGATGCTATTTGGATGTCTTCAAGCGGCAGTTTTTTTAACTTTGACGTAGGTGATGCAGACGATAGTGATAGCATTAACCTTGTTGCTGCTACTGGTGATGTAAACGAAATACGTTACTTGGTTTCTAACCGCGACTTGCAAGTGTTTACCGCTTCTGCGGAACTGTATGTTCCTACGTTCTTGAACCAAGCTATTACTCCAGCTAATGCTCAGATTCGCAAACAAACCCCGTTTGGCTGTGAATTTGTTGAGCCTAAGTCTATTGATGGCGCAACGCTATTCTTGCAAACTGGTGGTCGGGTTGTCCGAGAGTATCTCTATACAGATACAGAAGATGCTTACACATCGACTGCTGTATCTATGATTTCTTCGCATCTTATTGACGACTTCCAAGATGTTGCCGTTGTCAATGGAGCTTTCCAAAAGGCTGAGTCTTATGCTGTATTTGTATCGTCTTCTGGTGATTGTGCGGTCTTTGGTTCTAATCGTGCCGAGCGAAGAGCGGGATGGATGCGATTTACAACGCAAGGTGACTTTCATTCTGTGGTTGCAATTGATGATCGTTTGTTTGCTGCTGTTTGGTTTGACGACACTGATTTAAGACTCTGTGAGTTTGATGAAGACTTTCAGTTAGACAATGCAAAATCTTATACAGTTACAGCTAACGTAGCTGATGTAAGCGCTGACTTTGCCAATGGGACTGAGGTTCATGTCATTGCTGTTGACGGTGACGGCAACCAAGACTATCGCGGCACACATACTGTGACGGGTGGTAACATTGATCTTACTCAATACAACCCAACCTATGTGAGCGCCTATATTGGCTACTCATACACCGTTAACATTACGACCAACCCTATTGATGCAAATGTTGCTAACGGGCCTGCAACAGGCGTTCCACGCGGTGTAGCGACTATTGTAGCTGATATGCGGAATACTCGATCAGCAAGCTTTAATGACATTAAACTTATTACTGAGGGCGCGTTTAGCGGCAAGAAAGAGTTTCGTCTTCTTGGCTACAGCCGCGATCCACAGATTACAGTAACACAAGATGAACCACTGTCGTTTCAGTTGAACGGCTTGATTGCGGAGTTGATACTATAATGCCTGCTCAATTTGCTGCAATGTTACCTTATCTTTTAGCTGGTTCATCGGCTTTATCTGCATTTGGACAGATAAGCGCTGGAAAAGCGCAAAGAGATGCTTCTCGACTTACCGCCTTTAGAACTGAAACTGAAGGTGAGTTGAATAAAGCAATGGCAGTTCAGAAAGCAAATGCTCGACGCGCTGAGTATGATGCAGCAACATATGCTAATATTGCCGCGTTTAGCGTTACTAGGGACATGGGGCGAGATAGAAGCGTAGAAGCTTTCCTTAGAAAACAGCAAGAAGTATTAGCCGAAGATATTAAACGTGTTGATACACAGGCTTACTTTGAAGCTGGAAAGTATCGTGCTGCTGCTGCCACTGAACTTCGCAGGGGGCAGAATGCTTATAAAGCATCCCTTATTAGCGCAATTGGAACCTTGGGTTCTGGTGCTTATCAATATGCACAGGTGAGAACATAATGGCTATTACTCGTCAAAAAACTCAAGTTTTCAATCAACCAATTGGTGTTGTTCGTGCTGATGATGGTGGTGAAAAAATAGGCCAAGCAATTAGCGCTAATGCTTCAAGGATGTCAGACCTTCTCTACAGAGAGGCGGCTCTTGAGGCTGAAGCTGAAGGTCAAAGAAAAGCTGGCGCACAATCCTCACAGGATATTATTACCATTGATCCTACTACTGGTCGTCCTGTTGCGCATCGTCCACCTGCAAGCTTTGGGCGTATTGCTGCTAGGTCGTATCAAGATCTAATTGATCGTCGTTTTGAAGATTCTATCGCGGATGAATTGAAGGAGCGAGGTGCAGCAATAGCATCTGATTCAACGTCTGCTGCAAATTATCGAGATCGAATGAGTGCATACGTTCAGGAAATGTATGTAAATGCTGTCGATGATTCTGGAGAATTAAATAATTACGGTCGTTTCATTGAGGAAACTGGCACGGCTTATGTCGCTTCAACTTATGAAACTCTTCGTCAGAAAGAAATTGAAGCTGCTCGTGAAGCTCTTATACGAACTAGCCAAGTTAATATGCTTGAAGCTACGGAGGATTTGGAGCGCCGAGTATCTTTGGGCGAAGAAGGCGAACAATTTGGTTTAGACTTTGCTTCCGTTGCTGCCTTAAATCAAAGTCTTTTTGATAGTGGCGATATTAGCTTTAGCACCTACGCATCAAACAGAGAAAGATTTAATGGTATTCGCGCCCAACAGGGCAATGGTTTTTTGCTATCTATTGCTGCTAATCTTGGCGCAGATCATGAAGATTTTCCAAGAATCTTGCAGGCTGTTCGTGATCCAAGTACGGCAGCTAGCCTTGAGTCTGAGTATGCTGGTATTACTTCAGCTATTAGCCAAGCGCTTCTATCAACAAGTGCTTCTTCAATTATTTCTTCTCTTGAAGGTCATGCTGCTCAGTCTGATACAATTCAAGAAAATGCAACTGATCAATATACTCGAGCGTTTTCTGTAACTTCTGCAACTACAGTAGAGGCAATATATAGTTATTTAGCAGGCGTTGAGCCTGAGATTCGTCCTGAAGTGCGCTCTAACCTTATTGGTGAGTTTATTGCCGTTAGGTTTGATGCAGAAGCAGATACTTCTATAGAAATTAATCGAATAGTTTCTGAGCTTGAAAATGAAGCAGAAACTTCTTTTGCATTTGTAGCAGAAATTGCTGGCAATGATGTCGCTCGACTTGTTCGCAATATGTCTTCAGATGATCGGCAGGGTTTAGCACAGCATCTTACTGCTCGTTTAGATACTGTAGGCAAACTAGAACAAAGTGAACGAGAGTTTTTTCAGGCTCAACTTGGAAGTCGCGCTGCCGCAGATATGCGCGAAAATACTTTTATTGATAATTATCAAAGTTATGTAGACGAGATTAATAATTCAACTTTGCTTGAGGACACAAAAAGAAGTTTGCTCAACCTATATGAAGACCACCTTATCGATGAGCAAATTGAATTTGCTAATTCTATTT
>Ga0255780_10004214_pt1 | contig 12403 bp, 6 predicted proteins | sample 071ome_32_FD_179978 | JGI IMG/M metagenome (GOLD analysis project Ga0255780, IMG submission 179978) | Coastal salt marsh microbial communities from the Groves Creek Marsh, Skidaway Island, Georgia - 071405AT metaG (version 2) | ecosystem: Environmental > Aquatic > Marine > Intertidal zone > Salt... | reverse complement strand
CGCCGCGCCCACCGTTAAGTCGACGAAAACCACGCCAACCCCAACCTCCACCCCGACCCCGATCCCGATCCCAACGCCATCAAAATCAACCTCGGCGTCGAGTCTGACCGCGCTGTTGCCGGGCCTGACGATGGCCTCGGCCGATCCCACCGCCCCCGAGTCCGAGTTCCGGGACGTCGGTTCGTTCGTGACGACGTCGGCAGCGTCCATGGCGGAGAAAGCAACGAGCGTCCGCGGGAAGGATGAGCGACAGAGCAAGGCACTGTCACAGCGTGCCGCTGCCCTGTACCTGTGGCATGGTGACGTCGGCAGGGCGCTCGGGGTCCTGGTGGAGAACGACGCCCTCACGTCGGACTTTGTCGCGTTCGCCGCTGGCGCCGGGCGCGACGCGTGGATCGCCGCGGCGAGGGTGTACGCCGACTACTTGGAGCGGAAAGGCGAGGTCCATTTGGCGGCGCTGTACCGGGTCCAGGCCGGCGACGTGGTCGACGCCACGCAGACGTACGAGCGGCACAAACTGCACCGCGAGGCGGCCGCGCTGGCAGAGCTGCGGCTCTCGCCCGACCACCCGCTTGCGACCCGAGCCATGGAGCAGTACGGGACGTACCTCGCCAGGGCGGGGATGGAGGCGGAGAGCGCCTTGGTTTTGGCAAAGGCACGGAACACGGAGCCAAACCAAACCTGACATGTAATGCGTGGTCCATTCGTGCGTCAGATATCCCTATGGCGATGAAGGTGGGCATCGTCGGTCAGGGCTGCGCGGGGATGAGCGTGGCGTATCACTTGCTGCGAAACGCCAACGCGCGACACGCCCCACTCCGACTTGAGCTCGATGTGATCGACGCGCACCCACTCGGCTACGGCGCGACCGGCGTCGCGGCCGGTCTGCTACACCCTCTGGCCCCGTCAGGGAAGCCTTTGTGGCGAGGGATGGCCAGCTACGAGAAGGCGGCGGCCCTCGTCCGAGACGCCGGTGACGGGTTCTGGCGCTCCACCGGCCTGTACCGCCCGGCGTCGACCGACAAACAGCGGCGCCAGTTCGAGAGAAATATAGGTTGGGAGCCGCGGGACGCATTGCTTGGGGCCCGATGCACCGAGCCCGACGGTGGATTTTACATCCCACAGGGCTTGGTCGTGGATACGAAACGGTACCTGGAAGCGCTGTGGGACCGGTGCAGCGGGCTCGCCGAGGAACACGGCAGCACGATCTCGGCGCGCCGAGCGCGTATCAAGTCCCTGGACGATCTCCAGGCGTATGACGCGACAGTCATCGCCGCTGGTGCGGCTGTCCAGGAGATTGCGGAGCTCCGCGATGCGATGACGCTCGACCTCTGTCAGGGGTACACGGTCGAGCTGGTCCGACGATGGGATCATGCCCCGACTGGCAGGTCCGAGGCTCGGAATGACGCTGTTACGTATGCGTCGTCGACGACGACGACGTCGATGGCGGCATCCCCGTCCTCGTCCTCGTCGGCACCATCGTCGATCTTGGGCCAGCCCTACGTGGCGTTCCATTCTTCCCAGAGGGCCATCGTCGGCGCGACGCAACGGCACGGTGTCTCGTCGGCGGAGGCATTCGACGTCATCTCACGCGGGCTCGACGATCCGTCCGAGTCGGCGGCAGAGGCGGCCGACTCGCTCGTCCGCGCTGCTCGGGACGTCGCCCCGGCGCTCGCGGACGGCGCATGGGACGTTCGAGCGGTGCGATGCGGCGTGCGCGCCATCCCCCAGCGCACCGAGCTCGGGTCGATCCCGTACGGCGGCAAGGTGGACGGAAGGAACTGTTGGGTCATCGCGGGCCTCGGCGCCCGAGGCCTGGTGTACCACGCCGTCATGGGCGAACTGACCGCCGCGGCGCTGTTGGACGGGCTGGACAACGAGGCGGCGTTCGCGGCGAGGGGGTTTGGCCAAACCTTGCGTTGGCTGGAGTCCCGGTGAGACGCTCAGCGAGAGAGAAGATCCGCGCTCTTCTCGACGACGATTGCAACAACAAACATCGTATTCATCCATCGCACATCCACCGTGCTCAGTCTTATTCTCGCATTCGACGACGGCTGACTGAGGACCAACATGCGGACTTTCACCACAGCCTCGCCCATTCCCGCCGCTTCCGCGGCTCGGGCAAGGCAGGTCATCATCACACGCGCTGGTGGTGCTTCCGAGCTCGTGTCCAGCGCCCTGACGGAGCGCCATCAGGTACGACCGACGTCGTCATCAGGTCTTCTCTCTCCTGCGAGGAGAACGATTCTCTCCCTCCTCCCCAAAAGACGCTCTCTCACACCCCACGAAACACCACCACCACCTGCTCGCAGCTCATGCGCGAGATGAATACGCTTCTGCGGACCGACTACGCCTGGGACCCCGCCTGGATCGACGGCGTCACGGCCGCCATCCGCTTCAAGAGGCTGGACACGTCGGTCGCCCAGACCAAGGCGGCGATCGACTACCTGGTGAGCAAGTCCATTCCCGTGCACCGGGTGGAGAATATGGTGTCGATCAACAAGCAGATTCTGGCAAGAACTGTGGCGGAGCTGAAAGAGACGGTGGAGTATATTGAGGGCAAGGGACTGCAGGGCGACGAGCTGGCCCGGTTCTTGGAGACCAACCCGGTCGTTCTGCGGTGGGTATTGACCTTACTCGCTCCGCGTGAGTGAACTCTCGTACCTCACTCGCGCTTTGCGCTACGTTCGTTCGCTCGCTCGCCAGATACGGGCCGAGTCCCGACGGGGCCCTTGCACTCCGGAAGGGCGGATCGCTGGACGAGAGGAGCAAGGCCAAGGTCGTGAAAGACACGAGGGGGGTCTTGCAGTGCACGTACTACCGGGAAGGCGTGGTCTTAGGCGAGAGCCCGGTGTCCATGATCATTCGTTGAGGCGGCAGTACTTATTCCTACTAGTACGAGTACGTACTCGTTGTAACACAGAATCCGATCCTATACCCTTTTTTTCTTCGTTTCTCGGGGTAGTCTCGTCCCCCACCTATACGTCTTCGTTTCCATCACACGTTACGGTGCTGTCTATCTGTCTATCTGTCTCTGTCTGTCTCCCGCGCGGCTGTTTTCCGGTCAGAATTCTGTGGTAGGTACCTAAAAACAGTGCATAAGTGTCGGGCGACGTAGAATGGGCGACGAGGACGCAGCCCCGCGCACAGATCGCGCAGACCTGGTGTATAATGTCCAGGATTCCACCAGGGTACGTGCGACATTCCACACGCCCATGGAAACCATCATCGAGACGCATCTCCCGACCCTTCCCGCTCACCCCTCCACACCCCCTCCAGTTCTACTGCCCGTACCCAGGCTGCAACCGGTCATTCGTGGAACTCTGGCGGTTGAAGGTCCATCACCGGGCAAAGCCCGGCGTCAGAGGCTCTGGACAAGAACGGGGCCACGGCACTGAATTGACAATGTGCCCAAAGTGCGGGGTCAAGCTGGCGGCCGGTAAGCACCACGTCAACTGCGCCGCAGGAAAGTCGTCGAAAACGTATCTGCGGCCCAAAAAGGAAGGGAAACGGGCCCCGGCGCCGGGCACCAAGGTGGTCCGGACGATGCGGACGCGAAAAGCCGCCGAGGCGGTGAAGGCGGAAGGGACAGAGGATTCAGAGACGACACATGACGATAGCGAGGTGGTCGGGCAAAAAGAGAGGATCCTGAAGCGTCTCCGACGTCAAGACGATGCAGAAAACTGGGCCACCAAGCTGCTGTTTGCGGCGGCACTGATGAACGAGGAGCAACACGGGGATGACCAGTCATAATAATGATGATGAACGAACCTCTACAGTTTATGTATGACAACCGTAGTATTACAAGATGTTTAGTGTGTAATGTAAGTCGCCAGGGTGCCCCTCCACCAGACAACCTCACACCTAGACACCCTCACACCGCCCTCCGCCCCTCGTCGCGAGGTGCCCCTCCACCAGACACCCTCACACCCAGACAGACGCACCTTCACACACGCGCACGTGACTCGCGTCCCGCCGTCCCTCAGGTGGAGGCGCGGACGGATGCATCGATGCATCGATGCATCCGTCCGCGGCATCGATGCCACCCTCCGAAACCGACCCTCAGGGGATGACGTTCGGGCCAAAGCCATTCCGAGACGTCCATTCTCAGCCTGGCCCGCCCGATGAGCCCACAGACCACTATATTACATACAAACAATCACCCGCGAGATGTCAGAGAGCGAGCGTGCGCACAGCGGTGAGGCATGATTCGGCTTGCGTTGCGAGGGAAATTTCGAGCGAGCTTTTGAGACTCGACAGACAACCTCGACATGGCGGACCAGGAGGCAAGGAGCCGAATAGTTCACGGCGAGGATCCGAACAGGGTACGTACGTGGGGAATTCACGGGCGGCGGGCGGCGGGATGGGCGAATGCACGGCGGGCACGTGCCTGGTCCTGGAACGGTCCTGGAACTGTGTCTTCCTCTGGTGATGAAGAAGAAGCCGCGTGGCGTCGTCGGCGCGGCCCCGCTGACGGACGACTCTGGCCCTCGCCTGCGACACTGGTATGCTCACTCACTCGCTCGCTCGCTGTCTATTCGCTCGCGCAGTTCTACTGTCCGCATCCTGGCTGTAGTCGGTCCTTTGCGGAGCTCTGGCGGTTAAAGGTCCATTTCCGGGCACCACCGGACGTCAGAGGCTCTGGGAAAGAACGGGGGCACGGCACCGAGCTGAAATTTTGCCCCAAGTGTGGGAAAGAGCTCAAGCCCGGCAAGCACCACGTCGGATGTGCCGGAGGGAAGAGTGCGCCGCGGCAGGCGGCGAAACGGAGGCGGATGCCGCCGCTGAGCTCGTCGGATGCAGACGACGACGCAGAGGCGAACCAGTCGTCTCACTCGAGCTCTTGGCAGCGGCTGGTGGATGGCGCGGTGGCGCGGCGTCGCACGTCGCGGATGCGGGCAGCGGATGCCGATAAGGAGGATAGCGTGGTGCTGGTGCAGGGCCAAGCCGGCCCTTCCGGCAAGCAGACGTGCAAGGTGGATGCCATGGAGGACATCAAGTTGGACGACAACTTGCTGGGCCATGGGATGAACGAATTGCACAGCGATATGTTGCCTAACCTGATGGACACGGCAGAGGCTCGGGCGGCGGACCACGATATGGTCGACTCGGGGCTCGCGGCGGGGCTGGCCGGGGAGCTGGAACGGTTGCCGAGCCCGCCGCCGATTCCGCCCGACTGGGAGCTCGGCGGCGAGATCGGTTCCGCACAGTTCCTCTTCGACTTTGGTCAGTTTGACGTCGAAAAGTCGCGAGACCGGCGCCATTCTGCCCTGCTGGAGGAGCAGCCGGAGATCAGGCCGCACACCACGGCCGTGTCCGCAATGCAGCCAGACACCATTTCTACGCCCTCGGACGACTACATCTGGCAGGTTTTGTTCGCCAACCCGACCGACGAGGTGCCCAAGCGGGTAACGGCGCATATGCACAACCCGGCGACGCACGACGCGGCCTTGCATACGCTGCCTGATGTCGGGCAGTTTGACCCGGTCTTCCCGACAATCTTGTCGGCGGCGCGTGCTGGAGCGTCCGGGAGGGTGGCTGGAGTTCCTGCCGGGGCAGGCAAGAAAAAGGTGACTGTGACGTACGAGGTCGGCGACGACGGGGTGTGGAACCCGACGGACGTCAAACACGACGGGGAGGAGGAGCGGCCGGATGCCGACAGAAAACGATCCGCATGAGCGATTGATTACCAGTTTGATTTACGACTTCTAAAAGTACCGATGGCCACTGGCCACAGCCTGCCGCCTGTGGGCCACAGAATGAAAATCATGCGGACTCTTCCTGCTTCTGCTCCTGCTTCATCTCTTCGCGTTCGCGCGTCGGCAGCAGGCCCGGCCACGAACGCCGTGCGGCAGGTCAAGCTGGGTAAGAGCCCCGTGCTCGTGTCGGAGGTTGGCATCGGCGCTTGGTCTTGGGGAGATCGGTCAAACTACTGGCGGGGCTGGTGCAAAGACGACTGCCAGAGGGCGTTTGACGCGAGCATGGACGCCGGGCTGACGTTCGTCGACACGGCGGAGGTCTACGGCTTTGGGCAGTCGGAGCGGTTCCTCGGGGAGTTTGTCAAGGCCAAGTCCGGCGCAGCCCCGCCGCAGATCGCCACCAAGTACGCTTCGCTACCCTGGCGTCAGACGGCGTCGAGCGTGGTGTCGGCGCTGGATGCCTCCCTCGAGCGCCTCGACAAGACGTCTATCGAGCTTTATATCCAGCACTGGCCGGGGTTCTTCCTGAATGCATTCTCTAACCGGGCGACGCTCGAGGGGTTGCAGATGTGCCTGGATGCGAAGAAGACGGAAGCCGTCGGCGTGAGCAACTTCAACGCCTCACGCGTTCGGGAGGCGGCCAAGTTCTTCGAGGGCAACGGCGCGTGTTTGAGCAGCAATCAGGTGCAGTACAGTCTGCTCTACCGGGAGCCGGAACGCAACGGGGTGCTCGAGGCGTGCAAGGAGCACGGCGTCTCGCTCGTGGCGTACTCGCCGCTCTGTCAAGGCATGTTGACGGGAAAATATTCCGCTGGCAACGTGCCGAGCGGACCGCGGAAAATGTATTTCGCGGATTCGCGGTTTGCAGAAGTCGCCTCGCTGCTCTCGCTGATGGACGCCATTGCCGAGGAGACGGGCAAGTCCAAGGCGCAGATCGCCATCAACTGGCTTCTTTGCAAGGACGTGATTCCCATCCCGGGCGTTCGGAATGCGAGTCAGGTCGCTGATATTGTCGGGGCATGTGGGTGGCGGCTCACGGACGGCCAGGTCGCGGAGCTCGACAGGGTCAGCGACAAGATCCCGAGCTCGACTGGGGCGCCGTTCGAAAAGTGGTGATGGTGACTTGCGATAGAATTACGATATTAAATGAACCGGTAAAAATTGTCAATGCGTGGAAATTGCGGCGGCGATGACCGACGCAATTTCCGAGGCGACGGCGTCGGGGGCTTCGAGGTGGGCGGCGTGCCCGGCCCCGTCGACGACGACCACAGTCACCGAATGTTCGTTTGTAGTAGATATCTCCAGGGACGATACCATCTCCGTGTATTTCGTGTCCTTGCTGCCGACAATCATGTGGATCTTCCTCGGGGGATTGGGTTCGTTCGACTTCTTGTTCTTGGTGTCGTTGATGCCACCCTCGTTCTCTAGGGCGCGATCGAGGGCGTCGCGGAGGGACGCGACGCGGCCGGGGGAGCAGCCGCGGAGGGTCGCGGCCAGGACGGCAGTCTCTTGCTCTCGGCTCCCTCCGGTCCCGCTGGCCAGGGCCTTGGCCGCGACGTACCGCGCAAACCCGGGGTATTGACGCATGGAATCCCAGAGCGGCGCGCCGTACCAGGCGTTGAAAAACTCCTGGCGGGGTAGCCGCTCGAAGGATGCAGCCATCGCATCGTCTTTCGCGGCGCGTTCCCGGCGCTCATGGTCGTCGACGCCGAGGCCTCCAGATATGGTGACGAGCCGCTCGATATCGCAGAGCCCGTCATCTCGAAGGTACGTCGCGAGGGCCAGGCGAGCGCCCAAGGAGTATCCGACGAGTGTGCACGAGCCGAGGCGATCGTCCTGAAGGAGTTCGGCGAGGCTGGCCGACATCAGCTCCAGCATGTCTGGAGGCGTGTCGGCGTCGCGCTCCGTCTGGGTACCGCTCCCACCAACGCCGATCTTGTCGAGCCCGGCGTCGGTCCATCGAGACTGGCCATGACCTGGCAAGTCGACGCAAAGGACGGGAGCGCCTTGACAGCGACGGCGGAGGGCGGACGCGAAGTCGTGCATCTCGGCGCTCGACCCAAACATACCGTGGAGCAGGACGATCGGCGCGACCGGACCGCCGACGTTGCCCGTTGCTCTCCCGACGTCTTCGAACGACGTAGATACATGCCACTCCACGTGCTTCGTCGCGATGGAAAACGAGGCCACCGGGAGCGGGTCGAGGGAGTCGTCGTCCGTGACGCTGCTCCAGAGCGACGTCGGCTCGTCATAAACCAGGCGGACGTCGGCTGGCATCATTCTCCCCCGATCTCCAACGAACGTCAGCCCGGAATAGTCGTGCGCAAACCACGGCTCTGTGGAAATGCCATGCGCGTCTCCGCCGCTGCCGCCGCCGCGGCCGCCGCGACTCCCCACAAGGCCCTCACTCACACGCACGATCTGCGACAGGTGCAGGAGGCCGAGGGGACTCTCGAAGGACGAGCTGATGATGGTTCGAAGTCCCCGCCTGGATGCCGCCCTTGAAAGGGCCAGGGTCGCGGACAGGCCGCCGAGAAGGGAGGGCTTGACGACCACGACCTTGACGGCCTCCGGCAATGGCTTGGTCCCGTCGCGGGGGTCGAACACGCCCTGGTCGATGGACTCATCCAGGGCAATAGGAACGCCCGTATGCTTCCAGTCCATAAGATCCGATGGATTTGCCAGAGGCTCTTCCAGGTACTCGACGCCCAGGTCGGCCACAGCCTCGACGTACGTGGCGGCCTGCGATGCCGTCCACGCTTGATTGGCGTCGACACGCAGGACGACGGCGTCTCCCACGGCCTCTCGAATGACGCTCAAGTACTGAGCATCGACCGCCGGGTCTGTCGCCCGGCCCGCCTTCACCTTGATGCACGTGTACCCACGGCGGTGCACAATGTGCCGGGCCTCGGACGCGATGTCCTCCGCCGATTTGCCATGCGGGTTGAGCAGCGCCGAGACAGGAGTCGAGGCCAAAGGCGTCGTGGCGGTTGCCTGGTGGATCTGGAACAGGGCGGCCTCCAGGCCGCACGCGACCGACGGGTACAGGGGCGACGGCAACGGATCACCATCCACGGCCTGCAGCAGGGATGCGAGCATGCCTTCTTGGCTCCGTAGCACCTCTTCTGGAATGTTCACGCCGTGCAATCGTTCGGCAACGAGCGACGCCTGCGTCACGGCCTCTTCGATCGTCTCTCGGTGGAGTCCGGGGAGCGGTGCCACCTCGCCCGTCACTCGTCTGGGCATTCCATCTGAGCAAACAACGTCCATCAGTATGTGAGCAACATCGCGAGTTGAGCACAACGCGCCGTCGGAGGCCGCCGTCGTCATGGGCTGCCGTAATGGAAAGGACTCGGTCCGGACGCGTACCCTCGAGATGGTCGCGCTGGTGGCCATGGCACCAGCGGCGTCGCCTCCACGACCGTTGCTGGGACCGTTGTCAGAGCTGTCGTTGCGCTCGACGATACCGTCCAGAGCGCGAGAGACGGCTGCTTTGATTTCGTCGTGATGGCACACGTTGCTCTCGATGTTGGTGACGACCTCGAGGACGCAGTGCCTGTTGAGCGCCCAGGAGGATCTGAGCGACCTCTCGAGCTCGGCAAGACTCGTGACCCGCATGTGCGGAATACCCTGAGCCCGGCACATGCCGGCAATGTCCACGTACTGGGGGGTCGTCCAGAGTGGCCTGAACTGCTCCTCGGGCACGCCGCCGGCAATCGGCAGAAAGTTGAAGATGCCGCCGCCCGAGTTGTTGATGAGGACCACGGTGAGCGCAGGGCTCATGCCACCGGTCCGCAGCAGGTTCAGTCCGTTCGTGTCATGAATGAACGAAACGTCACCGATCACCAACGTGCACTTCCGCTGCAGGCCGTCGGCGAACCCGGCGGCGCTCGACAGGACCCCGTCGATGCCGCTCGCGCCGCGGTTCGCCGCGATCGGAGCGCCAACGAACGAGGCTTTCAGGGCATCAGTTGTCGGATTTGGGCCAGCGAACATGTCCAAGTCCCGGATGGGCATGCTGTTCCCGACGAACAGGCCGTCGCCATCGGGCAGGCAGTCGCTGATGGTTCTGGCGACGTGTGCCTCCGACATCGTCAGGTGGGCCGCAGACGACAACGATGACGACAACGACGACGACAGAGACGCATCGATGACGTCACCGACGGCCCTGTCGACTCGGGAGAGCATCAAAGCGTAGTCGTCCGACTTGGGCCGCCGCATGGCGCTGCCCGTCAGGGCGCGGTGCAGCTCGACGACCGAGCAGTCGAGGCGGACGTCCAGCATGTTGGCAGGATCGTAGCGAGTTTTCTTGCGGTTGGCGAGGATCCAGGTCGAAGGATCCTCCTGCTGCGTGGCCCACTCCAAGAAGCTGAGCAACCGCTTCGAGGTCAGCCTGCTGCCAAGGTGCAGGATGACGTCCGGCCTGATCCGGCCCCAGACGGTCTCGCTGCCAGCACTCTCGCCGAGAAGGACGTGGTCCATGTAATTGACGAGCCTGACGTCGTCTCCGTGGCCGTAATCGTGGCCGTCGCGTGGGCCGCCGGTGCTCGCCCCCGCACCTATGCGCATCCCAGAGAGGACGTCGCCGACGATCGGCCAGCGCAGGTACGACGCAATCTGCTTGGCAGCCGAGACGTCGTCCGCATCAGCCAGCTCCCCGACCACAATGAGCCCGCGCTCGGCCATCATGATGCGCCGCAGCGTGCCGTGATCGACCGCGGACGGCGACATGCCCTGGCTTGGGTTCGACAGCGTCGACGACGCCGAGAGCATGTACGGCCGACGTGACACGTCAGATATCCAAGCTTCGAGTCCCTGCAGGACAACGGGAGTCGCGTCCTTGCCGCTACCGCTACCGCGGCCGCCAGTCCAGTCGACGGCCACCGGGTGCAGCGGCTCCCTGAACTGGCAGTTCAGATGGACCGGCCCGGAGTTGGACTTGGACGTGGCGATACGCACGCCGTTTGACACGGCCGCGAGCGCCGACCGCAGGGGCACGTCTGCCGAGGGCGCCTGCAGGTCGGCCTCCAACCGCACGTACTTGCCAAAAATGCCGACCTGGTCGATCGTCTGGTTAGCGCCGCTGTCCCGCAGCTCGGCCGGTCTATCTGCCGTGAGAAGCAGCAAAGGGACGTCCGACTGGGACGCCTCAACGACGGCGGGCAACAGGTTGGCGACGGCCGTGCCGGACGACGTGATGACGGCACAGGGCCTCCCAGTGGCCTTGCCGTGCCCCAGGGCCCAGAATCCCAGCGAGCGCTCGTCGATGCCTGGGACCATCCTCGCACGGGGATGCTGCGCCACGGCCAATGTCAGCGGCGAGGACCTCGAGCCGGGAGCGACGCAAAAGGTGTTGCACCCGCACCGACACAGCTCCTCGACCATGACCTGCGCCGCGAGGATGGCCACGTTTTGCGACGACAGGATCCGTTCCTCCGTGGAATTCTTGAACAGGTTGGTGAACTGGCTGATCTTGAGGTCGAGCTCGTTCCACTCGCTCGAGGTGATGGATCCCGGCACGATGCCGACACCGGCGTACAGGTCGACGCTGCCGGCGCCCACCAGGCTGGATCGAATCGCCACCGCGATATCGGCTGCGTTCTTCGAGAACCATCCGAATGGTCCCGCATAAAATCCCCGATCGAATGACTCGAACGAGCGCAGGAGGCACAAGGCGTCCCGGTCGGGCTGGCCGCACACGGCCGGGGTCGGGTGCAGCTCCCGCACCAGATCGAGGTCGTCGACGCCGGCGCGCAGAGATCCGGCAATCCTTCCGTACAAATGCTGCACAGATCCCTGCTTCAAGATCGACTTATCGACCTCGAGATCGATCTCGTCGCATAGCTTTTCAAACGTGTCGGCGATCGACTCGCGGACCAGCTGGAACTCGAGGCCGTCCTTCTGCGACTGCAGCAGGTCGAACGCGAGCCAGAAGTCCTTCTCGATGTCGCCTCCGGGACCCCGCCCGCGCGTGCCGGCGACGGCCTCGCTCACCACTCGCCGATCGGTCCGGCAATAGAGCCGCTCCGGCGTGCACCCCAAAAACGTCCTGTTCGTCTTGTTCTCCGTGGCACTGCCGCTGCCGCTCGTGCCGTCGGCGTCGCCAGACATTCCGCGCCCGAGACGCAGCATGAACTGGTACGCCTTGGGGTCCTTCTCCTGGATCGCTTCCAGGAGGTCGCAGCAGTTGACCTCTTCGTTCAACACGAGCGTCGTCTTGCGTGCCAACACCAGCTTGACAAGCCGCTCCGGCAGCGCCTTCTTCTTCGAAGAGGGCGACGGGCTGGAGGTGGAGGTGGAGGCCGCAGTGGCGTCATCCATCGATTCAGCGCCCCCAGCCCGCGTCTTGGACGCCGCCAGCAGCTCGTCCAGCCCCTTCTGACCGTTGCGCAGGTACTCGTCCAGCGCCGTCGTCGGCTGCACTTGGTACGTATCAACGTACGACACGTCTTCAGCTCCATCACCATGCCCGTCGTACCCGTCGTACCCGTCGTACCCGTCGTGCTCGTCGTGCTTGGACAACTCCTGCTGCACCTTGTCCATGAGCGTATTCCAGCCCCCGGCGTCTGGCTCGTGCTGCATCGAGCCGACCATTCCCGCCCCGTCCCGCACAATCACCCCGGCACTGTTCCGCGCCAACACGTTCTGAAGCTCTGAAATACACCGCAGCGCGTCCCGCACTGCCTCCTGCATCGTCGCAAACC
>Ga0255780_10004203_pt1 | contig 12426 bp, 17 predicted proteins | sample 071ome_32_FD_179978 | JGI IMG/M metagenome (GOLD analysis project Ga0255780, IMG submission 179978) | Coastal salt marsh microbial communities from the Groves Creek Marsh, Skidaway Island, Georgia - 071405AT metaG (version 2) | ecosystem: Environmental > Aquatic > Marine > Intertidal zone >... | reverse complement strand
TTGCGTGGTGTTATGGAAGAATATCACAGCACAGCAAGATTTATTTTAACTTGTAATTATCCAAACAGAATTATTCCAGCGATACACAGTCGTTGTCAAGGCTTCCATATTGCAAAGATTGACCAAACAGAGTTTACAGCAAGAGTTGCAGAGATTCTTATTACAGAAGGTATTACTCCAGACTTGGATACACTTGACACATATGTAAAAGCAACATATCCAGACTTGCGCAAGTGTATCAATACTGTACAAATGAATAGTGTAGACGGTGTGCTGAACAAACCCAATGAAGGCGATACAGGCGAAAGCGACTGGAAACTTGATATGGTTGAACTGTTCAAAGCCGGCAAGATACAAGAAGCACGTAAGTTATTGTGCGGTGCAATTCGTCCAGAAGAAATGGAAGAAGTATATCGTTGGTTATATGATAATATAGAATTGTTCGGATCAGAAGAGCAACAAGACCAAGCAGTGCTAATTATTAAACAAGGGTTGGTTGATCACACACTAGTGGTTGACCCTGAGATTAACTTAGCGGCAACGCTTATTAGATTAGCGAGGTTATAGTGACATATCTAGTAACAGAAAATTGTATTAAATGCAAACATACAGACTGTGTTGAAGTCTGTCCCGTTGACTGTTTTTACGAAGGTGAGAACATGTTAGTTATAAATCCAACAGAATGTATTGACTGTGGTGTCTGTGAGCCTGAATGTCCGGTTGATGCTATTGTTTCTGAAACATTTTTAAGTGACATTGAAAAAATAAAATGGATAGACGTAAACGAACGCTATAGTCAAATTTGGCCTGTTATCACTGAAAAGAAAGATGCACCAAGTGATGCAGAAGATTGGGACGGAGTTCCTGACAAACTTGACTTATTGTCACCAAACCCAGGAGAGTGATTTGATAAGAGCAATTTTAGCCTGCGACGACAATGGTGGAGTTAGTAAAAACGGAACATTACCGTGGCCAAACAATAGTAAAGATTTAAAATGGTTTAAAGAAAATACAGCAGGCCATATTGTTGTAATGGGATCTACCACTTGGAAAGATCCACACATGCCTCGACCTTTGCCTAAACGTGTAAATGTATTAGCAACTAGCAAAGAAGCCGACTATCCAGGAGCACACGGATATATCAGTGGTGACTTGTGTGCAGGTGTACGTAGTTTAGAAGTAGAAGCACCTGGTTTAATTACTTGGATCATTGGCGGTCCAAATATTATTGAACAAACACTAGGAGTAATTGACGAATTTTATCTAAGTCGTATTCCAGGAGAATACGATTGTGATACATTTTTACCTTTAGGAAAAATTGCTACACTATTTGAACTAGATTGGGGAGAAGAACATCCCGAAGTAACATTTCAAATTTGGAAGAAACGTAAATGAAACAATATCTTGATGCACTAAAATACATACTAGAAAACGGCAAGGATCGCAATGATAGAACTGGTGTAGGAACACGAGGTGTATTTGGTTATCAAATGCGTTTTGATCTGCGTAATGAATTTCCTGCTGTTACTACTAAAAAACTTGCTTGGAAGAGTGTTGTAAGCGAGCTACTTTGGATGCTAGAAGGATCTAGTGACGAGCGTAGACTTGCTGAAATACACTACGGCAAGCCTAGAGAAGAACTTGTAGGCAAAACTACCATTTGGACTGCTAACGCTGACAAACAAGGTAAAGATTTAGGTTATATCAACGACGATACTACTAAAGATTTAGGACCTGTATATGGCCATCAATGGCGAAAGTGGGACGCTCAAATTGGATTTGTAGATCAAATTGCTGAAGTTTTAGAAAATATGTACTATGATCCAAGTAGTCGTAGACATATTGTAAGTGCATGGAATGCTGATAGAGTGAATGTTATGGCATTACCTCCTTGTCATACCTTATTCCAGTTTCATATACAAGATGGTGAATTAAGTTGTCAATTATACCAGCGTTCAGCAGATATGTTTTTAGGCGTACCTTTTAACATTGCAAGTTATAGTTTATTAACACATATGTTTGCACAATTACTTGAATTAAAAGTAGGCGATTTTGTATGGACAGGCGGAGATTGTCATATCTATCAAAATCATTTTGAACAAGTACAAGAACAAATTACTAGAACACCAGTAAAAGGACCTACATTAGAAATGCCTGCATTTTCAAACTTAGAAGATATTAAGAATACTAAGCCAGAAGATTATAAACTTATTAATTATAATCCTATGGATTCAATTAAGGCTCCAATGGCAGTATAATGAAGCCTATTTCTGCTATATTAGGTTCACCTAATGAAAAAGTAGAAGAAAAATTTGCTTGGTGGCCTATAAAAAGTTCATTTAGCAAGAAAACAATTTGGCTTAAACATTATGTACAAGTTGAAGTATACTGGGACGATGCATTTAACCACCCTCTTAGATCAAATACTTGGACATTAATTTATAGCCGTAATGAATACTTGATGTACTTGTTAAGGAAAGATCGTGAAAAACAAATTTATTGAAGCATACATGGATGTTGCAGAACGTTTTGCACAACTAAGTTCAGCAAAGCGACTGCAAGTAGGTGCGATTGTTGTAAAGGATGACCGTATTATCTCTATTGGATATAACGGTATGCCTAGTGGCTGGGATAATTGTTGTGAGGAATGGGACGGTGAAGACGAATGGGGGAATACCATTACTAAAAGTAAAAAGGAAGTGCTCCACGCAGAATCAAATGCGATTGCTAAACTAGCACGTTCGCCCGAAAGTGGTGAAGGTGCAACTATCTTTATTACACACGCACCTTGTATAGATTGTGCTAAACTAATCTATCAAAGTGGTATAGCCACTGTATACTACAAAAATGAATATCGTAGTACACAGGGTATTGATTTTTTAAAAAAGTCAGGTGTAACTATTCATCACCATAAACTTTAAGAACTTCTTTCACTGCATCGTGACGTTCGATATCTCCTTGTCCAAAGTTAACTATATCAATATAAGATGTGTCAGCATTTTCTAATAATTTAGTAAAATTAATAAGTCCGTTGTCTTTTAACCGATCTGCTTGTGCCAAGTCGCCGGTTACAGCCATTTGACTATTTTCACCTAGTCTTGTAAGTAGCATCTTCATCTGGTTTGGGGTTGCATTTTGCATCTCGTCTGCTAGTATAAATGCGTTTTTAAAAGTTCTTCCTCGCATGTATGCTAAAGGAGCAATTTCAATTATACCCTCTGTAATCATTCCTTCAATCTGTCTAGCATCAAAATATTCACGTAATACATCAAAAATAGGTCTAGTCCATGGCGCCATTTTTTGTTCTAGCGTACCTGGAAGAAAACCAAGATCTTCATCGACCGAAACTGCTGGTCTTGTGACAATAATCTTATCTACTTTGCCTTCTTTGAATAGCTTAACTGCGACCTGAACTGCAAGCAATGTTTTGCCCGTACCTGCAGGACCGATTCCAAAAACTATGTCTTTGGTTTCATCTAACAGTTTAAGTACATATTGTTCTTGATTTTTATTTCTAGGAAGTATATTTACGTTTTTTTGTTTTTGAAATGGTTTAATATCTACAACGTTGTTGTAGTTGTTCGAATGCTGCCTAGCAGCCTTTCTTTTTGCACCCATTAAGTGTCCTCCTTTGGGTTAAAATGGAGTAGGACAGTTTGTTCGTAGAACACTTGCCCTACAAAAGTATTTAGTGTCTTAACCAAAAGAAAAAAACTATTTGTTATAGACACAGATACGATAAATAAGTATAGCAAAGAATAGGTTAAAAATCATGCATGATGTAATGGATATAATTAAAAACGTAGAAAGCATTTATGAATCAAATACTGCTTTTCAAGTGCTAAAAGATTTTGAAAGAGTGTTAGATGAACTTGATTTATATGTTTATACTAACTGGAAAAACGGTGAAATTGCCGAAGGTCCCCAAATAGACAGACATTGGGTTACCTGTTCATTCTTTTGGCCAGAAAATGAAATGCCAGATCCAATGGGCGGAAAGCGTCTATTAGATTATGACTGTAAAGTACGCTATAAAAAGAGTCATTTAATTGAACCTAGAAAAATTGAATCTCCAGATGATATTCGTCCTGGAACTAAAAAAGGAAAATTAGACAGACATCCTATTTGGGTTGTTGAAATACAAATGCCTAAAAAACTTATTGCAGATATTTACACAGGATATATTGAAAATGCATTTGTAGATCCTACCCAAGCACCTGCACCAACGCCAGAAACACAACCTGCAGACGAAACAGCAACAGAAGAGGCAGTAGAATAATGAGTTTACAACAAAACGATTTGAGAGATTTAGTTGATCGCATTATTGAAATCGATTCTTATAAATCTAAAATGGGTTCTGATGAAAATATAATTACCCTTGCATTTAGTACTATGACAAAAGAAAGCGCCGAGGATCTTACATCTTTTATTGAAAAAGGTTATAGCTTTGTATTAGATGCTGACTCAACAAGTGGCGAACTAAGTGACGGAACATATAAAGTTTTTGTAGAAATTGAAAGAGACAGAAGTGCAGCAAAAAACATAATGGAAATTATGAATGGTGTAGAGAATTTAACTGGTAAAGATAACCTAAAATTCCGTTATTACAAAAACTTTAGAAGTCATCCAATAACACAAGAAGCATTAGAAGCAACAATACCAACTAGTTCAGACGATTATGGTATTAAAGTAAATGAATCTAATTTAGAAAATTACAAAAACTTTTTTAATAAAAGTTTTGTAGAAGATGTTAATATGTGGGATGATAAACTAACTATCAAAAAGGCATATGCAGATCCTGTACAGTTTACATTTGTAGATTTTGGGCCTACACAGGAAACACTAGATTCTATTAGAGAATCGTTTAACGCTGATGACTTTGCAGAAATAATTTTCCTTTCCAAGTACATTGGCGACTACAACATTACTAAATATGGTAGCAAGCTCACATTCGAAAATGATGGAAATACGCTTGTTGTAGAAAGAGTTGTAGTATAAAGGATAAACAATGGCAGCAGAAGACTTTGAATTTGAATTCACCGAAGAGATGGTGATTGAGTTACTTCGCGGAAACGAAGAAGCAGAAGACTGGTATGACGCAATGTGTGAAATACTTCCACTATGGGAAATGGACACACCAGAGCGTGTAGCAATGTTTATTGCACAGTGTGGACACGAATCAAATAATTTTAAAGTATTAAGTGAAAATTTGAACTACAGTGCAAAAGCACTTGATGCTCTATTTTCAAAATATTTTAGTAAGGCAGGTAGAGATGCTCAAGAATATCACAGACAACCTCGCAAAATTGCGAATGTTATTTACGCAAATAGAATGGACAACGGCGATACCGATTCCGGTGACGGCTGGACTTTCCGCGGAGGCGGCATACTTCAGCTTACTGGCAGATACAACTATACAAAATTTGCCGAAGAAATGGAAATGTCACCAGAAGAAGCAGTAGAGTATGTACGTACTAAAAAAGGCGCATTAGATTCAGCTTGCTGGTTCTGGGATACAAATGATCTAAACAAGTATGCAGATGCTTGCGATATTAAAGGTGCAACAAAACGCATTAATGGCGGATACATTGGCTTAGAAGATCGTGAAAAGCATTACAAACACGCAATGGAAGTACTTGGTGGCGATTGGGAGCCAGGTAAGATCGAATATGAAACAATTCGATTAGGTTCTAAAGGACCAACTGTTAAAGCAGTACAAGAGGAATTAGAAATTGGTGCAGATGGAGTCTTTGGTAGAGGCACAGAAGCACATGTTAAGGCTTGGCAAGAGGAAAATGGGTTAACACCAGATGGTATTATGGGTCCTCAAAGTCTTAAATTAATGTTTGGGGAATAAAAATGAAACTGTCAGGGATACTTTTAATCGTTATTATGACAATGGGCGGCATAGGATATTGGTACTATACCGATACACAAAAAACTATTGCTGTACTTACAGAAAATAATGCTAAACTTGAACTGGCAGTTGCAACCAACGAAGAAACAATAAAAACAATGGCAGCGGATTTTGCTGCTGCCAGTGAAGAATTAAAAAAAGTAAACACTGAGTTTGCTAATATTCGTAGACAAAATCAAGAACTAGCAAATAAATTGCAGGATTTAGATATGACAGCAGCAGCCATAGCTAACCCTGCAGGCATTGAACGTGCGGTAAATAGAGGTACAGAGAATGCTAGTAGATGCTTTGAATTATTAAGCGGTGCTGAACTAACGGAGAATGAGAAAAATGCAGAAAATGCAAGGTCTTTTAACAAAGAGTGCCCTTGGCTTTATGATACTTATAAGTCTCGCGGCCTGCTCAACGACCCCACAACGGATAGAAGTAACAAGCAAACCAATTGATAAACCGGAACTGGTATTACCTCCGGTTGACGAAGTCAATATGCGCCGTATTGAATGGATCGTTATCAACGAAAACAATATAGACGAAGTAAAAGCACGTCTAGAAAGCGAAGGCAAAGCATTTGCATTTTATGCACTAACTGGCGACGGCTATGGCGCACTAGGATTAAACTTTTCAGACATTAGAGCACTAGTACAACAGCAACAACAAATTATTGTTGCTTACGAAAACTATTACAAAGCAGCTGAAAAGGCACTTGATGATGCAGAAACACAGCGTCAAAAAGAAGAAGCAGCTGACGCAGCTAAAGCAGCAGAAGAGTCTAAGGGTATAGACTTAAATCCATTTAATTAAACGATAAATACATTAGCGGAGGGTAGCTAATGGAAATGATTTATCGTATGTTTGGCGATACACTGTGGATATACACAGCAATCGCTGGATCGTTGCTAGGGGCAGCATTCTTAGCGTGGTTTAGAAACACACACGCAGCACTTTACTTAATGTCAAAATTTGATGCACTACTAGATAGTCTAGTAGATCGTTTTGGTTGGGACTTCCTACAAGACGATCCAGAAGCATGGCGTAAACGATATCCAAAAGTTACAAAAAAAATAGACGAGTTGGAATCTCGTATTAAAGATCTAGAAGGGCGTTAAGGAGGGAAAATCATTATGCCAAGAAAGAAACCAGAAGAACTAAAAAGTCAATCAGCAGCGCCAGCACCTGCTCCAGAGCCAGCAGCGCCAGCACCTGCTCCAGCAGCACCAGAAATATCATATGAAAGACCTGCGGGTACAATGACTATTGATAGTAGTGCTATCGGTGGTGCTGATATGAACGGTGACGGACACATTTCTAAAGAAGAAATGGAAATGCATTTAGAGTTTAAACGTAAAGAGTTAGAAGATGCTGATGCAATGCGTGATGCACAACGTCAAATGACTTGGTTTGCATTGTTTGGACTATTACTATATCCGTTTGCAGTAGTTGGCGCATCTTTGTTTGACCTAAACGAAGCAGCAAAAGTATTAGGCAGCATGGCACCAACATATTTTGTTGCTGTTGCTGGTATTGTTGCTGCATTCTTTGGTGCACAAGCATACAAAGGCAAAAGCAAGTAATCACTACTGTTAAAACATAATAGTCCATGCGATAAGTAATTGTATGGACTATTATTCTATTCTAGGTGTTGATCGTAATGCATCTGCCGATGATATTCGAAAGGCTTATAAAAAGCAATCGATGAAACATCATCCAGATCGTGGCGGCAATGAAGAAGAATTCAAAAAAGTAAACGAAGCATATCAGATACTAAGTAATTCTGATAAACGTTCTGCATACGATAATCCTGCACCTGACTTTTCATTTACATCTAGAGATTTTAACAATGGACACAATCCGTTTGCAGGAACTCCTTTCGAAACAATGTTTAGAAATAATTTTGGTCATAGCAGAACTCCTCGAAACAGAGATGTCCACGTACAGACTAGAATATCTTTAGTAGACATATTGACAGGTAAACAAGCAGTTGTACAATACTCTACAGGAACTGGTAGAATAGAAACTATAACTGTAGATATACCTGCAGGAGCAAAACATGGAGATACTATTAAGTATCAAGGGCTTGGAGATGATGCAGATAGAAGATTTCCACGAGGAGATTTGCTAGTTAAAATTATACTTACTAAAGAAAAAAATTGGGATAGAGACAACGATCATTTAATTACAAAAATCAATACAAATGTATTTGACTTTTTGTTAGGAGGTGTTATAATATTAAAAACACTAGATAACAGGCATCTTGAAATAAAACTACCTAAAGGTTCAAAAATAGGCACAACATTTAGTTTACCTGGTTATGGAATACCAAACTTGCAAACAGGTAAGCGTGGCAATATTTACGTTAAGATAGAAGCAGATATACCAAATATTAAAGATGTTTCTTTGTTAAATAAAATAGAAGAACTTAAAAACGAAATAAAGGATTTGTAATTTATGGTCGAACCATCAAAAGAACTACAGCTAGTATTTGATAAAGCAATAGCAGATGCAAGAAAATTGAAGCACGAGTATGTAACTCTTGAGCATCTTTTGTATGCAATGCTTTGTGAAGAAAAATTTACCAATACAATAGCAACTTACGGTGCAGATTTTGAATATATTAAAACTAATTTAGAGCATCATTTAAAAACACAATGTGATGAAATTAAAACAGATAATGCAAAGTTTAAACCTAAAAAAACTGCAACAGTTGAAAGACTACTTAACAGAGCCTTTACACAAGTACTTTTTGCAGGTAGAGCATATATTGACTTAACAGATGTTCTTATGTCAATGCTTTCTGAAAAGAAAAGCGTTGGTGTTTATTATCTTGAAAAAGGTGGAATTGAAAAAAGCAAGTTTGGAGATTTCCTAACTAATGTGTTAGAAGAAGAAATTGTTGAAGAAGAAGAAATTTCAAGTGAAGCACGTAGAGCACTACGTTCATTTACAACTAATTTAAATGATCAGGTAAAGCGAGGAAAAATTGATCCTATTATTGGACGAGGAGAAGAACTTGAAAGTTTATCACTTGCACTAGGACGTAGAAATAAAAACAACGTGCTGATGGTAGGCGATCCGGGTGTAGGTAAAACTGCTATTGCAGAAGGACTTGCATATAAAATTGAAAATAATGATGTTCCTACATTCTTGCAAGAATATAAAGTATATAATCTAGACATTGGTGCTATGCTTGCTGGTTCAAAATATCGCGGCGACTTTGAAGAACGTTTTAAACTTGTACTACAAGCACTTACTAAGCAAGGCAAAACAATTATGTTTGTTGACGAAGCACATATGATGAGTGGGGCTGGCGCAGCAGGTAGTGGTAGCTCTAATGATCTTGCTAATATGTTAAAACCTGCTCTCACAAAAGGTGATCTTAAAGTTGTTGCATCAACTACATGGGAAGAATATCGAAAGTATTTTGAAAAGGATCGTGCTTTAATGCGCAGATTCCAACGAGTTGTTATCGGAGAACCTAGTGCAGAAACAACAAAAGATATTTTAACAGGTATTAAAAAGTATTATGAAGACTATCATGCTACTATTATTACAGACGAAGCAATTGATGCTGCAATTAAACTGAGTATTAAGTATCAAACAGATAAAAAATTACCTGACAAAGCAATTGATTTAATTGACGTTGCATGTTCTCGATTTAAAGTAAATGATATAGTTGACGGCGAAAAAATTGTGTCTGAACAAAACATACAATTTGAATTAGCTAAAATGATTAATATGCCTGCAGAACAAGTTGCAGAAAAAGAATCAGAAAATCTTGCACACTTAGAAGATAATTTGAAAAAAGTTGTTTATGGACAAGATGATGCAATTGAATCAATTGTAGATAAAATTCTTGTAAGCCAAGCAGGTCTTAAACCGGACGATAAGCCAATTGGTGCATTCGTGTTTATGGGTCCAACAGGTACAGGTAAAACTGAAACAGCAAAACAACTTGCTAAAAATCTTGGTGTACAACTTGTGCGTTTTGATATGAGTGAATACATGGAAAAACATTCAGTTGCTAAACTAATTGGTTCACCTCCAGGTTATGTAGGACACGAAGAAAATGCAGGACAATTAATTACTAAATTGCAAGAGTTTCCTAACTGTGTACTGCTACTAGACGAAATCGAAAAAGCGCATCCAGATGTTTCGCAGATTCTACTACAACTTATGGATAACGGTAAAGTAACTGGTTCTAACGGTAAGGAAGCAGATGCTCGTAACTGTACACTTATCCTTACAACTAACCTAGGTGCTGCACAAGCAGAGAAAAATTCAATAGGTTTTGATAGTGAAGAAACTAACGAGTACGAGGATACCGAACTTAAACGTTTCTTTGCTCCAGAGTTTCGCAACAGACTCGACGGTGTAATTACATTTGCTAAACTAGGCAAAGAAGTTATGCTTAAAATTGTCGGCAAGTTCTTGCTTGAACTTAAAACAATGGTTGCAGATAAAGGAATTGTTATCAAAGTTACTGACGAAGCACTTGATCATCTAGTTGACAAAGGGTTTGATCCTAAAAATGGTGCTCGTCCATTGCAGCGTGTAATTGATAAAGAAATTAAACGTCCTCTAAGTCGCCAGATACTATTTGGTGATTTAAAGAACGGTGGTGAACTTATAATTGATTATAAAGGTGACAATTTAGTATTGGAGATTACTAATGTTTCCGAAGAACATCTCCACGTTTAAAACTAACAGATTGTTTTATGGAGAGTATCTTTATAAATTAGTACTCTCCAACTCACTTAACCATTATTTTAGAACTGAATTTCAAAAACATGAAAGACTGAGTCATGTAAGAGAAAAACTTGACGAGTTAACTGAAGCGTATAGAAAAAATGAACCTTTAGTAAGACCAATGTATCGTGCAGATGTAATTGTGCCAGTTGATGACTATTTTGATGCACTAGATTTATATACAATTTTAAAAAAGCAATCTAATTATAAAATACGTGTTGAACAGTATAATGTACTGTCTTTATATTCGAACGACAAAAATTTACTTCATACAATTTCACAAAAAATAAGAGACAAAAAAACAGAGTTTCATGGTCCAGATCCTAAACTTGTTAATACTTTATTATCAAATAAAAAAATAATTTTAGTAGATAAGCCGCCTCAATTCGAATTAAAAGTATACTTTAGCAATAAAAAAGTAGATCAGTCATTTGTTACTTGGTGTAATGCTAATACTGATAAATCTAAAATAGGAAAAAGAGCACTAGAATCAGCAAGAGATTGGGGTTACTTAAATAATTTTTATATGTATATAAGAGATGAAAGAGTATTAAACTTAGTTTCTCTTATTATAGGAGATAATATTAGAAGTATTGAGAAATTAATATACAAAGGCGATATAGATAAATAGTATTATGCCGAATAATAGTGAAACAATTTTAACAGCTCAAACACACCCAGGAGACAGTACAGAAGTTACTGTAACAGGTGATAATTTTAAAGGTGACGGTTACTACGGACGTAGTGACGGATTCCATACTGTCCAATATACGTTAACTGGGTTTGTTGGAACAGTTAATATACAAGCTACACTAGCATCCAATCCTGAAACAACTGATTGGTTCACAGTATATTCAACTACATATCCTACAAGCGGTGACGAAAGTGTTACAGCAAGCAAAGTAACAAATTTTACAGGTAACTATGTTTGGATAAGAGCAGTAGTAACATACACAGATGGCACAATAAATTCAATAGTATTAAATCATTAAGGTAAAGACATGGAACACTTTGTAAGAATAGTAATGGAAAAACAAGAAGGTGCTCAGTTATTAGATGAAAGCATCTTTGCAGAACAAGAAATTTACGAAACTGAGCAAGGTGCTACAGTATATGAAATTGCACTTCCTCGTCAATTAAGTGAAGATGAAGCAGATGAGTATGCTAATAAACTTGCAAATTATATGTTTGAACAAGGTTATGATGATTTTGACATTGAAATTAGTATGAACGAAGGCTTCACACGCAATGATGCTATAGATATTCTAGGCGACTTACGTGGCAAAGGCAAAAAGATTGAGCGTGGTACAGATACATATAAAGGTAACTTAGCAAACGAATATGTGTCAGGAGTATGGGACGTTTATACATTCTTACAAAATAGTTTAGGTATCAGTGGCATGAGTGATCCTAAACTAAAAGAAATACTAGAACCTGTTATGCAGTTGCGTGGCGAAGCAAAGAAATTAGAAACAAAACCAGGCAGTGGCGAGAATGCACGTTTTGGAAATCAAATTGTAAATGCTCTTTATCCACTATTAGTTTATATTAGAGATCATATGGAGGAACCAAAAAACGAAAGCATTCGTGAAGAATATTCCAACGTAGTTGTTAAAGGCAATAATACTAAAATACCAACAGTGGCTCAACAACTAGGGTGGAAAACAGAACCTAGTGTTATGGGACGAGAATTTACAACAATCCTTCCAGATAGTAAGCCACTTACTAAAGACGCTATTGATAAGTTTATAGCCGATTTAGGACTT
>Ga0255780_10004197_pt1 | contig 12435 bp, 12 predicted proteins | sample 071ome_32_FD_179978 | JGI IMG/M metagenome (GOLD analysis project Ga0255780, IMG submission 179978) | Coastal salt marsh microbial communities from the Groves Creek Marsh, Skidaway Island, Georgia - 071405AT metaG (version 2) | ecosystem: Environmental > Aquatic > Marine > Intertidal zone >... | reverse complement strand
CCCCGATGTCTTCATCACGCGGGGTCAATTGGCCAGTCGCGATGAGAATCCCCAGAGCGATGGGAAGATCAAAACGCCCGCCCTGCTTCGGAAGATCCGCTGGTGCAAGATTGACCGTGATTCGTCTCGGAGGGAAATCGAATCCCGAATTTAAAATGGCACTTCGAACGCGCTCACGACTCTCACGAACCGCTGCTTCAGGAAGTCCGACGATAGCGAACGACGGAAGGCCTCCAGAAAGATGAACTTCTACCGAGACCGCAGGTGCATCAAGCCCTACATCTGCACGACTGCGCAGCTTTGCAAAAGACATGTTGACCTCTCCTTGTCATAAAGTCCCGTCCTTGGGATAAGTGATCTGACTGCCGCTACTGCTGGTCTTTTTCTAGCGCCTCCACCCGAGCCAGAAGCGTCTCTAACTGCTCGCGCGTTCGAGCCAGTATTTTTTCTTGAACCACTAATTCCTCGCGCGTCACAAGATTCATTTTCTGTAAGGACGCCTCGACCAGAATCTTGAGGTTCGACCTCACTTCATCTGCAAGATCTCCAGGCAAAGCATCCTGGAGAGACTGCGCGATTTTCTTAAATGGCGTATTCATATCGGAGTGTCACGTGGCGGCTAGGTTGATTGGTTTTCATATTAGCAGTGCCAAGATCAAGGCAAAGAACGCACCAATCAAGGGCGTGTTGAAACCCGCGTGTGTTTTGAGAGTGCATTCGTCAGCTTGATCTTAAAAAGTACCTAATTTTTAAGCCTTTTTATCCTGGCACAAAAATTGCTCATATCTGACTGAGGTTATTTAAGCGGGGTAATACCCCTTGGTCCAGTAATTTTTTCACAGGGAGGCACACATGAAGCTCGTCACCGCAGTAATTAAGCCCTTTCGGCTTGATGACGTCCGAGATTCTCTTGCACAGATCGGCATTAAAGGAATGACGGTTACCGAGGTTAAAGGCTTTGGTCGCCAGAAAGGCCATACAGAACTTTACCGCGGCGCGGAGTACGCGGTCGATTTTCTTCCGAAGATCAAGCTTGAGATTGCCATTACAGCGGATCTGGTCGATCAGGCGATCGAGGCCATCAGCGATGCCGCGAAGACTGGAAAGATCGGCGACGGAAAGATTTTCGTTTACGAGATTGAGCAGGTTATGCGGATCCGCACCGGCGAAACAGGGACCGATGCCATCTAGGCAGCACGCTCTAATTCTATTTTTAATGGGAGAGAAAAAAAGTGGAAGATATTCTTAACTTAAGGTATGCACTGGACACCCTTTATTTTCTGGTCATGGGCGCCTTTGTGATGTGGATGGCCGCAGGTTTTTCTATGCTGGAGGCGGGCCTCGTTCGAGCCAAAAACACGACTGAAATCCTGACCAAGAACGTGGCGCTCTACGCAATTGCCTGCATCATGTACATGTTGATCGGATATAACCTGATGTATCCCGGCGACTCGGCCGTGAACAGCATCTGGCCCGGCCTCAGTTTCCTGCTCGGCAGCGAAAATGATCCGGCCGCGGTGCTAAGCGCAACGGGCGAAAGCTGGTATGACGGGTCTTATTACTCGGGGCGATCTGATTTCTTTTTCCAGGTTGTGTTTGTGGCTACCGCCATGTCGATCGTTTCCGGGGCCGTTGCAGAACGTATGAAGCTTTGGCCATTCCTAGCGTTCTGTGTCGTATTGACCGGTTTTATCTACCCGATCCAAGGGTTTTGGAAGTGGGGCGGGGGTTTTCTCAACGAAATGGGGTTTTCTGATTTCGCCGGATCCGGCGTGGTTCACCTGACCGGTGCGACCGCAGCCCTTGCCGGCGTATGGCTAGTTGGCGCTCGAAAAGGAAAGTACAGCAAGGACGGTAAGGTGCAGGCTTTACCTGGCGCCAATCTTCCGCTGGCCACGTTAGGTACCTTCATCCTGTGGCTGGGTTGGTTCGGTTTCAACGGGGGCTCCGAGCTGGTGGTATCCAGTGTAAGTGAGGCAAACGCAGTAGCCGCTATCTTTGTTAACACCAACGCAGCGGCTGCCGGAGGTGTCGTGGCCGCGTTGTTGACGGCCAAGCTGGTCCTGGGCCGGGCTGATCTAACCATGGTGCTTAACGGTGCGCTGGCAGGTTTGGTCGCAATCACCGCAGAACCATTAGCACCCTCACCGCTCGCGGCTACGCTCATCGGCGCTGTGGGCGGCCTCATTGTGGTGCTCTCAGTGCTGGGGCTCGACCGACTGAAAATAGATGATCCGGTCGGTGCCATTTCCGTCCATGGCGTGGTGGGTATCTGGGGTCTGTTAGCGGTGCCTTTAACCAATAGCGACGCGAGTGTGGTCACGCAGATCATCGGTGCTGCCGTCATCTTTGGTTTTGTCTTTATTGCCAGCCTTATCACATGGGGCGCGATTAAGGCCGTGGTTGGCCTGCGGGTCAGTGAAGAGGAAGAATACCGCGGCGTAGACGTATCCGAATGCGGTCTGGAGGCTTATCCGGAGTTCACTAGCGGGCCGAAATAACTTTCAAGCGGCCTTCGCGTATTGGGCGGATAGATACAGCGCCCCGGGTAACCGGGGCGCTGTTAGTCATCAAACTGAACCCGGTACTGAACGTAAGCCTCTTCCCGCAACGACTGGGTCCACTGCTCCAGGGCCTCCTGACTTTTCCTGGCCCTCAAGCTCTGTTCTGCTTCACGTCGGCGAAGATCCTCACCGATATCCACTTCCCGCTCGCCCGTCACCTGTGCGATATGGAGCCCGACGGCAGTTTCAAAGACCGGGCTCACCTCATTTACGACCAATCCCTCAATCGCTTGCTCGAATTCGGGCGGTAAGGTACCGATATCCACCCATCCGAGACTCCCGCCTGCAGCTCGGGTGCTCGCATCCTCAGACTGCAGTTTAGCCACCGCCGCAAAGTCCTCACCGGTCTGGATTCGATCGCGAGTGCGCTCTAGGCGGGATCGCACCTGATCCTTAGGCAGCAGGGCAGATTGGCGCATTAGGATGTGCCGTAGCTCGCGCTGTTGGACCAATTTGACATTGCCCTCTTGAACACTGATCAACTTGAGCACATGCCATCCCCTGGGTGTTTCAAACACAGCGCTAAGGCCCCCCGGCGATACGCCGCTCAGCGCCGTCAGGAAAATGTCCGGAAGTTGGGTGGCATCCCTCATTCCGAGTGAAGCCTGAACCTCCACTGCGCCGCCATCCGCAAATCGCTCTGCGACCTGTTCAAGAGCAACTCCTTCTGATAAGGCAGAGCGAATATTCTCTGCCCGGTGCTGCTGCTTGAGACGCTCCTCCGCAGTCGCCCCTGGCGCAACCGGGATGACGACCTGGGCGAGCTCGATCTTTCGTTCTGAGGACGTTGTGGGCTGTGGATTCTGCGCAAGATACTCATCAATCTCATTTACGCTCACGCTGACCGATCGGCCGATACGAGCGTTAATGACCTGCCTGATAATGAGCTGGCGCTTCAAGTCGTCTCGATAATCCTCGAAACTGACCCCCGCCTGTTCCACAGCCGCCTTGAGCTCGCTGACCCCCATCCGGTTCTGAGCAGCAATTACTGAGAGTGCGTAGTCCACTTGAGGGCCCGCCACAGAAATATTGGAAAGCGCCGCAATTTCAAGTAGCAGACGATCCACAATCATCTCTTCCAGCAACTGTGGCGCAAGCGTCTTATAGGGCGGGACCCTTTGACCTGCCGAGCGCGCCTCCAGCGCGGCTATCGAGACCCGCTTATCGAGGTCAGATTGGGTAATCACACTCTCATTGACGACCACAAGCACTCGATTGATTGGGGTCTGCGCCTTCGCCCACACATTGAACAAGACGATCCAGCCAACGCACAGGATGCTCAGAGGTAAGCGTAATCGCATCTGTCAGGCTGTCTTATTCTCGAGACGGATGACAACTGATGAAGTCATCAGTTAAGCGAGGGAACAGAAGTGGTGAAGCCCCCCGCAAGCTGATCGCTCGACACCCTGCCGAGCCCACGAAGGCTGAACGTCGCCATAAATTTGGACTGCGACTTTTGGTCACTGCCATCGGAGCGGTCTTCATAGCCTAATTGAATGGCCCAGCAGCAGGCGTCATAACCGACTGTGACCTTTGAGTAATAACCCGGCTCAGAGCCATCTGAATCACTTCGAAGAGCGGTAGCGCCGAGCTGCCAACGGGAGGCGATCGGCCAGGTGAAGTCGAGCTGTAGGCTATCCGAAGTGTCGTACCAGCTGTATGAGGTCGACAGACGTCTTCGAATATCACGATCGAAGCTCGCGCCCAATCGCCAGTGATCCACCTGATTTGCGTCCCAGTTCCAGTTAATAAACCCATCGGTCCTTACGTTTCGGGTCAGGTTAAACCTAATGTCGCCGACCAATGGCGAGAAATCGCTGCTATCGGCACCCGCAGACTCCAGCGTCACCTCTCGGGCTGCCAGATAGATCTGCTGAGCCAGGCTCCAGCGAAGCAAATCATCTCCCGTGCTGGACTGATAGGTTTCGCTCGACAGGCCCAGAATGAATCCCTGGAAGTTCTGAATACGATCCGATCCCCAAAACCCGCCGCCGAGAAAGGCATCGGCGATGTTATCGAAACCCACGGTGCCCGAGTCAAACACCGGTAATCCGTCCTGATCTTCGTAAGGGACATAACGATAGGTGAGACTCGGCACCAGCGTCTGCGTGTGCTCCTCTGACCGCCAATCGACATCGCGCTCTAGAAACAACTTTGAAGCCAATTCGAAAAGATAGATCCCTCGAGTGGGATTCGAAGGGTCGTCTACGGGCTGATTCTCCACGTCATAAGCGGTATAGGCATAGGTAAATTTTGGCGTCAATTCCAGAAACGTTCGCTCAATCGGAGCCGCCAGCGTCGTCTCCGTATCCCAACGCAAACCCGTCGTTTTTGAGGAAGAGGCATGGTCAAAATTTATGAGTTCTGATTTGAATTCCGGCTTGAGCGCCAGTCGGGTTTCGTTATAGCTCAGGGTGTTCCGGGCGCCCAGAAAAAACCCTTTGTCCCAGGTCACCCGCAGACCTGGCAAACGACTGTAAGGCTCGTTTTCTTTCGAAACCGCTTTATCGATCGTTTGATAGGCCGTGACGTCGGCATTGATCTGAAAATTCTCGTTTTCCAGGAAAATATCGGACGGGTTGACGGACACATCAACGCTCTGGGGAAGGTGTGAGGCGCTACTCACTTCCAGATTATTGGATAAGTCGGTTAAATAATCACGATCAGATACATAGCCTACGTTGGCATTAAAGGACAAACGAGAACCCCGGCGCTCGACATTTTGCCGGTGACGGTAGCTGAAACCCTGCCGACTGTCGTCGTACTCGGCGTCGTCCGGCATCCACTCTCCGCGCAGCATGCCGTTGTAATCACCGAATCCAGTCTCTCCCATGTAGCGGAACTCGCCGGATCCAAGAAGTCCTCGTTTGGCCATGTATCGCGCTGAGAACGTGGCGTCCCGGGCGGGGGCAATATTCCAGTAATAGGGCACCTCAAGATTAAAGCCCCAGTTGTCGCCGAACCCAACGGTAGGAAACAGCAAGCCACTTTTCCGTTCTTCGTTTATCGGAAAGCTCATTCTTGGGGCATAAGCAATCGGTACGCCATAAAAACGAACTTTCAGGTGTTCCCCGACCCCCACCCCCGACGCATGATCAAGCGTGATCTCTTTAGCCTCCACCAAAACCGAGTCGTCTCCAGCTACGCATCGCGTGTAGACCACATCCTGAAGTCGCTCCCGATCATGCCCTTCCAGAAAGAGGCGCTCAGCCGTGGCTCGCGCTTTGGCTCTTACCTTGGGTGCTTCGGCCGGCGCGTCGTCTAAAGACACTTCTTCTGTTGAGCTTAGCGAAAGCGCTTCGCCAGAGGATAGGCGAATTTCATTGGGTGAGGCCGTGGTCATTCGAGGCCCCTTGACGCTGCCTACGGATCCAGCCGACGCTACGGTAAAGCCAGAACGGTCATAGGTCATCGAGGAAAAATCCTGAACCTTTCGCATAGGAATAGCGTCGCGCCTAGACAACTGCAGCGTGACCATTGATGCAGACCCGATCCGCGTTTCTATTTCCAGATCGAGCTCTGCTGCCGTGATGAGATCGCCCTGTTCCGAAAACAGCGTGGCGTTCTGCGCCTGCAGAGACATGGTTTTCTTGTTGAACAGGATCTCGTCGGCATAGATGGCTCGAGCGCCTTGGGTCGCAAAGGCATTCCCCCGAAGCTCGAGTTCGTCTGAAGATGGCAGATCAATGCTGTCCGCCTCAAGATTGATGGGCATCCGTGTCGCATCCATCTCAAGATAGGGAATCAGGTTATCAGGAACCTTTATTAGATCAGCCGGGCAGGTGCTCTCGTCGGCGAAGACCACCGGCGCCTGCGCCGATGTGGCAGATGGAACTAATAAAAACGCGATACATGCGCCGCGGGTAAAATCAAAAACAGAATACGTTTGTTTCATTTCAGCATCGCATGCTAAGGCTTTTTACATAGACTTTTTAAGTGACGTCAAAAACGACGGGCACTTGGCTTATTATAGGCACGCGATCACACTATCGATATCCCAAGACGCCCCCTCAACCCAAACACGATTCTCAACAAACATGCTATCGGCGATGATTCTTGCCGCTGGACGGGGTCGGCGGCTTGCACCTATCACAGATAAGACACCCAAGCCGCTGCTTGAGGTGGACGGGAAGACGCTTATTGACCACCATCTTGATGCGTTGATCGAAGCGGGCATTACACATGTCGTCGTCAACGTGGCTCACCTCAGTGATCAGATCGTTAAGCATCTTCGAAGCGTGAATCCAGGCTCAATCGAGGTGGTGATCTCTGAGGAGCCGCCCGATGCTCTCGAAACCGGGGGGGGTATTCTGCAGGCGCTGGATAAGATAAAAAGCGATCCTTTTCTGGTCTTGAATGGCGATGTACTGACGGACCTCGATCTCTCCTCTGTGCCGGGTCATATTGAAGATCTTGCGCATCTTATCCTGGTCGCCAACCCCGACCATCATCCTCAGGGTGACTTTGTTCTGGATGGCGATCGCTTGAGACCGCTCACCGACAAAAAGGATCAAGCAGCGCTAACGTATTCGGGAATCGGGGTCTATCGCAAAGCCTTTTTCTCTGGGTGTGAGCCTGGTCGGTTTGCGCTTGGCCCCCTACTCAAAAACGCCGCGCGGGAGAACCGGCTAAGCGGGTCTCTCCATGAAGGTCGATGGATAGACATCGGAACACCGGAGCGACTAAAAGCGGCTCGCGCTACTCGCCGTGGCTAAAGTCTTGCGCAAGAAGAGAGTCAAAGTCGGGCTAGAGCCTGGCCAGAATCGATCGGGTGAAACGAGCGCCTGCATCGTCAATACTTATTACAACCCCTTCGCGCTCCATGCTCGTCACTTTAAGGCCCTGAAAGCCACACGGGTTAATCCAGCCAAACGGCTCGAGATCCATGGCGACATTCAGGCTCAGTCCGTGATAACTGCGGCCAGCGCGCACACGCAATCCTAACGCAGCGATCTTCGCATCACCGACATATACACCCGGCGCGCCAGGACGAGTGGTCGCCTGCAGGCCAACATCAGAAAGTAACTCGATCGTCGCCTCCTCTAGCAAGCGGACCAGCTGACGTACCCCCATTTTCCGCCTTTTGAGATCGATCAGAAAATAAGCGATTAACTGTCCAGGCCCGTGATAGGTGATCTGACCGCCCCGATCTGATTTTATGACCGGAATATCGAGGGAATTAGTCATGGGCACATCACAGCAACTTACCCCTTGGGTAAATACCGGAGGATGCTCAAGTAGCCATACCTGATCCCGGGTATGGTCACTCCGTCGGTCCGTCCAGTCCCGCATCCGGTCCATTATCTCCTGATACCCACAAAGACCGAGGCTTAAAAACTCGACCGAATCGGCACTCGAAGGGGCAGCCGAGAGGTCCTGGGGTGGCCTCAAAACTATCGACGGCTGTGACGCTTCTGACATCAAAGCGTCATCAGTACGTCTTGCTCGCTATTGAGATCCATATAGATGGCATCTAACTGCTGTCGACTCTGTGCCTCAATAGTGCAACTGACGGACACATAGCGCGATTCAGAGCTTTCACGCGTCGTCAGATCCAATAGGAGTTCTCCATTGAGGTGTCGCAGCACAATAGTTCTCACCCGCTCTTCGAACCCGTCAATCTGGCGACCCATCGCCTTGATCTGGAACCGGCAGGGAAATTCCAGCAGATCAGCGACTCCCTGCTCCTCGACCATCAATGGAACCAAAGACGAACGGTGTCGGTTAGGCCCTGCCACAGCGATCCTGAGTCAACCGCACTGAGCGCGACCAGCGGCCGGGATACGATAGCCTCGCCACGCAGCTTGATTTGGAGCGTACCCAGCTCGGCGCCCATGGCAATCGGAGCGATGACCGGGTCGGTTAACTCCACGCTTGCATCTAGCGCTTTTCCCGAGCCCTTTGGGAGCACGAGATCCACCGGATCCACGAGCCCAAGAGCAATGGAGGCTTGAGCGCCCTTAAACACATTAGATTCCACGATTTTTTCACCACCCGTATACAGCGCGTGATGCTCATAGGCTGCAAATCCAAAACGCATGAGCGAATACACCGCATCGCCACGCTCCCGGTCATCCTCGGCGCCGACCACGGTGCCGATCAATCTCATCCCGTCTTTTTTTGCCGAGCCGACCAAACAATATCCAGCCGAGCGGGTATGGCCAGTTTTTACCCCGTCGATGGTCTCGTCACGACCCAGAAGTGGATTTCGGTTTTTCTGGGTGATCCCATTCCAGGTAAATTCGGGAATCGCGTAGCGGGCGTAATGATCAGGTTGACGCTGGATAATGGCACGAGTCAGCAAGGTGATATCACGAGCCGTGGTGTAATGATCGGGGTGTGGCAATCCCGCGCTGTTTTTAAAATGACTGTTCACCATGCCCAGTTCCACAGCTGTCTGGTTCATCAGGTCGGCAAACCCCTCCTCGCTTCCCGCCACATGCTCAGCCAGAGCCACCGCCGCATCGTTACCGGACTGGACAATCAAACCCATAACAAGGTCTTCGACACGCACCTTGTCGCCCGCCTCGATAAACATCCGTGAGCCTTCCGATCGCCAGGCTTTCTCACTGACCATTACTTCATCATCAAGCGACAAGGCCTCGCGCTCTATTTCACGGAATACGATAAACGCCGTCATTAGCTTGGTGAGACTTGCAGGCTCTACCGGGGCATCAGGGTCATTGGCCGCCAACATCAGACCGGTCTTGGCATCCATCAGCAACCACGAGGGCACCTTCAGGTTGGGCGGTGGAATAGTCGAGCGCATGGATGGGTTAAGGTCAGATTGGAAGTCCGCAAGCGCGGTCACCGACCCCACGAAAAGCGCCGCCAAAAGAATGCCGGCATGCGTCAGCCGGACCATCGCCTTGTTTTGATGTTTTGACATGAAGGGCATTACTCCACTCTGATGACCTTGGGCGCCACACCCGAAATGCGCTCAATTCTGGATGCTTGAGTGCGAATCTCGGATGCGTCTTTGAAAGGCCCTGCTCGCACTCGATAATACCGCGTCTCGTCGACTTTTACCGCTTCGACGAAGACAAGTGGAACGTTCGATCGGCTAAGATCGGATCGAAGGCGCTCGGCATTCTCCTGCAAGCGAAAACTTCCTGCCTGAAGAATCACGGGTGAGGAATGCGACCCGCCGGACGGCTGTGCAGCCGCTACGCTCCCGGCCGTTCTCATTACGGTTATTTGCACCGGAGCGGTTCCGCTGTCCACGACGTCCAATTTTTGTGCTGCCATGTAGGAAAGATCGAGAATACGCCCCCCGAGAAACGGTCCGCGATCATTAACCCGAACAATTACCTCTGCGCCGTTACGTAAATTTCGCACCTGAACGTAGCTTGGCAGGGGCAGCGTCTTGTGAGCCGCGGTCATCTCGAACATGTCATAAGGCTCTCCACTTGAAGTCGTGCGTCCGTGAAACTTACGGCCATACCAAGACGCTTCCCCTTTCTCGGTATATCCACTTTGCACCGCCTTCATCGGCGAATAACGAACCCCAAACACCACGTACGGTGCATTTCCGGTACGACTCAAAGGCTCATCTTTCGGGATCGGATTGGAAACAGACGAGGGATCGGGACCGCGAGCCGGCGGACCGTCATCCTGGTAGTAAGCGCCTGAGGAGTTAGTCTTAAAAACACCGCAGCCGGATACGGCTCCCAGCAGCAGGGAGGTGAAGACCAGTCTGACCCACGGCGGCATTAGTTCTGAGCGGCGACGGCGATCTGCTCTGCGAGTTCAAACACAGACATGGCGTAGTTCTGACTTCGGTTATAGCGAGTAATGACAAAAAAATTATGGTGGCCTATCCGATAATCCGGGCCACCCTCGGCGTCAAAACGCAGCACCCCGACATCCTCATCCCCAGGCCCGCTAACCGATATCCCGAGCGCTCGCACGTCCTTCAAAGAAACGTTGGCTTTCAGCTTCTTCGTCACCCGATCTTCAATCCCTTCAGGTCGACCGTCTACCCGGGTGACAATCAACCCTGCTTTTTTCCAGCCATAGCGAGAGAGATAATTGGCGACGCTACCAATGGCATCGTCAACGCTGTTGATCAGATCGGCCCGCTTGTCACCATCAAAATCCACCGCATAGTCTCGGTAGCTACTGGGCATGAATTGGGGAATCCCCATTGCCCCGGCATAGGATCCCTTTACGATTGTGGGATCCATTCCCTGCTCGGCCGTGAGCTTCATGAAGTGCTCAAGCTCTGAGGAGAAAAACTTGCTGCGCCGGGGATACTCGACCGACAAGGTGACGAGACTATCCAGCACCCTCAAACTCCCCAGGATTTTCCCGTACCGGGTCTCTACACCAATGATGGCCACAATGATTTCCGCGGGCACACCAAACTTATTTGCAGCCCTCTCAAGCGTCGCCCAATTCGCTTTCATGAACTGAACGCCCCCGTTTACAGACGCGGGGTTTACAAAAAGCGACTGATATCGGTGCCACTCCAGTCGTTCCGCGGGCCGATTCATAGCATCGATGATTTTGGTTTCGATCTTGGCCTGCTCAAACCAGGACTTCACCTGCGCCTCACTCAAACCATTGACCCCATTCAGGCGGGCGGCCATTTCTCCCAACTGCGGGTATTTCTCGAGCGATACGGCGGATGCCAGCGACGCCGCGAAAAGCGCACTAACCCCAATCAAGAGGGAGACCCGTTTCGCGGACGCTATTAGGAATGCTTTCATCATGTCATTAGTCGGCGCCTGGCGTGCAGTCCCATCACCAGACCAAACGCGGCCATCAAGGTTAACATGGAGGTTCCTCCGTAACTGATCAGGGGCAAGGGCACGCCCACAATCGGCAGGATTCCAGACACCATGCCGAGATTAACAAATAAATAAAAGAAAAACGTCAGGGCCAAACCGCCAATCATCAATCGGGAGTATGTTTCCCGCGTGTGATACGCCATGACAAGACACCGACCGACAATAAAAAGATACAGCACGAGCAGCATGATGACGCCGATCAGTCCAAACTCTTCCGCAAAAACCGCGAAGATAAAGTCAGTGCTGCGTTCTGGAATAAACTCAAGATGGGACTGACTTCCCTGAAGCCACCCCTTTCCCCAAACCCCAGCGGATCCAATGGCGATCTGAGCCTGAATGGTTTGATAGCCCGTTCCCATAGGATCCGCCCAGGGATCAAACAGAGTCAGGATCCGCTGACGCTGATATTCATTAAGCTGTGACCAAAGATAAGGGGCCACCGCCGCTACAACCGCGAGCATCATAAAGATATGCCGCCAGCGAATGCCTGCAAGAAAAACCACAAACAGTCCTGATACAGCCAACATGATTCCAGTTCCGAGATCAGGCTGGACGACAACTAACCCGGAAGGTATCAGGGTTAGACTGAGCGCCAGCAGGATAACCGTGAAGCTAGGAGGCAATCGGTTTCGGGTGAGCAGCCAAGCGATCATCATCGGAACCGCAAGTTTCATAAGTTCGGACGGTTGAAACCGAATCACGCCGAGGTCCAGCCACCGCTGAGCGCCCTTGGCAACCGTACCAAACATCAGAACCGCGACAAGCATGGCGACGCCAATTGCAAAAAGGTGCGGAGAAAATCGGCGCAATGTGCCCGGCGCTATCTGGGCTGCGGCAAGCAATACCGCCCACGCGATGGCGAGGCGGATACCTTGACGCGCCATGACATCCCAGCTCTCGCCTGAAGCGCTAAAAATCACCACTAGGCCCAGGCCCGATAGTGCCAACAGGGCGATAAGCAGCGAGCCATCAAGGTTCAGAGAGCGGCCTAGAAACATATCCAGAGTATCCGATCAGGCTCGCTTAAGCGCTTTAATGAAGTACCGATCCATTACTTGCCGGGCAATTGGGGCTGCCAC
>Ga0255780_10004189_pt1 | contig 12448 bp, 7 predicted proteins | sample 071ome_32_FD_179978 | JGI IMG/M metagenome (GOLD analysis project Ga0255780, IMG submission 179978) | Coastal salt marsh microbial communities from the Groves Creek Marsh, Skidaway Island, Georgia - 071405AT metaG (version 2) | ecosystem: Environmental > Aquatic > Marine > Intertidal zone > Salt... | reverse complement strand
TGGCTTGTATTTTTTTGTTTTCTTTTCTCTTTTGAGTGATGCGCGCGATCGTGCGAGCGAACGAGGTGACTGACTGTACGGCGCGACGACGCAGGAGGCGATCGAGCGGCGAAACGCGTCGCTGCATAGCGGACAGGAACTCTTGAAGAGGATTCGTCAGAAATACGCCGCGGACGAGCGGCCGTATCAGGCATTTTTACTGGCGTTGATTAAATTCCGAAATAAACAGTTCAGCGCGGAGGAGGTGGTGCAAAAGTGTGCGATTTTGTTTTACGACGAGCCCGAGTTGTTGGAGGGCGAGGACGGGTTGGCCACCTTTGTGCCCAAGACGTGTCACCCGCCGAAGCGGTCGTCGTGGTTCGATTGGTCGCCCGCGGTGCACCATCGATTCGGAAGTGAAAATTTCCGATTATTCGTGCGCACGTTGTTATTGTGCGAGTACAAGAGTCGAATGAACCCACCCGAACCGAAGATGCGTCGGTGGCGCCTGACGGAGGGCGATAGCAGCGAATCCGATAGCGACGATTACTCTTCGTCGGAGGAGAGCGAGACGGAGAGTTCGCAACAGATTGAAAAAGAGTCGGGGACGCTTCGACCGGACCAAATACCACCGCGATGGATCGGTGAGGATAAGGATCGCGTCATGAGTGCGTTTGAACGAATGACGTTGACGCTACAACCGAAGGACGACGAGTACTGTTGGGCGGACACCAAGGCGGCGCGCGAGGCGAAGGAGAACAAGGATGAGATCGAGATTCGTGGGAAACGAGGACGCACCGAGGAGCGCGATTACTCCAGCACCCCTCGCGAGTCCCCGTCACCGCCACCATCCTTCAATAAACGTCGAGCGAGCGCCAGAATCGTCGCCAAGGTGAACAGGGGCATCGTGTACAACCGCTTTCGCAGCTTGTCCTCGCCCGACGGTTTGGCGAGAGGTCGCATGCGCATGACGCGCTCGATGAGCACGGTGAACGACGAATTACCGGTCAAACCCAAGAATATACTCACTCTGAACCGAGATTCGAGCAAAATGTCCGCCAACTGCGCCGAGAGAATCGGTTTACACTCGCTCCCCGCCGACGTCGTGCAGCGCATCATCGCGCACTACTCGGTCCAAGAGGGCAAGGCGGAGTTGAACCAAATTCGCGAGGTGCTCATCAAATCCTTGTTGAAGAATTATAAAGGTAAATAAATAGCACGTATCATTAATGGTCACATCCATTTTCAGTATATTATTTTTACAATTCGCTCGCGCGCGCCTCTCCGCGCCGAGCGCCGCGCACAGCCCTAAGATCACACTCACTCTCACCCCTCACGTCGTCGACGTCGCGCGTCGTCGCCCGCGCGCGCGTTTACACGCGCATCACGACATCACCCACGGTCACCGACGTCGCACTCGCGCGAACCCATCGCTCAGTGTCCACCGGGGTGTAAAAACTTGGACGCCTTCTTATCAGCCTCGGTGATCCCAGCCGTCGCGTACACGACCGCGCATCCGACGACGGCGATGCCGGAGAAGAAGGGCCACGCGCGCGGAACCTCGCGCGCGAGCGCGGTGAAGAAACTTTGGTTCGAGTACGGCATGTCTGAGTCGAGCGCGGACGCGAGTGCGGACGCACGCCGTGAAGGTGGAGAGGTGGGCGCACATCGTCCGGCGAGGGGACGGAGTGGGTCGCGCTTGGGTCGTGATCGGTGGAATGTGTGAATTGTGGGATTCGTCGTCACACGGTCGCGTACGGTGACTTGAGACGGCTCGGCGCGTCATGGCGAGCGCGGACGACGGTCGGTACGATCATCTCGTGAAGATATTGCTCGTCGGCGACAGCGGCGTGGGTAAATCGTCCCTCGTGCAGCGATTCGTGCACGACACGTTCGAGGAGGTGAGTCCCACGGTGGGCGTGGACTTTAAGCTCAAATACGTCGACGTCGATGGGAAACGGTTGAAACTCACGGTGTGGGACACCGCGGGACAGGAACGTTTTCGCACGCTGACGAGCTCGTACTACAGAGGCGCGCACGGGGTGGTGTTCGCGTACGACATTACGAGCGAGGAGAGTTTTCGGAACTTGCGCGACGTGTGGCAAAAGGAGGTGGACATGTACGGCACGATTGCGAATTCGGTGAAAATCGTCATCGGGAATAAGATCGATAGGGAGGGTGAACGCGCAATCGCGCGTGATGACGGCGTGGCGTTCGCCAAGGAGCACGGGTGCTTGTTTCTCGAGTGCAGTGCGAAGACCAAGGTGCGCGTGGCGGAGGCGTTCGACGAGCTGGTGAAAGCCATCTTGGAGACCCCTGGTTTATTGGTGGACATCGAGGGCGACGACGATGGTGTTAAGCTCGGGGCGTACGCCGATCGCGCGAACGGGGGATGTTGCTGAGCGACGTCGAAGTGACGCGCGACGTCGCCTCCGCGTTGAAACAAACGTGTAGCAAGTAGTAGACGAAACGACGGCGTGTTGTAGAAAAGAGAGTAGAATGTTTGCCTAGGTTATAGTATTGAAAGTCTTCAAAAGAAAAGCTACATAATTGCCCAGCGCCGAACCATCGCGACGATGGTCCTCCCCGAGCGTTCACAGTGTACACAGTCTCGTCAGCGCGCAACGGGAGAGTCATCCCCTTAGAGCGGCGCCGTGAGCACGGCTTCGTACTTTTTGATTTGGCTCATGAGAGACAAATCAAAGTACTTCTCACCGATGCTAGCCGTCAAACCACCGATCAAGCGCGGGTCGACCACGGTCTCAATCTTGAGCTTGGAACCTTGCGGTGCGTGACCCTTGATGGAGTCTTGCACGTTGGTGAGTTGCTCCGGCGTCAACGCGTGCGCGGTGGTGATGACGCACTTAACTTCGTTTCTAGACGCCATGCACTGCTCTTCGAAGCGAAGAACGATCTTCGGCAATTCGCGCAACCGACCATTCTCAGCCATGGCCTCGACAAAGTTGCTCGTGATGGGCGTGAACTTCGCGCCTTGGCAAAACTCCTTCACCCCCGCCAACTTTTTGCTCTTGGCCATGGACGGATCCATCAAGAATTGCTTGAACTTGAGATCCTTCTCGACCAACGCGGAGAGCTGATGCGGTGTAATCGCGCGCGCGAGCCAACGGTCAGTCTCTCGTCTCACGAATCGTTCGCAGCGCGCGTCGCCGTCGTCCGTCGAGTCGAGCGCGTCTTCGCGCGCGTCGCGTCGCGCACCTGCGCCACTTCACCCTCGACCGCGCTCAAGTTCCCAGCCTTGGTCGCCGCGACGTACAGAGCCGTCGCGTATCGTCCACTCGTGCCGTATTGTTGCAAAGGCGCCTGCACGGACACGCATGACATTCGCGTTCGTCGGTCAGTCGGTCTGCTCTCACCACATCGTTCGAAACCTCGCCTCGGTCACCCTTCGTCGCCCTCTATCGCGCCGCGCACCGTCACCGCGTCTCTTCTCGTCGCGATCGCGCGAGACGTATTACGCACCTTGACGTCCGCCGTCGCCGCCGCGCCCTTGGCCGTCGCGTACGTTCTCTGCGTCGTCGTTCCGTCCGTCGTCAGTCGCGCGTCTCGCGATCGTCTCGCGCGCCCCCGTCATCCTCGTCGTCGTCGTCGGCGCGTCGACGTCGTCTCGCGGTCGCGCGTCCGTCGCGCGGTCGAACGTGTTTTCGCGCGCACCTCGAGCGTCGCTCGCGCGCTCGCGACGCGAGCCAATCGTCGAAGCATCGTCGTCGTCGTCGTCGCGCCGGTGTGAGGGGATCGGCGAGCCGGCGAGGTCTTCGCGATCGTGCGGGTGGTCCCCATAGTGTGGATCTCCGAGGCCCATCTGGGACAACGTGATTCGTACTCAAGCGGTTTGAGCTCTATCTTTTCCATTTTGGGCATCGCACGCCGACGAGCGATCGTAACACCCACGCCACGACCTGGTCGACGCCACACGTCGTCAGCGACGCCGGCGTCGCGATGCGCGCGCCGTCGAGCGACGCACGGGACGATGCGGGTGCGTCCGCGTCCGCGTCCGCGCGCGCGGACGCGCGAGAGCGAGCGCGTCGCGCGCGATCGCGGACGATGATGATGACTGCGGGAACCGGCGTCTTGCTCGCGACGCTCGGCGCGTCGATCGCGCGCGAGGCGAGCGCGGGAGGAATCGTGCAGGCGGCGTTGCGGGCGACCGGGGGTGAGAGCGCACCGACGCCTTCGCGCGGTGGGAACGAGACGCCGTCGGGACGCGGGGAGAAGGAGTCGACGGGTGGCGGGACGCGCGCGGTGGAGGAGTTGGATGCCAACGCGCGCGAGAGCGAAACCGCGGCGGCGATTCGTCGAGGCGCGCGCGTCACGTTGACGGATGAACGCGCGGAAGAGCTCATCGCGGGTCCGATGATGGGGTTGTACGGTGGGTTGGACCAGACGGGCGAGACAACGAACGCGTTGCACGTGTTGACGGGGAGCTCAAGCGGGGACTACCTCGTGTGGTGCCACCAAGGAGAAGAGACGAAGAGCGCGGCGCCAGCCGTCGCGAGCGCGGGTATGGGTCTTTTTGAGACTGCAAAAAAGGTCATCTTTCACGGCGGGTACAAAGTGTGGGACTCGGGGAGCGAATTCGAAGACGTGTCGTCGACACACGCGTTCGACACCGCCGCCGGCGCGTTTGAATGTCTCACATCCGGAGGTTCGGAAGATGGGAAAGCCGCGCTCGGTAAGACGAACGGGGACTGTCCGAGACTGCACGGCGACCGTCCGAGCAAGCGAGACGAAGAAGTGGCCGTCATCACGGCGAAACCGATTAATTTACCGCGTTCAACCGCCATGGCGACGCTGGGAAAACATTTGGAGAGGCGCGAGTTGCCGGCGCTCGACGTCGACGACGAAGATGACGAAGACGACAGCAGCGTAGCGTCGACGGGATCGCAAGAATTGTTAGATGAGGGTGACGACTCCAAGCTCGGCAAAGGGAGCAAACAACACGCCTTGATCGTCTTTGGCGGCCGAGACGAGGATGACCAGCGCTTGGATACGCTCTACGCGCTCGGTCTCGACGACAAGCAGTGGCGCAAAATTGAATTCGAACGCCCGGATGAACGCGATGACATGGTCCCCCAAGGACCTTTTGAGATGCCGATGATAGTGAAACACGCGCACGAGAACGGTAAGCCGTTTCCGCTCGGACGCTCGGGCGCGACGGCGGTCGTGACCAAGGATAACAGGATGATCATCTACGGCGGTTTCGTCGTGGAGGGACGATTGGGTTTCAACGTCGGTGAGGTTTTGTCGCTCGACTTGGATAAAATGAAGTTCAGCTATCCCATGGTCAGCGGTAGTCTCCCGGTGCGTCGTAACAAGCACTCTGCCATTTTGGACGACAAGCAACGCATGTGGATTTGGGGCGGCTCCGTCTGGGACCACACGGGCGGTAGCTCAACGTACGCGTCAACGGCGACGTACTACGCCGACGTCAGCGACCCTAAATCGATCGTGTGGCATCGCGTGGACACCAAGGGGAAACCACCGAGTCAACGTCGCTTCCACAACGCCCTCTTCATGGACGGGGCCATGTATATCATCGGCGGCGAGGATTACCGCACGCGCACCTACCTCAGCGACGTGCACCGATTGGATCTCAACACTCTCACGTGGACGCAGCCCGCGGTTCTCGGTGGCATCAAGAGTGGTCGCATTCGGGCGAGCGCGTTTCCTTGGATTCCGACTGACGCGCACGTCAAGGAAGCCGCCTTGGGTAGGTCTCACCACCATCACGAGGACGGCGAGGACGACGCGGAAGAACACGCGACAAACAAGCGCGAACATTCGAAAAAGGCTGAAGTCAAAGACTCGAAGAAGACGGAGAGCAAGGAATCCAAGAAGACGGAGGGCAAGAAATCCAAGAAGGCAACCGATGAGAAGGACGAGAAGAAAAGCGACGAGGAGGCGCGAGTCGGGCTCATCGACGCTTCCACATGCGGAACCGGCGAAACCGCTCGCGTACGGACCGGCGAAAATCAACCGGACATCGAGCATCTCATCTCTGTCCTCGTCGACGGTTCGACGAGCAAACTCGGTCAACACGATGCCGACGATGAGGCGGCTTTGGCGTCGAGTCTCACCTCGTCGGGCTGGTTGCCGAACACGGCTCGAAGTTCGTACATCCTCTCCGAGTCTAGCATGATTTGGCGCAAAGCGCCCGACGTCGGTTCGAACGAGGGTCTTCCCGGCTGGATCACAGATAGCAACAGTCGAGATAAGTCGGTGCTGACGGAGACGCTCGCCGCGGATCCAGAGGCGTCAAACATCGAGGCTCGTCTCTTGCAAGCGATCAAATCTAGTCGCGGGACGCCGACAGCCGCGACGACGGAAGACGACGACGATGAATTAGACACGCTTGCGGAGGAAGCGGGCCACATCGGCAAGACCAAAACAAAGACGGCGAAGGACTCGGTCGACAAGCTTCTCAAACGCGCCAAGCGCGACGTCGAAAAGGAGGAGAAAGAGAAGCCGAAACAATCAAAGAAATCGTCTCGACGCTCTGATAAGGATTCCGAAGACGGCGCGGATGACGATGCGTCGCCAAAGCGCGACAAGAAGGGTGCTGAACGGAAAGACGACCGCAAGTCGAAGCGCAAAAGTTCGGACGACGACGACGATGATGATGATGTCAAATCCAAGCACAAGAAGTCAACCCAAAGTGACGACGACGACGAGGATCACAACTACCCGAAGCGCAAAAGTTCGGACGACGACGACGGTGATGATGATGTCAAATCCAAGCACAAGAAGTCAACCCAAAGTGACGACGACGACGAGGATCGCAAGCCGAAGCACGGGAAAAAGGGCCGCAAAGAAGAGGATGAGGATGAAGATGAATCGAAAAGTTCCAAGCATAATAAGTCAGCAAAGAAGGGTGAAGAAAAACTTCATCTCTCGGCGGCGGCGAAGATGCTCCAGAAGATTCAAAAGAGAGGAGAGGCGGCGGCGCATTTGGGAGCCGTCTCGAGGGTGACGTCCAATCCCGCACACATCACGTATTTCTGGAGTACGATTTCAGTTTTGGCGATTGCCGCCGTGATCGCGATCAATTTTAGGCCAACGAGAAGTCGAGACCGAGCGGCGAGCCAAACGGAGAGAATACCGTTGGTGCCGAGTAGTTTATCTATGTCAGACTCTCCCAGCACGTCTGCAGCCAAGTGGCAGCGAGACGCCATGGCTCGAAGAGGTATCGCGTACGGAGACTTTGACGAGTTTGTGTAGATCTGCTAGTACGTTAAGTTCAATTATAAAGTACATTAATTCATAAGGTTTCCTCATCATACTTCTGCGCTTCGCGTCAAAAGCGGCTCCTCGGCGTCGTCTCTCGCGTGGAAGAACTTTCCTCTCGCAACCGCCACAACTAATACGCCAAACATGAGCACCGCGAATCCGAAAACCACATCAAACACAAAATACGCTTGCTCCGAATCCGCAAGTAATTGAACTTTCTCTTGTCGATGTCCGGGAACGTTCAGTCGAACGTAAGATGGATCGATGCCCACAGCAGACGCATCGGAAGACTCCTCAGTCTTCAAAATCCACCCGCTTGTCGGCATCTCGACGAGAGCTTCGACGTCACCCTGCACCACAGAGACGTTTGTCAAAGGGGTTTTGACATTTTCAAAGGTGCACTTCGCATCCGCTTGGAAAACACACTGTGAAAATCCAGTCGGTTCGCATTTTAACGCATAGAGATCGTCGCCGTATTTCCCTTCTTTGTGACTCCAATAATTCCCGGGACGATCCTCTCCACATCCTTGGTCCACATGGCAGGTGAACACGCTCCGTTTTACGTCCGCGGGATCTTGGATTGTCGGATTAATCTGTTTGTTGATGATGTTGAGAACACCCGAGTCTCCTTGAATCATCGCAGATATATTCTCCGACGTATATTTGCTTGAAGTCCCGTACTGTTCCGCCTGAACAGTATTTTCATCACCACACGTATTTACTATACCAATCTCCGGACAGAACCGAACCCCGTGCGACCGAAGGTTGAGGTCATCGCAGTTCTGTGATCGCGAGTTTCGCACATTGAAACACTGCCCAATGTCCAAATTTGGCGCGCACGAACACGTGCACGTACCGCTGAACCGCTGCGTGTCGTCCTCTGTCCACGTCGTATCAGGTTGCAAGGCATCCGATGACGCCTTCGAGGCATCTATTTGATTCTGCGGCACGGAGTTGACCAGATTTTCCATTTGATCGTTGTACGTGGTTTCATCCTGTTGACCGAGGTGGGAAGCCAAAGCGTTTCTCGCAGGCTCGAGTTTGTGATGCATACTTTGCCACAAATTGCCATAGGTTGCGCGCGCACCCCGATGACTGGCGAGACGGCTTCGCTTCATCATCGTCTTGCGTTCATGTTCCGTGCAGACGACTGACTTCAAACGCTTCCACACTCGCTGCGCGGTAAAGACGTTGTCGCGCGATAACGGGGTTCGCTCCGATTCAGCGAGACTCGCCTGCTGTACAACCTTACTGGCCGCCGGACACTTGGAAGAAGACGCCCACGTCGTACCAAGACTCACGACGATCGTGTGTCTAGATGGAATGGTGACCATCAGCGATCCGAGCGTGCCCGTGTTGAATAAAACATCGAATTCTGGTTCGTCTCCCTCGAGCACGGGGCCTTCGACGTCTCGGCACTCCGAACCGAGACCCGATGCCGCCGCGCTTGGCTCGACTTTCTCGCTGGAAAGCCTCGCGTTATAAACATATCCACCCAGACCGTAGAACCTGTTCGCCTCGGGAAACGCTGGAATGACGATGTCGTCGATGAAGCTTGAGCTGACGAGCTGGCGAACGCGTCCATCCGGCATTTTCCATTTACCTCTGTTGACGATGAGCTGACCGAAGCGCGCGACGTCGCGGCAACTCGCGAGCTGGCCGCCGACGAACGAGATATCGCCATTTTCATGCCCGTCGTGATCGAAAAAATCAGTTAAACCGAGCGGTTCAGCCAAAAACTTTTTCGCAAACGCGGCGGGTCGCTGGCTCGTCGCCCCGCGCAGCACCCCGTTCAACAGCTTCAACGGCGTTCGAGTCGGATTATTATACAGATCGTCGTCGTCAAACACCGTCCCGGGCTCATTTGAACCATCCGAACCAACCTGCGCGAGTAAATCTCGCACAGAGAGCTTTTCCCAATAGTTGTAGTTCCACAAGGCCGGCGTGTCGCCTCCGTGTTCGCTCGCCGCGTCCAACAACCGCTTCACGCTCGAATCCAGGGTCAAGTCTTGCCGAGCGATCGCCACACCGATCGCGAGCACGGTGGCGACTTTACCGACGCCACCCACGTCGAACACACTGTTCAAATCCGCGCCGTTGTAATACTCCTCGTGAACGATCACGCCATCCTTGACGACGACGAAGCAATCCCGAGACGGGAGCTCCTTTCGAATTCGCGTCGCGCCTTCGATGAGATCCGCGCCGACGAGTCCGTGCTCCTCGGGAAAGCTCGAAAACCACGAGTCGTTCGACGGTCCGAGCGCGTCGCGACGACCGAGCGCCTTGAACCCGTCGAGATTTTCATACGCGAACCACGCTCCGAGCGCGAGCACGAGCGCCACCGCGACGACGACGACGCGTGAGCGGTGCTTGGACCACCACGACCGACGGCCCTGCGTCGCCCACTCGCGACTATCGTCGTTCATGGCGATCGACGACGACGCGAGGCGCGGGTGACGCGCGCGCGAGTGCGGACGGGCAGTGTAACACCCCACGTCGTATTTTGCTCGAGGTGCTTGAGTTACATACGGAAAGAGGCGAGCGAACGCGCGGCTCGAGGTTGCGCGCGGGGAAGGTGCGAGAGAGGCTACACGTGGTGACAGTGACGAGAACAATGGACTCACTCAGAGCCACGGGGTGGAGCTGAGATCGCCCGAGGCGGAGCGATCGTCGAGGGGATCGACGGAGCTCCCGCCGGCGACCTCTTTGCCGGCTTTCGCGCTCGACGCTTCCCAGCCTCCGAGAGGCTTGGACGTGTCCAGAAGCTCGGAGAGCGATTCGCCGGAAGGAATGGATCCGGCGATGGCGAATTTCACTCCTGTGCTCTCGAAGATTCGGGAGAGACCGAGGAAGATGTGGTGTCGTAAGCGCATGGTGGTGAAGCCGGCTTGGCGAAACGTCGCGTACTCGTTGTAACAGACGATTTCGAGCACGGCGCCACCCGCGAATGAGTTCATGCCTGTAAGCGTGCATCTCGGCGCGAGTGAGACACCGCGCACGACATCGACGCCGACGGTGGAACGCAAGAAGCTCTCCACTTGCGTTTGTAAGTGTGGCACCTTCGGCAAATCGTCAAACGAAATGGCGAATTGCTCGCGGAATTCACGGTATTGTGCCCTGGATAAATTCTCAACCTTGTACGCCACCATGGCTGAGTTGGGGATGTACGCAATCTTTCCCGCTCGATTGATGAGCTTGGTGTAAAGGTAGCCGATGGACTCGACGCGTCCCGAAATTTCGCGTCGACCGCCAATCAATACTCTCACGACTTCTTTCGGAACGAACCATCCGGCGGCGATCACAATCAAACCTCCAAAATAGTTAGCGATCGTGTCTCGAAGAACCACGGAGGCCAAGATACCGAGAACCACACCGCTCGCGCCGATAATTTGAAGCACGGTGCGAAGCGGAACGCCGAGTGAATCGAGCGCCGCCAAACTTGTGATCCCCCAGATGAGCGCCGCGCTCTCCCTATCGTACACGTGCGCCGGTATTAAATCACGAGGCTCCCTCGAGCCATACATTCTCCGTCTCAGACCGCCGGCGGCGGTGGCGAGATATTTTTTCCGCACGCTGGTCACCACCGAACCGTAGTACAAAATTTTTAACATGCGCACCACACGTTCGGGCGGCAACAACTGATGCGCGTCGGGACTCGCGATCGGAACGATAATTGCGTACACGAACGCCAGCCCGACGTTAAACAGCGCGCCCCGACCTAGCTTGTACACGAATCCGAAAAAACTGTCCTCGAACGCCCCTCGCTTCTCCGCCGCCGTGCGTCTCGCATTCATAAAACATTCATGCATCACCACCAACGCCGGACGCAGCGCCCCCACGGCGAACATCAAAGAAAACGAAAACATCGTCGCGTACGCCAGCACCTCTCCAACTGTCAATCCCGTGGCGCTCTGCAACACCTGCGGCAGATATTTCGCGCTCTGCCTGGCGACTTCGTCCGAAATTGTGGACGCCGTCGCGCGCGTCGACACCGACCTCCGTTCGCTCTTCGCGCGTCCATCGATCGTCGCGCGACTCGCCGCGCGCGCGGCGTCACGCGGCGTGCTCGAGGGTCGCCTCGCGCCCGACGCGTCGACGGTGCCTCCGAGCCAACTGTTGCGCCGAGCCGGCGCGGACGCGGACGCCGACGTCGACGCGCGCGCGGGCGCGAGACGTGCGAGCGACGCGCACGCGTGCATCATTGTCATCGCTCTGTCGGTGACACGGATCGCTCGCGTGGCGCGCGCGCGTGTGACGACGACGCACGCTCGCGCTCGAGTGCGCCCACAAAGTTGAAATTTCAAAGAGGGGGCTGAGCGACGCTTTCTCGGCGAACGCGACGAAGGGTGGCTTCGGGCTGAAGGAAGTGCACGAACGCGCGCGCGTGTGTGAATTGAAATGTGAGTGAGCGAGCGAGCGAGCGAGCGGTGGCGCATCAATTCTTCCGAGGTTTCGGAGGATCTCGGCCGCCGCGCGCGACGAGCACGAGGATGGCGCCGCCGAGCACGCCGCTCGCGACGGCGGTTGGATTTTTGTCGACGATGCGTTCGGCGCGACGACGAATGTTGCGTCGAGCGCGCTTGAGAAACTTGATGACGGCGTTTTTGAGTCTGTGCGCGAGAGGCTCCTTGACGCCGGCGGACATGCGTTCCTTGAAGGGCGCGCGAAGAGGACTCTTGGCGACTTCGGCGTGCACTTCCGCGGCGGCGGCGCGCACTTCGCTGAGCCGTTCCGTGAGTTTCGCGCCGGCGATGGTTTGCTTGGGCGTTCTCGCCGAAGAAGTACCGGAACCTCTGGTCGAGGCGGTGGCGGAGGCGAAGAGATCGACCTTGCGTTTGGCGGGCGGAGGCGTGGAGATGGCTTGCAACGCCTCGCCCGAAGCGATGACTCCTGCGACGGCGCGTTCGACACACTCTCGAATCGCCGCCGCCGTCTCGACGTCCGGAGGCGTTTCAATCTTCACCTCCTTCACAACCTTCTTCGACGCCTCTGTCTTCGCTTTCTTCTCCGCCTCGGCGCTGCTCACTATGACGCGCGTCACGACGGCGGCGACGACGTCGCGAATCACCGCGCGTCTCTCTTCGTTCTCCTCACCACTCGACGTCTCCTCCCGATCTGACAACTCTGCCGCGCTGTGAAATTCATCCTCTCCCGAGCTCGCGCTCGCGCTCGGCGCCTCCGCCGTCGGATCCACCCACAGCGGTCGCTTCGCCCCCGCCGTGCG
>Ga0255780_10004182_pt1 | contig 12462 bp, 10 predicted proteins | sample 071ome_32_FD_179978 | JGI IMG/M metagenome (GOLD analysis project Ga0255780, IMG submission 179978) | Coastal salt marsh microbial communities from the Groves Creek Marsh, Skidaway Island, Georgia - 071405AT metaG (version 2) | ecosystem: Environmental > Aquatic > Marine > Intertidal zone >... | reverse complement strand
TCGGCTGTGTATGGTTTCAAGTCATATTTATCAGCATATTGATTTACACCAACCCATACAGTCCAAAAATAGAGCATCGCAGGCAATAGTGCAGCTAATATGATTTTTTCATAGGGAATTCCGGTTAGTTCAACCATTACAAAGGCCCCGGCTCCCATTAGAGGTGGCATGATTTGCCCGCCTGTAGATGCAACTGCTTCTACAGCGCCTGCCACGCGTTTCGGGTAACCAAGTTTTTGCATGGCTGGCAGTGTTACCATGCCAGTAGAAGCAACATTGGCAGAGGCAGAGCCCGAAATAGAACCAAATAATGCAGATGCTAAAACAGATACTTTTGCTGCACCTCCTTTAAGGTTGCCTGCTGCTGCTATAGCAAGATTCATAAATCCCTTTCCTGCTTCACCAGCATTCAAAATAGCACCAAATATAACAAAAACAGCAACTATGGATACAGATACACCCGTCAGGCTACCCCAAAGCCCCCCCTCGGTAATTATCAAAGTACCCAAAAAGCTGTTTATCGGGATACCAGCATGTCCAAACTCACCCGGTATATGTTCTCCAAAAAGCCCATAAAAAAGAAATAACAATGCAATGAATGGAAGAGGCCACCCAATAGCTCTGCGAGCCATTTCCAATGTTATTAAAATTAAAAGTGTCGAAATTAAAAATTGTTCCCATCCTGATATAAAACCATATTGGTCGGATAATAGTTCTTCATTAAAAGCTATATAAGCACATGCAACACTGCCGATTGCCGTCAAAGCAAACCCAGACAGAAGTTGTTGAGACGATTTTGCGGTAAATACAAAAATCCAAGGCAGTGCTAGTGCCATATGGATTGGTCTGGCGATTAAACTTGGCACCAGGCCTGAAAAAATGAGCCATAAATGAAAAGCGATTGATACGCTTCCAAGTAACACCCAAATTTTCTGTGATTTCGATATAGACTGAAACAAGATAATAAAAAAAGGCGGCCATTGCAGACCGCCTTTTTGTCCTTAATGATGTTCAGCTAATGGCGCGCCAATTTCGCTGTAGTATTTTTTGGCTCCGGGATGAATATCTGTTGTGATATTGGACAGCATATCCAATGAAACACCGTTCCACCATTTTGCGGCGTCCCCAAGGCTAGCTTTATTTTCCCAGAATGTTTTTGTCAGATTGTAGGCTGTTGCTTCATCCATATCTGTAGTTGTGTAAGCAACAACAGGTAGCGAAGTTGTTACAATGTCTTCAGATTGGCCTGCATATGTTCCAGCAGGGATAATTAGCCGTGTTCTTTTTGATGCTTTTACTTGTTCATCATTTAGGGAAATAACTTTTGCGCCAGCTGAGGCAGCTGCCTCTATTACGTTAGGTGCTGGAAATGAGCCAGCGGTGACAAATCCATCTATTTGGCCATTTTTCAATGCAGGCACAGCGTTTGACAATTCTACCTCAGCTAACTTAACTTTGCCTTCCAGGCCAAAAAGTTTTAGATATTTTTCACCCTCTTTCGCGCCAAACGAGCCCTTGCCGAGCAGGATGGTTTTACCCTCCATCCCAGCAAAATCAGAGACGCCTGAATTTTGCGACATTACGAAATGCATGGTTAAAGAAGGTATTGGGAATAATGCTCTTATTTCATTAAAACGCGGATTGGATTTATCTTTAAACATTGCCTTCCCGCCTCGAGCCAATCCAATGAGTGCAGGTGGGGTTGTAAATACATAATTATTGGTTCTGCCAATCGCTTCCATCACATTCTGAACAGAACCCTGGCTTTCTTCAACAGTAACAATGATTTCGCCCGAGGAACCTTTTTTCATTGCTTCAGCGATTTCAACAGCCATCTGATAATAAGAAGATGTCGACTTAGCAGATTTATATGTAATTTTTGTATCGGCGGCGGCACCTGAAACAGCACTTACCAATAATACTGCGCTTAAAAGTAGATTAGATAACTTCACTTTGTCCTCCCTTTTTTTGATAAGGTTGCGAGAAAGAATTCTGTGTGTCAATACAATGAGTATTTAATGAGTGATAGTATTTAAGCAAAGTTAATTTAACTTAAATTATGCGGCATCTTTACCACAATAAAGATATTAAAAATATAAAACCGCTTTGAAGCAGTATGCTGAAAATCCGCGTGTCGGTGGTTCGGGCCTCGCCCCTGGGCACCATTTTTCTCTTCGGAAGAAAAAAACTCCTGAATGAACAAATGCAACATTTTCAAGCCGTCGCATGTTTCAAAATTACTCCGCCGCCTTGTCATGCAGGCGGGCATAGCCATCGCGGGTCTGCGGTGCTTTTATGCCAAGGATTGAACTGGCCACTTGGGTGCGCAAAATCTGCGCAGTGCCACCAGCTATGGTGAACATGCGGGCGTCGCGGGTTAACCGCTCCATTGGTAAGTCGCGCGAATAGCCCATTGAACCATGAATCTGCAACGCATCCTGCGTCACCTTCAGTGCCGTCTCAGATGCCAGCACCTTGGCCTGCGCCGCCGCCATCATGTCGGGGAAGCCACCATCATTGTCGCTGGCCCCCGCCGCGGCGTCATGCAACAGCGCGCGGGCGGCCTTTAGGGATATCGACATATCAGCCAGCATCCATTGCAGTCCCTGAAACTCGGCAATCGGGCGGCCAAACTGCATGCGGTTCAGCGCATAATCTCTTGCCTCGTCAAAGGCGCGCTGGGCAATGCCTAAGGCGACGGTCCCGGCACCTACACGCTGGGCGTTATAGGCATTCATCAGGCCGGCAAAGCCTTTTTTCAGGCCCGATGGTGGGATCACCACCATGCTTTCATGCACTTCCATATCTTTGAAAGTCACATCGGTTTCCGGAATGCCGCGCACGCCCATGGCCGGAGTGCGCCGACCGATGACAAGACCTGGAGTTTCATTCAGAACAGCAATAAAGCCGGCGATGCCCTGGCTCACACCATTTTCCATCACCCGGGCAAACACCAGATGAAATTTGGACACGCCGCCGCCGGTGATCCAGTGTTTTTTGCCATTGATGATATAAGTATCACCGCGCTTGACCGCGGTTGTTGTCATCTCGGTGGCGGCGCTTCCGGCATTAGGTTCGGTGATACAGATGGCCGGTTTGTCACCTGAAAGAACAAATTCAGCCGCCATGCGCTTTTGTGCTTCGGTGCCGTATTTCATGACCGCGCCAATCGCGCCCATATTCGCCTCAACCGTGATGCGGCCCATGGTCGAGCAGGCGCGCGCCATTTCCTCGATAACCAGCACCGTATCCATATAGTTCAAGCCTCGGCCACCATAGGCCTCGGGGATTGTCATGCCCATAAAACCGGCGTCACGAAGTGCTGCGATATTATCCCATGGATAGGCTTCTGTTCTATCCGTCTCGGCAGCAGTGGGCAGAAAAACATTTGTTGCAAGGTCACGTGCTGATTCTTTGAGTTTTTGTTGGTTTTTGCTCAATTGTGTCATGTTGTTTGCCCCTGTTTCTTTTCCCATTTGGCCAATTCAGCTAGTATTTCTTTAGTATGCTCGCCACATCTTGGTGGCGGAAGGCGATAAGATATTTTTGATTTACTGAACTTTACCGGATTCCCGATCAAGCTAACGCCCACTGATCCGGCATCAGGATGCGCCATGATGATCTTCATATCTCGGGCTGTTACCTGATCTGTCTCAAACACATCTTGAATTGTGTTGATCGCGCCACCGGGGACACCTGCTTCATCAAGGGCGGCAACCAGTTCATCGCGTTTCCACTTTGCAATCTCCGCGGCAAGGATTGGGATTAATTCCTGACGATTTTTGAGACGCATTTCATTTGTTGCATATAGGGGATCAGACGCCAGGTCCTCACGCTGTAAAATTGTGCAGAAACGCTCATATTGGGCGTCATTTCCAACAGCAATGACTACATGACCATCGGTTGTGGAAAAAACCTGATAAGGCACAATGTTCGGGTGCTGGTTGCCCATACGAGATTGATCCAAACCTGACACCAGATAGTTTGTCCCAGCATTGATCAACCACGCTACCTGTGAATCTACCAGTGCAAGATCAATGTGTTGACCTTCACCGGTTCTGTCGCGATGCCTAAGGGCTGCCAGAATTGCGGTTGTTGCATACATCCCACACATGACATCCGCTATTCCAAGCCCCACCTTCATGGGTTCACCGTCAGGATCACCGGTAATGCTCATAATCCCGCCATAAGCTTGAGCCAGAAGGTCATATCCTGGTTTATGTGCATTTGGTCCTGTCTGTCCAAACCCTGAAATTGAACAATAGATGATATCAGGGTTTGTCGTGCTAAGCCCTTCATAATCCAGGCCATATTTAGCAAGCCCTCCAACCTTGAAATTTTCTATGACAACATCGCAATGTTTTACAAGTCTGTGGATGAGAGAAGCCCCTTCATCACTGGTGATATCAACGGCAAGGCTTCGTTTGTTTCTGTTAGCGCAGAGATAATAGGCGCTTTCCCGTGAAATATTTCCTGCATCATCCTTGAGAAAAGGTGGCCCCCATGTCCTAGTGTCATCACCTGTGCCCGGCTTTTCTATTTTTATTACATCAGCGCCGTAATCCCCGAGCAGTTGCGTACAAGTTGGGCCGGCAAGAATTCTCGAAAGGTCAAGAATCCGAATACCTGAGAGGGGGGAAGTATTATTTCTTGACGATAATGACATTGTAACCCAACCGACTTCATAAAATTGTTCATTGATTTAGTTAAATAGTATTAATGCGGCGGCCTATCTTCAGTATATCGAAATTTTATTGATTTAAACTTAAGCAAATCTTATGAAACACAGGCATTTTGGAACTTTTGATGACGTCAGAAATTGGTTAATTATTTAATCATATCAAATTTTCTTTGCCTTAAACTTATTTATCTTCACATTTCCTTATAAACAAGTTCACAAATATTTTCTGGTCTAAATTAATTATGTTCCCTCAAATGAATAAATTATTTCAATGGTGGAGGGGTAGATTATGGATAAGAAAACATTAACCCATGAAGAAAATGTTGAAATTTCTCGTCGTTTTGGCCTTAAAGCGCTCGGTTATGCTTCTGTAACACTTGCAACTACCGGTCTAATGCCTGACTTGGTGAAATTTGCTGTGTCTGATGCTAAAGCTGCCACAAGTGCGAAACACAAACTTAGGTTTGGTACCATTGTGGCGCCAAAAGCAGACAGATATTTGGCAACTGGCTTTTACCATCTCGCTAAAGCTATTGAAGAAAAAAGTGATGGTGAAATTTCTATCCAGATGCTCGACAAGGCGCAGGTTTGTGCAGAGACTGCATGTGCGCAAAAGGTATCCACAGGCGTCATTGATATGGGTACCGCATCTTCAACGAACCTTAGCCTTGTAGCAGCATTCTCGAATGCAATTGACTGGCCGATGATGTGGACTGGGCGAGATGAAATATTTAACTTTCTGTTCAGCCCGGAGAGTGAAAAACTTTATCGAAGCGTGATGCGAAAAACCTATGGGATTGAGGTGCTCCATTACTATGGTGACATGCGTAGCATTTATATGGGGCTCAAATATTCTGATCGTGATGAAATGCGTACGCCTGAGGCCTTTGCTGGTGCAAAGATTCGGATTTCAGGTAGTGAAATGTTTGAAAATTTCACCAAGAGCCTCGGGATGAACCCTATCCCTCTGGCATGGGTGGAAACGCTCGAAGGAATGAAATCCGGTGTGGTTGACGCGATGGAAACATTCCCTTCGGCAGCTGCTGGATATGGTATGACCAAAGTGTCGGCGCAGGCAGTGGATGTGAATTTCTCACCTGGGGTCTGCCCGGCATTCATTTCCTCTCGTTCTATGGACAAAATGTCCGATAGGCTTAAGGAAGTTGTGTATGAGGCCGCATGGGAAGCGCAAAAACTGGCATATGAAGATGGCATTGTTGCAAACAATGTTGTCGTAGGTAGTGGAGACAACCCTGCTGCAGACAGCAATTACAGGTCACTTGATATGCGTGATGTTCGGCTGACCGATGAAGAACGTGCTGCCTTCGCCGAAGCTGGCGGTGTTGAAAAGAACATGGATATGTATGGTGCCATGCGCTCCCAGATGGATGATATCGGCGGTTATGATGTTTATGGAGCAATGAAAGAGCAGGCCAGCAATTGGGTAGGCAAGCCGATTAACATGCAAAAATGGTGGGCATAATTAACTCTCCTGCCTCGCCCACCTGCACAGGATGCGGGTGGGCATACATTCCTTAATTTATGTGATCATAATGCCTAAGTTTGAAATGTCTCAATGTATAAGAGTTTATTAAATTTAAGAGTAGTGAGATGACCTTGTCTTTTGATCTAATTTTAAGCCGGATTGAAAGAGTTGTCATGCTGTCAAGTTATCTCACGCTAATACTTATAGTTAGTCTTGAAACACTTCGACGCATGATCACTGGTGACCAGTTTGGTTGGGGTCCAGATGTTTCGATGTATGCATTTGTCTGGCTGGCATGGTTTTCCATGTCTGCCAATTTGCGCGCAGGCAACCAGTTGGCTTTCATGACTTTTCGTTCCAAGATGACTAACGAAACCAGACGATATTTTGAAATCCTGGATTGTTTTATCTGGCTGACAATCGGTACGGTCGTCATTACTACTTCCTATAATGTTGTCTTGAATGACCTCCGGCTGGGCCGTAATGTATTTGGTACAGACATTCCCATGGCGCTAGCTAGTGCGGCTGTGCCCTTGGGATGGTCTTTTTCAATGATACGCATTTTGCAGATACTTATCGCTTTGTTGCGTAGACAAAATCCCCATCCTCCACTCAGAACTGAAAATAGCATTAGCCAGAGTTGATGTAATGGATTTGACCTATTTAATTTCTGGACTTGCTATTTTCCTTTTTCTGACCGGTACACCTATCTTGCTGGTCATATCAGGTTGGGTTATTGCAACATCAGTTTGGGTGGTTGATTTTCCGCTTATAAATGTGGGCGTTGTTGCTAATGAAGCGGTTTTGATCTACGTCTTCCTTGCTGTTCCACTGTTTGTGGCAACAGGAGATCTTCTCACCGCTGGTGGGATCTCCCAGAAATTGGTAACCTTTGCCCGAAGCACAGTGCCATTTCTCCCCGGAGCAACGGCGGCAACAACAATGGTATCTTGCGGTCTCTTTTCAGCTGTAAGCGGTTCTAACGCTGCAACGGCGGCAACTATGGGTAGGCTGTTGGGCCCGGAGCTTAACAGACAGGGAATTGAGCCGGGAATGGCTGCGGCTTTGGTGGCTGCAGGCGGAACGGTCGGCGTGATCATACCACCTTCAGTGATGTTCCTTATCTATGCCGTTACGGTGGATGTGTCCTCAGTTGATCTCTTTGTGGGTGGAATAATTCCAGGGATCATGATGGTCATGGTTCTGATCTTGATGGCCGTATTCTATACGCGCGCTAAGGAACCTTCTGCTGGCTTTAAGGCATTTAGTTTGAGTGCAATAATGGGCAATGCGGTCAAAGCATGGCTGGGGTTCATCGCAATCGGGATTATTTTGTTCGGCATTTACTGGGGGTATTTCAGCCCGACGGAAGCTGCAGGTGTCGTGACGCTCTATTGCATGCTTGCAGGGGTATTCATTAGTCGTGAACTGAAATTCAGGGATATTCCAAATATCCTAATGCAAAGTGCGACCCTGACCGGATTGATAGTGCCACTTGTGGTATTCTCGGTTCAGTTTCAGCAGGTGGCTTCGGTGATGGGTTTGCCACAGTTTCTCCAGGAGACAATTACAGCAATCGGATCAGATTACGGAATGGCCGTTTCTATCCTGCTGATGATGCTGATTATCCTGATGGTTGGAGCAATTACCGAGTCGACCGCAGTAGTTCTAATTCTTGGTCCTATACTTGCCCCTATTGCAGATTATTTCAACATCGACCCGATCCATTGGGGAGTCGTGTTTGTTATTGGCACCACGATTGGCTTTGTGACGCCTCCGTATGGTCTTAACCTCTTTGTGGTGTCTGGCGTGATGAATGTTCCCTACCCGTCAGTAATGCGAAATATCCTAAAACTCCTTATACCGCTTTTCCTTTTATGGGGTTTCATAACTTTTTCACCATGGACGGCGACCATGTTGCTGCCAAAAAGCTAGTTCCTGATTTATTCAACGCTGTGAAAGACGAGAGATAAAATGTCAAAATCAGATCAACCCAATTTTCTTTTCATCCAAACCGATCAGATGACGGCTTTTGCTCTCGAACAGTATGGTAATCCTGTATGTAAAACACCTCACATTGATAAACTGGCTAAAGAAGGGGTGGTTTTTGATAATGCCTATTGCAACAATCCGATCTGTGCGTCGTCGAGATTTTCCATGATGTCAGGTCAATTGTCATCCCGTGTGGGGGCTTATGACAATGCAGCAGAGTTTCCCGCACAGACGCCGACGTTTGCTCATTATCTGGTAGATCTCGGTTACACTACCTGTCTTTCAGGTAAGATGCATTTTGTAGGACCGGACCAATTGCACGGATTTCAAGAACGTGTGACGACTGATATATATCCTTCTGACTTTGGCTGGACTCCAGACTGGCTATGTGAAGGTCTGCAACCGGCGCCGTCTGGGATGTCAATGCGGTCGGTGGTTGAAGCCGGTGTTTCTGAGCGATCCCTGCAGATAGATTACGATGAGGAAACCTGCCATCAGGCGGAGGTCAAACTCTGGGAATATGCTCGATCATCAGAGAAAAAGCCCTTTTTCCTGGCCGTATCATTCACCCATCCCCACAATCCATTTACCACCCAGTCCAAATACTGGGATCTCTATGAACATGAAAAGATAAATATGCCGATCGTACCGGCAATACCGGTTGAAGAAAAAGATCCTTGGTCACAACGTTATTATTATCTTATCCGTAATGATGAGCACGATGTGACCGATGAAGATGTACGTAATGCACGCCATGCCTATTATGGCATGGTTACCTATATGGATGACATGGTCGGTCGTTTAATGAAGGTTCTGGATGAGAGCGGTTTGCGCGAAAATACCGTTGTTATCTTTACTGCAGATCATGGCGATATGCTTGGCGAGCGCGGCATGTGGTATAAATTCAATCCTTATGAATGGTCTGTGCGCATTCCCCTGGTGATTTCAGCGCCCGGTGGGGTGAAGGGTAAGCATGAAAAGGCACTTGTTTCTTTGGTTGATATGTTGCCAACATTTGCTGATATGGGTGGGGCAGGCTCGTCCTTCCAGCCGGTAGACCAGATTGATGGCCGCAGTTTGAAGCCACTTCTCTATGGGCAGAAGACTGGCCTTGCGGATGAAGTGATGATCGAATTTACTGCGGAGGGGACTTACGCACCAGCTCTGATTTTGCGGCAAGGTGCTTATAAATATGTCTATTGTGAAACCGATCCCGGCATGATGTTCAATCTTGAAGAAGATCCCAACGAGTTGAATAATTTATGTCAGGATCCCGCGTATGCTTCCAAAGCTGCAGAGATGGAAAAGGAAATCCTGCGTCGCTGGGACCCAGTAAAGTTAAAGGAAGATATAATTTCCAGCCAAAAACGCCGACATTTTGTCCAGCGTATATTGATGAAGGGAACCTCTGTTCCTTGGGACTTTCAGCCAGAATTTGATGCTTCAAAACAGTATCTCAGAACAGGGAATAGCCCGACCCAGGTTAAGGGTTTGGCCAGATATCCGTTTGTTGCGCCAAAACCGCCTGATCACCCAAGGAAATAGAAGTATTTCTCTCATTTTAGTCTAAGTTATGAGTGTGGCGCAGGTGCCAATTCAGCCCTGCAACATTTAATCATACTTTACTATTGCTTTTTGTGCAGAAGTCACAAGCGCATTATACACCCTATCAAGCATGGGCTGGCGATGATGGTTTTCCAGTTGAACCATCACGATCTTACGTTGAACAGGAGGCGAGCCAAAGGGTACCATATATAGTTTTTCTCTCAGATGATTTCGCACCGAAGACATTGGTAATATACCAACCCCAAGGCCCTCTAGAATCATCGTGTGGAAAATTTCAAGAGTATCCAACTCCATGATCGCATCAACTTCAATCTTCATGCGCCGCAACTCAATTTCTATGATACGGCTGACAGCTGCGCGTCTGTTAAAACTGATAAAGCTGTTTCTCTTCAGCAGTTCAACATCAGTTTTGCCGCTTTGATCAATGGGCGCAAGAACCATTAACGGTTCGTTCAGAATAGGGCGAACTATTAATTCCTTGTCCAGATTGTCGGGCAGCGTTATTAGGGCGCCGTCAATCTTACCGTTCAGAACCTGATTGCTTAACTCGCTGGTGAGATTTGATGATACCCTGACTTGAAGCTGACGATAAGATTTTCTGAGATTTTTGATTGCTTCGGGCAAAACAAATGATGCTCCTGGGATGGTGCCAATATTTATTGAACCGGCCATCTGGCTGGCCACTGGAGAGATTTGCATCAAATCATCATAAATCTCGACAATAGCTCGTGCCTTCTCAAGCATCATCGCCCCTGCATTGCTTAATCTGGGAGGTCTCATTGACCTTTCAAAAAGCTCAAGATTCATGTGAATTTCGAGATTTTTCATCTGCATGCTGACCGCGGACTGGGTGATATTCATCTTTTCGGCTGCAGCGTTGAAACTGCCCGTATCAGCAATGGCGAGGAAAGTTTTCAGGTGGCGAATAAGCATCTTATTACTTAAGCATTGCTGAAGATATTAATCAATTAGATTGTTTTGACTGAACTTATTATAGCGAATACACATGAATAGGGAATAAGAGATATACAGCAATTAGAAGCTAATTTTAGAAATATGTGCTTGGAGAATATAGATGACCGAACTTGATGCCAACGCTGATTTACTAAAACGGCAACGCGAAATCATTTCACGCCATGATCTCAAGTCATTTACAAAACGACGTGATCTCCCGGGATTACTCTATTTCTTCGGTCTGCTGTTTTGCATCGGAGCTTCAGGTTTTCTTGTCTATCTTGCCGAACCTTATGGATGGTGGATCTGGCCTGCCATGCTTCTGCATGGCATCATGCTCGGGCATCTTTTTGCCCCTCTCCATGAAACCAGCCATGGAACAGCGTTCAGGACACGATGGATTAATGAAACCGTGCTTTGGTTTTGTGGCATCGTTACGATCTGGCCGCCACTTTACTTCAGATATGATCATGCAGGTCACCATACCTATGCTCAGGTTGCTGGCAAGGATCCTGAATTCGTGCTGCCCGCTCCACGTTCAATTTTAGGATATATCTATTATGTTTCGGCAATTCACCTGTGGATCAAGAACGGAGGGTGGCTCTTCCGCCATGCGCTTGGATATATGCATCCGTTCAACCGTCAGTTTGTCCCGGACGAAGAATTGCCACGTATCTACATGGAAGCACGCATCATGCTCACTATATATGCAGCACTGGCAGTTTTTACCATTAGTACGGGATCAATGGTTGTTCTCCATTACTGGTTGATCCCGACCTTGATTGGTGTTCCGGTAGCTCGGATGCTAAGGGTTGCTGATCATACAGGTTGTGATGAGAAGCCGGATTTGCGTAGTTACGCTAGGACAGTGACAACAGATTTCATCACACGCTTTTTCTGTTGGAATATGTCCTATCATTGCGAGCATCATCTTGCTCCCTCTGTACCTTTTCATCAACTGCCGGGCCTGCATAAAGCAGTCGGTCATGAAATGAATCCAGTCAAAAAGGGGTATATTGCGATCCAGTGGGAAATTCTGACAAAACATATGTCAGGTTTCTGGCCATCTAGAAAATCATCACCTCCGGCAGAATAGAAGACAAGAGGGGCAATGAGATGATCGGTGAGTGGCAGTTTGCGATAAATGCTGACGAAATTGAAGATGAAGATGTGATGCCAGTTGAAATAGGCAAACGTGAAATTGCCATCTACCGGTTCAATGATAACTTCTACGCTACCAGCGATAAATGCACCCACGGAGATGCCTATCTTTCAGAAGGAGTTGTTGTTGGTGAAGTGATTGAATGCCCTCTCCATCAGGGGCGCTTTTGCCTGAAAACAGGAAAAGCGTTGAGCGCACCTGTCTCAGCTCCAATCGAAACCTTCGAAGTGAAACTTGAAGACGGTAAAGTATTTGTCAAACTGGCTGGATCCTAGAGCAATGGAAATAACTAATCAGTTTGGATTCGAGTGGAGCGGGGCAACTCCTGAACAGGGCCAGTTACTTGATTTAATAATTAAAGATTATTTTGCATATAGACTTAGCGTTTTCCCACAGCTCAAAACTCTATGTGAAGATGCTCCGTCATTTGCAATGGCACATATCTTCAAAGGCTACCTGCTTCTTTCAATGGGTACTCAAAGCACATTCCCGGCCGCTGAAAACTGCGCTGATCATGTGCGTAATCTAAGTGATCATCTAACCCCAAATGAAAATCTTCATCTGTCAGCATTAAGGGCATGGATAAATCTGGATAGTGAATTGGCATGCTATAATTGGGAC
>Ga0255780_10004168_pt1 | contig 12500 bp, 13 predicted proteins | sample 071ome_32_FD_179978 | JGI IMG/M metagenome (GOLD analysis project Ga0255780, IMG submission 179978) | Coastal salt marsh microbial communities from the Groves Creek Marsh, Skidaway Island, Georgia - 071405AT metaG (version 2) | ecosystem: Environmental > Aquatic > Marine > Intertidal zone >... | reverse complement strand
TAGAGTTCAAAGGCACGAGCGCCCGAAACAACGCCGTCTTTGGCTTCTGCCATCGCCACATCCAAGCGCTTCAGCCCCGACTCCAAGGTACGCAAGAAGGCACTTTCCTCCTCGGCGATGACTTGGGCGACAAGAGCGCCTTGTTGATACAGTTCGGGGAAGGCCTCGCCCATGGCCGCTTGCATGACGGGCACCAAGTGCGTCATGAAGGGCTCGCGGAAACCGAGGTCTGAGTAGCCGTAGCGGACAGCGCGGCGTAAAATTCGGCGAATAACGTAGCCCGCGCCCCCTGAAGCGGGCAATTGGCCGTCGGCAATGGCAAAGGCCACCGCGCGAATGTGATCCGCAATTACGCGGAAGGCGATGTCGATGCGTTCGGTCTGGCCGTAAGCGTGCCCGCTCAAGGCCGTTAGCTTGTCCAAATAGGGCTTGAAGACGTCCGTATCGTAGTTGGAAGATTTGCCCTCGATAGCGCGCACGAGGCGTTCAAAGCCCATGCCCGTATCCACATGCTGCGCGGGAAGCGGCACCAATGAGCCGTCCGCCTTGCGCTGGAACTGCATGAAGACGAGGTTCCAAATTTCGATGACTTGAGGGTGATCCGCATTCACCAAGTCGGCGCCAGGCTGTGAGGCGCGCTCTGAAGCTGGGCGCAGATCGATGTGGATTTCCGAGCAAGGCCCGCAGGGTCCCGTCTCGCCCATCTCCCAAAAATTGTCCTTTTTGGAGCCGTTCAGGATGCGATCAGCCGCAACGTGCTTCAGCCACATGCCACGCGCTTCCTCGTCGGCAGCCAAACCGTCGCCTGCGTCGCCGCCAAAGACCGTTACGTAGAGTTGCTCCGGATTCAGTCCGTAGACCTCGGTCAAAAGTTCCCAGGCCCATTCAATGGCTTCCTGTTTGAAGTAGTCGCCAAAGCTCCAGTTGCCCAACATCTCAAACAACGTGTGGTGGTAGGTGTCGATACCTACCTCTTCCAGGTCGTTGTGCTTTCCGCTAACGCGCAAACATTTCTGGGTGTCCGCAATTCGGGGGTGCTGCGCCGGACGCGCACCAATAAAGACATCCTTGAACGGATTCATGCCCGCATTGGTGAACATCAGGGTGGGATCATCCTTGATTACAAGGGGCGCCGAGGGCACGATGGCATGGCCTTTGGAAGCAAAGAAGTCCAAAAAGGTGGTACGAATTTCCGAGGAAGTCATGATTGCCTACTTTTGAGGGACTCCAAAATTACGGGAAAACCCCCGGCCATGCGGAAGACGAAGTATATATATGACCCCTTGACGTTGGCGTACCACAAAGTGGAACGCACCTGGCGCCATCGTTTACGCGATACCAGCCTCTTTTTGCTGGCCTCCGCCTTGTTGGGCATTGTGTTTTTCTTCGTGCTGGAATCCGTATTGGACTCCCCCAAAGAGAAGGCGCTCAAGCGCGAATTGAACGAAGTTTTGCTCACGTACGAGCAGCTCAACGACCGAATTGACGAACTCTCCCTGGTGATGGGCGACATGGAGCAGCGCGACGACGAGGTCTACCGCGTCGTTTTTGAATCCGAACCTTTGGCGGACGAGCTTCGCCTCTCCAGCATTGGGGGCGCTGCGGAACGCTACGAAGTCATTCGGGGTTTGTCCAATGCATCGCTGCTGGAACGCACCGCTCGCAAGGTGGATGAACTGACCAAGCGCATCGCAGTCCAATCGGAAAGCCTAGACGAACTCGCCAAGATGGCCACCAACAAAGAGGCCCTCATGAATGCTCTTCCCGCCATCCGCCCCGTGAAGGTGCGTGCAGGCGTGCGTTTCTCCTCAGGCTTTGGCTACCGTGTCCACCCCATTTTTAAAGTGCGAAAAATGCACGCGGGTGTAGACTTTACCGCCAAGAAAGGCACGCCTATCTACGCCACGGCTGACGGCACCATCATTTCCAATGACGTGTACGGCGGACGGGGATTTGGCAAGCATTTGACCATTTCACACGGCTTTGGCTACCACACCTTGTACGCGCACATGGACCGCGTCGTCAAGCGCCGGGGGCAAAAAGTCAAGCGCGGTGATTTGATCGGCTATGTGGGCAATACGGGACGTTCGACGGCGCCGCACTTGCACTATGAGGTCATTCGGAACGGACGTCGCGTAAACCCCATCAACTACTTCTTCAACGAATTGACCCCTGCCGAATACGACGCACTCGTGAAGGCAGCCGCTTCGTCTAACCAAAGCTTTGACTAAGATGCCGAACATTCCGTCCGAATGGACCAAACGCTACTACAGCATCGGTGAGGTGGCCAAGATTTTTGAAATCAACGCTTCGGCCTTGCGCTTTTGGGAGAAAGAGTTTCCCGAACTCAGCCCCAAAAAGAACGAGCGCGGCGTCCGCAAGTACACGCCGGAGAACATGGAGCTGATTCGGCAGATCTACCATTTGGTCAAAGAGCGCGGCTTTACCCTCAAAGGCGCACGAAAAAAATACAAAGACAACCCGGCAGACACCGCAAACAACGAAGAAGTGGTACGCCGTTTGCTAAAGATTAAAGGGGACATGGAGTCCCTAAAAAAACAACTCGATTCTCTAAAATGAAACGTTCTACCATCGTAGTTCTGGCGATTGCCGCCTTTGTCTTAGGCCTCATCATGTGGGGTGTGAGCACCAACAACCGCTTTGTTACCCTCAACGAGAACATTGAAGGCCAATGGGCCAATGTTCAGAGTGCGTACCAGCGCCGGGCCGACCTGATTCCCAACTTGGTTTCGACTGTGAAGGGTTATGCGGACTTTGAGCAGGAGACGCTTACCGCTGTGATTGAGGCCCGCGCCAACGCTACCTCCGTAAACCTCAGCGCCGCGGACTTGAGCCCCGAGAACATCGCAGCCTTCCAAAAAGCGCAGGGCGCCCTCAAGGGGTCTTTGGACCGCTTGCTCGTGACCGTGGAGCGCTATCCTGACCTTAAGGCCAACCAGAATTTCTTGGCCCTTCAAAACCAGCTCGAAGGCACGGAAAACCGCATCAATGTGGAACGCGACCGCTTTAACACCGCGACCAAAGAATACAACAGTGCGATCAAGCGCATTCCGGCCTCCATCATTGCAGGTATGGGCGGTTTTGACCCCCGTGGCTACTTTGAAGCGGAACAGGGCGCCGAGGCTGCCCCCGAAGTTTCGTTTGAATGAAGGAACTCCTGAGCGCCGAGCAGCAAACAGCGCTGCAAGCGGCCATTTCTTCGGCTGAAAAAGCCTGTTCGGGCGAAATCCGCGTGCACATCGCAAGTACCTGCACCCGCGATGCGCTCGTGGAAGCGCGGTACTGGTTCCAGAAATTGGGCATGCACAAAACCGAATTGCGCAACGGCATCCTGTTCTACCTCGCCGTGGACAGCCACCAGTACGCCATTCTGGGCGACCAAGGCATTCACGAGAAAGTGGGGCAAGCCTACTGGGAAGGGGTCCGAGATGCGATGAAGCCACAGCTCCAAGCCGGAGACTGGGTGGCCGCATTGTGTTCGGGCATCGCACAAGCTGGCGAGGCCTTGGCCACGCATTTTCCGCATGCGGGGGACGCGGACGTCAATGAACTTTCGGACGAAATCAGCACCTCCGCCTGATGCGTCAAACCCTTCTTTTCCTGTTTTTGGGCGTGAGTCTTGTGCTTCACGCACAGCCCTACCCCAAACCTCAAGTTCGCGAAGGGCTCGTGACCTTCCAAGGCATAGAAGCTTCCACCCTCTTCAACGCGGGCGAGGAAGCGCGGCTAGAGGCCGTTCTTCAGGCCATCAACGACTCCACCTCGACGCAAATTGCCGTGCTCTTTGTGGAATCCTGTGCCGATAACATCAACTTCGCCGCAGCCAAGACCTTGACCGAATGGGGCATTGGCCAGGCAGGGGAAGACAACGGGGTTTTGGTTTTGATCGCATTGGGAGATCGCAAAATGGCCATTTCAACCGGCTATGGCGTAGAAGCTACCCTCACGGACTTTCAATGCAGTCGACTGATCCAAGAGGTTTTGGTGCCCGCCTTCCGCGAGGGCGCCTACGAAGCGGGTTTGTCGGAAATGGCCACCCAAATGGCCCAACTGCTCTCCGGGCAATTTGATGCGGTAGCACGTACCGACGACGACGCCCGGAAAAAACGAGCCGTTTTACTCATCTTGCTCGTAGCGCTGATCGTCACGATGCTGGTTAAACGCAACGGCGGAACCGGCATGGGCGGTGGTTTTGGCGGCGGCCGCGGCTACTGGGTGGGACCCATGGGCGGTGGCTACTACCGCGGCGGATTCGGCGGTGGATTTGGTGGTGGCGGCGGCTTCGGAGGCGGCGGTTTTGGCGGCTTCGGAGGCGGCATGGGCGGCGGCGGCGGTGCCAGCGGCAGTTGGTAGGTTCTTTCCCGCCTTTTTCCGACCTTTGCCCTAAATACTTGATATTATGAAAAAGTGGGCCTCTTTGCTCGTGGTTGCCGTGTCTTTGGCTGCCTGTTCCGCTCCAAAAGCAACGATTTCGCAGAAGTCTGCTACCCAGTATAGCGCGGTAGTTACCAAAGCCGCTAACCAGTACATGGAAGTGGTAGATGTTCAATTGACGGATGGCGCCCAGTGGGCCTCCGGTTCGTTCCGCTTGACCGACGAATCTGGAAAGCGCAATGTCTTGAACACTAAAGGCTATGCTTCCTTCGGCATTCAGATTGTCACCCCCTCTTTGGCCTTTGCGCCTAACCAAGCGTTGATTTCCTACCGTTTGGAAGAAGAAGGTGCCGTCAAATCCATGCTTTTGAGCCTTCAAGCTCTTCCCGCTCCCGTTGAGGCCAACGCACGTCCTACCCTGGCAGAATAATCGAGTACAGACATGGTGTACATTCAACGCAGGGAGACGTTCAGCGCCTCCCACCGCTTGTACAATGCCGCTTGGTCGGAGGACCAAAACGAGGCGGTCTTTGGAAAATGTTCCAACCGCTACGGCCATGGCCACAACTTTCAGCTCATTGTTACGGTTAAGGGAACAGTAAACCCGGATACCGGCTTTGTCATGAATTTGGTAGACCTGAAAGAAATTATGCAACGCGAGGTGATTGAACATGTAGATCACCGAAACCTCAACGAGGACGTCCCCTTTCTGAAGGGCATTATGCCGTCCACGGAGAATTTGGCCATCGCTTTTTGGGAGCGTTTGGCGCCCGCGATTGCCGCCAAAGGAGCCATCTTGCATGGCATTCGCATCATCGAGACAGAAAATAACTTTGTCGAATACTTCGGAGCATGAACGCATACATCTTCCCGGGCCAAGGTGCCCAGAGCCCCGGCATGGGCCAGGACCTTTACGAGGCTCACAAAGACCTTTTTGACCAGGCCAACGCCATTTTGGGCTTTGACTTGGCGTCCATCATGTTCGAAGGGACCATGGAGGACCTGACGCAAACAAAGGTCACCCAGCCCGCCATCTTTTTGCATTCCGTCGCGAAGGCCTTCAGCCTGGGCGAGGCCTTCCAACCAAATATGGTTGCGGGTCACTCTCTGGGCGAATTTTCCGCCTTGGTCGCCGCAGGGGCCCTGTCCTTTGAGGATGGCATGCGTCTCGTGTCCCAGCGCGCTCTGGGCATGCAAGCCGCCTGTGAAGCAGAGCCCTCCACCATGGCCGCCATCCTCGGCTTAGACGATGCAGTGGTCGAAAAGATTTGTGCGGACACGCCCGGATTGGTCGTCCCCGCCAACTACAACACCCCCGGCCAATTGGTCATTTCGGGCGCTACAGCCGCGGTAGAGGCCGCCTGTGAGGCCTGCAAGGAAGCCGGAGCTAAACGCGCCCTCCTCCTTCCCGTGGGCGGTGCCTTCCACAGCCCCTTGATGGCGCCCGCCGGCGAGCAGTTGGCTGCGGCCCTCGACGCCGTCACCTTCCAAACCCCGCGCTGTCCCGTCTACCAAAATGTAGTCGCAGCGCCTGTGACGGACCCCGAGGAAATTCGGGCCAATCTCAAAGCGCAGTTGACCGGATCCGTTAAATGGACGCAAACGGTGCAAGCCATGGTTGCGGCAGGCGCTACGCATTTCTACGAAGTCGGTCCTGGCCGCGCCCTCCAAGGCATGGTCAAGAAAATTGCTCCCGAAGCCGAAGCCGTTTCCGCATGAGTATGACCTTTGGGTGGCAGAGTCCATCAAACATTGCGCTCGTCAAGTACTGGGGCAAGCGCGACCCCCAACTGCCCTCCAATCCGTCCATCAGCTTTACGCTCGACGCCTGCCATACCCAGACCCGCGCCACCTTTGAGGCAGGCAGCGGCGTCCACGTGTTGCTCAACGGCATAGATACCCCCAGCTTTGTCCCCAAGATTGAGCAGTTCATAAGCCGCATCCAGCACCGCCATCCCTGGTTAGCGGAGTACCGCTTGACCGTGGACACCTTTAACAGCTTTCCGCACTCGAGCGGTATTGCCTCCTCCGCCTCCGGCCTCAGCGCTTTGGCCTTGTGTGTGGTAGATGCCGCCCAAGCCCTAGGCCACGCCCTCCCGGAATCGGATGCGCGCCGCGAGGCGTCTATTTTGGCGCGGCTAGGTTCTGGAAGTGCGAGCCGATCCCTCTATGGCGGTTTGGCGGTGTGGGGCGAGACCCCTTCCGTTCCAGGCAGCCACGACGAATACGCAATCTCTTACCCCCATGCGGTGCATCCTGTTTTCCAAGACTTCCGCGACATGGTGGTGTTGGTGGACGTCGGTCAGAAGGCGGTCAGCAGCACAGCCGGCCACGCCTTGATGGACGGACATCCCTTTGCGCAACAGCGTTTTGCGCAGGCGCATACCCACATGAAAGCCTTGGAATCCATTTTGGCTACCGGCGATTTGCCTGCCTTCTTGGATTTGGTCGAAAATGAAGCCCTCACCCTGCATGGGCTGATGATGAGCTCCAATCCGAGCTACATTTTGATGCGCCCCAATACCTTGGCCATCCTGGAGGCGATCCGTCGCTTCCGCCTGGAAACAGGGACTCCGATTGGCTTCACCTTGGATGCGGGCGCCAACGTGCATGTGCTTTTCCCTGCTTCGGCCGAACAAAGCGCCATGCCTTTTGTTACGGATGTATTGGCACCTTTTGCTAAAAACGGTCAATTTGTGACAGACCGAGTTGGCTCAGGACCAGTACCTTTGTAACACCAAACTACCCATGCGCCCATCCTACTTCGCTAAAATTTTGCTCTTCGGAGAATACGGCATTATCAAAGATGCCATGGGTCTGTCTATTCCGTATCGGAACTATTCAGGCGCTTTGCATTTGCCCGAAGAGGAATTGACCGAAGCGCAGCGCCTCTCGAATCAGGCCCTTCAGCCCTACGCCGAGTACCTGCACACGCTCTCGTTGGCAGGCGAACTCAAGGCGGACTTGAATGTGGCCCAGCTCAACCGCGACGTTGCCAATGGCCTCTACTTTGAGTCCAGCATTCCTCAAGGCTATGGCGTGGGTTCCTCCGGGGCCTTGGTGGCTGCCCTCTATGCCCAGTATGCGAAGGCGCCTTTGAATTTGGATGCCCCTTTGGACCCCAAGGCTATTGCGGCTTTGAAGGAGGCTCTAGGCCAAATGGAATCCTATTTCCATGGCAAGAGCTCGGGCATTGACCCCACTATTTGCTACTTGCAGCTGCCCTTGTTGATTCGGTCCAAAGACGATTTGGGCACCGTGGATATGCCGGCCGTAGCCACCGAAGGCAAGGGAGCCATCTTTTTGCTGAATTCGGGCAATCCAGGCGAAACACAGCCCATGGTGAACATCTTCATGGAGAAGCTCAAGGAAGAAGGCTTCCGTAAGATGATGAGTGGGCAGTTCAAGAAGTACAACGACGCTTGCGTTCAGGCCTTCCTCAAGAGCGATTGGGATCCTTTGTTTACCAACTTGAAGAGTTTGAGCCGTGTGGCCTTGGAGCACTTCAGTCCCATGATTCCCAGCGCCTTCCACAGTTTGTGGCAGAAGGGCATCGATAGCAATGCCTACTACCTGAAACTTTGCGGTTCAGGCGGTGGCGGCTACATCTTGGGCTTTACCAAAGATTTGGACGAAGCCAAGGCAGCCCTGGCACCGCACAAGCTGGACGTCGTACTCCGATTCTAACGCCGTGGGCAGACGTCAAAAGCTGCTGCACCGGGCCCTTGCCTTTCTGTCTCTGGTTAGATGGACGCACTTGGCCTTTCTGGCCTTTGCCCAAATTGTAGCCTACTATTTTCTCTTCCGATTGGAAGACGGCTGGATGCCCGATTTTCAACTGCTTGCGGTATTGCTCGCCACGGGGGGCATTGTGGGCGGCGGCACCTTGATCAATAGCTTTTACGACCTCGAACGCGATTTAGTTCAGCGCCCTTGGCGCACCCTGTTTGAGCGCCCCGTGGCCAAGAAGTACGGCTTGCGCATTGCGGCCTGGCTTTACGGCATTGGACTGGTTACTGCCTGGATCGGCTTGCCCTTTCCAGCCGACGCTGGCTTTGGGCTCTATGCCTTGCTCGTGTGGTTGTACTCCCACAAACAATGGGGCCAGCACCGCTTGGGCCCTTTGATGGCCACCTTGCTGGCGTACACCCCCCTTTTACTTTTAGCCTTCACGTATGCGCCTGATTCAGCGCCTGGATTTTGGCAATCCTTGCCCCTCGCGCTGGTCATGATTGCCATTGAATGGCGGCGCCAATGGGAGCGGAAGTACATGCTGACGCTGCCCTTGGAGGGACGCAAAGCGCTACTAACGCGCCAATGGATCTACAAAGTGCTCTTGGTCCTGGGAATTTTGGCGATTCCCTTTATTTGAGACGCTTTTAGCGAATCAGCGTGAAGGTGCCGTGCTCTTCCGCGATGTTGCCGAAGGGCAAATAAATCAGCAGCTTGTACGAATAGACCCCTTCCGGCACGGGTTGACCGCCGTAGGTGCCGTCCCACGATTCGGCCAAATCCGACGTGGAGAACACCTTGAGTCCCCAGCGGTTGAAGATGTCCCATTGCAGGCCTTCAATGCCGAGCGCCTCGACTTTGATGCGGTCGTTGACGATGTCCCCGTTGGGCGTAAAGGCCGTCGGAATGTAGACGTAGTAGTCCATTCGGAGTTCGATGTCTACTGTCACCGAATCGGAACAGCCCAAACTATCCGCCACCGCCAAGGATACCCGGTAGGTGCCCGGCTTGCTGTAGGAGTGCTGCGGATCGACGTCCGCCGATACATCTCCATCACCAAAGTACCACGCCACGTAGTTGGTGTCACTTGACTGGTTGGTGAATTGCACATTCAGGGGATTGCTCGGATTGGGATAGTACGTAAACGCTGCGCCGGGCAGGGGCGCCACCCCGACCCAAACGCTGTCCCAGGTCGTGAAGCCACATTGGTCCACGACTTTGTAGGGGTACCAGCGGCTCGCATTGGGCGTCACCGTCCAGAGAGAATCTACAGGACCGGACAGCCAGGTGTAGGTAAGCGGTTCCGTGCCGTAGCGGGCACGCGCTTGGATTTCCACCGACTCGCCTGGGCATATCCACGTCGTATCCGAGTAGGTCTCTACTGAATCGTACGGAAGCACGTAGATGGTGATGCTGTCCATAGCGGCCGTCGACATGCATTCGTCAATGCCGTAGAAGTGGTAGGTCGTGGTCGCGATAGGGTTGACGGTCAGTTGGACACCCCCTGCGGTATCGGTTTCCCACCAGCCGGTCGTATTGCCCTCGCCGGTGGTAAAGGTGCCCAAGAGCGTCGATTGCTGGCCCGGACAAGACAAGGTATCGTTGCCCGCGCCCACCGTCGCATCCACGGTAACGGACACCTTGTCCCGAATGACAAAAGTCTTGTACTGTGCAGGGTAGACCGCACAGTTGGTGGTCACCGGTTGCATCACAATGCTGATGGTTTCGTTGGGTTCCGCCACGCCATCGTCGTAGGCCCAAATTTGGATCGAATCGCGCGTCTGGCCAGGTAAAAGCGTAATGGAAGTAGGCAGCGGCGCATAGTCCGTGCCAGAAACGGCCGTCCCCCCGTAGACGAAGTCCACCACCATGGTATCAAAGACGGCACCCTGACGGTCCAAATACAGCCACGAAGGCTGGCAGCCCTCAATCATCGTGCTGTCATTGAACGTATTGCCTTGGTTCCATGCCTGGCTCAAGCTGATGGTTGGCAGCTCAAAGCTTCGGGCGCCAATAAATACCGCCGAGTTCAACGCGCCATCGCTCACATCGCAGATAAACATTTTGATGGTATACAGCGAACCGCAGGAGACCGAAGCCTTCGCCGTGAAGACATCCGTGTAGCCCTCCATGTTGATAATGGACGTGCCCCCACTATTGGCATTGTAGAAGACCGAATTCGTCACATAGTTGGGGTTGGCACTGGAACAGTTGCTCGCCGGCCAACTGCCCGAAGGAAAGCCCTGGTTGATGGTGTTCACCGCGACGGGCGTCGTCGTCCCGGGAATCACCGCCAAGTTGACGGTATCAATATTGGGAGTGCCGTTGGCATTCCACAAGGGTGCGCCATTGATGCCTTGGCCGATCAAGAAGAAGCCAAATACGTCGTTGAAGGAAGAACAGGTGTAGGAAGTGTACTCTTTGGAGGCGAAGATGTAGTCAAACTTGACCGAATCGCCCGGGGCCACAAAGCTGAATTGTATGCTCGCACGGTCGTACTGGCTAGAGCTGCTGCTTCCAATCGCATTTAGGACGGTGGTGAGGTTGGCGGAGGGCGTTTGGGTCGGATAGCTGGTGTACGTTCCAAACTGCCCCGGCACTACATCAATGGCATCGGTACTCACCATGACAATGCCGCTGTCCAAACCAAAGTTGGGGTTGTTGATGTTAAACTTGCCAATTTGGGTTGAGGAAGGCTGGCTGATGGGCGTGCCTAGAGGGCCAATAGGACTGAAAACCGTCATGTTGGGCCCCACCATGACGTTCTGAACCAGCCACATAGGTTGGTTGCGTGGACTGGTGTTGTTGACCGTGATATTTTGGGCCAAAAGTTCCACTGGGCCCACGCTCAAAAGAACGAGGCTTGCCGCAACAAAAAGTCGGGTTAAAATTTGGCGCATAAGAGACCCTTAAGGTACTGCAAACCTTGGGATGGTCAGTATCTTGGGGCTATGGAAAACTACATTGCTGAAAATCGTCAACGCTTTCTGGATGAACTCTTTGCTTTGCTCAGATTGCCTAGTGTGAGTGCAGATCCTGCGTATAAATCGGATGTTTTGGCTACGGCAGAGGCCACGGCCCAATTCTTGCGCGAAGCGGGAGCCTCTGCGGTAGAAGTATGCGAAACTCCCGGCTACCCCGTGGTATACGGCGAATACCTGGTTTCGCCCGAACGCCCTACCGTATTGGTGTACGGCCACTACGACGTCCAGCCTGCGGATCCCGTGGAATTGTGGAGCAGCCCGCCCTTTGAGCCCGAAATTCGGGTTACGGACATTCATCCAGACGGCGCCATTTTTGCCCGCGGGGCTTGCGACGACAAAGGCCAGTTTTTCATGCATGTCAAGGCCTTTGAAGCTATGGTTGCGACCGGCAATGTGCCCTGCAACATCAAATTCATGATTGAAGGTGAGGAAGAAGTGGGTTCCGCCAACCTCGCCTGGTATGTGAAGCGCAACCACGAGCGTTTGGCCTGCGACGTGATTTTGATTTCCGACACCGGCATGGTCGCCCCGGGAGTTCCCTCCCTCACAACGGGCCTACGCGGCTTGAGCTATGTGGAAGTCGAGGTGACGGGCCCCAACCGTGATTTGCATTCGGGCCTGTATGGCGGCGCCGTTGCCAACCCCATCAACGCTCTGACCGAAATGATCGCCCGCCTGCACGACGACCGCAAGCGCATTACCATCCCCGGATTTTACGACAAAGTGGAAACGCTGAGCGAGGCGGAACGCGCCGAATTGGCCCAAGCCCCCTTCTCGCTGGACGCCTACAAGAAAGCCCTTGACCTCGTCGACGTGGCGGGTGAAGCCGGCTACAGCACGATGGAGCGCAACAGCATTCGACCCACCCTGGATGTGAACGGCATTTGGGGCGGCTACACGGGTGCCGGCGCCAAAACCGTCATCGCCTCCAAGGCCTACGCGAAAATTTCCATGCGCCTGGTCCCCCACCAAGATCCAGACGAAATCACCCAACTCTTCAGCGAGTACTTTGTGTCTATCGCACCCGCAGGTGTGACCGTCAAAGTCACTCCCCACCACGGAGGCCAACCCTACGTGTGCCCCACGAACCACCCCGGCTACCAGGCGGCGGTTCAAGCTTTGAGCGATTCCTTTGGTCAAAAAGCCGTGCCCGTTCGAAGCGGTGGCTCCATCCCTATCGTCGCTCTCTTTGAGCAAGAGTTGGGCGTCAAGAGCATCCTCATGGGCTTTGGTTTAGACAGCGATGCTATTCACTCCCCGAACGAGCACTACGGCGTCGCCAACTACTTCAAGGGCATCGAGACGATTCCGCTGTTTTACCGGTATTTCGCGAAGGGCTAGAAGGCTAGAGGGCTAGAGGGCTAGAGGGCTAGAGGGCTAGAGGGCTAG
>Ga0255780_10004163_pt1 | contig 12509 bp, 6 predicted proteins | sample 071ome_32_FD_179978 | JGI IMG/M metagenome (GOLD analysis project Ga0255780, IMG submission 179978) | Coastal salt marsh microbial communities from the Groves Creek Marsh, Skidaway Island, Georgia - 071405AT metaG (version 2) | ecosystem: Environmental > Aquatic > Marine > Intertidal zone > Salt... | reverse complement strand
TCCATGCTCTCGCCGTTGCCCCTGCTCACGGTGACGTACGCGATAGAATTCGCGCTAAACGTGCCCTTCGCGGCGACATTGGTGAATTACGCGAACGTGGTATCGGCGCTGATCATCTTCGTACTCTCAAAGGTGTCGTTTGAGAATCCCGCCGCGCTCGCGCCGAGACTCGCGGTGTGCGGGGCGTTGGCGCTCGGTATGGGGGCGATTATTCGCGCCACCGAACGCGACGAACAGACGGAGGTGACGAGAAGCGTCGTCGTCTCTGCGCTCGGCTCGGAGCGTCGCCGCGCGAAAAATACCTGGCCGACGGCGCCGACGCCACCACCGCGCGCGCATCACCACGCGCCGACGCTCCGCGCGCGCGCCGTTCAGGAATCGCGCGCCGTTCCCATCGCGTCGTGTGTGATGGTTCGCTCGGCGACGACGCCTCGTCGCGCTCGCGGAATCGTCGAATCGTCGACGGCGAGACGCGAGCGTTTCGTCGCGTTTCGCGTTTGCGCCAGCCGGTGAAGACTAATGGAAATATTCTGATTGAAACAACTGTGTATACGTAGTTCGAATTGGGTAGTTACTAGAGGCGTAGTAGTTCCGTTTGTATTGTCACGTTCGCCACGACGTTCGCGAGACGATTCATCCCTCCGTCGCCATCGCGTCGTCGTCGCTCTCATCTTCGCCCTCCTTGACGTCGAGCGTAAACTCGTACTCTTGATCGCATCCGAGGTATGAATCCGCCATCAAGTACAGGGTCAAATCCGCCGGGCCCACTCGTTCGGGAGCGGCGAACTCGAGCTTTACCTTTTGCTTCTTCCCGAGCGACACGCGCTTGATGGCGTGTAGCGTGCCCTTCTTCGCGTCGCCGACGACGAGCCACCATCCCTCCTCCTTTCTCCCCGGGTACCGAGGCGCGAAGACGGGACCGACGTCACCCTCGTGTTCACGCTCTAAATTCACGATGATCTCCACCGCATCGCCCGCAGTGACGTCCTCGGGATCGACGACGTCGAACGCGACCTCGACGCTCGGATACCTATTCGCCGCCTCGGCAACGTCCTCGAGTTGGCCGTCGGAGAGTTCGAGCAAGTCTCGCCTCGCGTCGTCCTCCATGTCGATTAAATCGTACACCCCCTCGACGCCCGCGGCGACGCATCGCTCCCCGATCTCTCGCGTGACGTGCGGTAACTGCATCACCGCCGGATCTTTGTCCCACATGCCCTGCACGAGCATCTGCGAGAGCTCCATCGCCGCGAGCGCGGGTCCGAGCCATCCGTTGGAGGCGATGACGTCCACCATGGCTTGCAAGAGACGCGTCGCGTCTGGAAGAATTTTCTGTAAATCTTGCGCGAAATCTCCGTGCATGGCTTGTCGACCGAAGTGTGCCTGTAAGAGCGCCGCCACCTTGACGTGTGGATCGGTCGTTTTGTTGCTCGAGAGTGTGATCGGGGCGTGGTTGAGGATGCGTCGAAGCGTCTCCGCCTCTCCGGGACGCACGGCGAAGGTTTCAAACTCCGTCGCTCCGGCGACGATTTCGAGTAAACCCTTGAGCTTGGTCTTGGCGGTGAGCGATGCGGCGAATAGTTCGATCGTCGTGTACGTGATGTAGTAGTACGCGGAGATCATGCCGAGATTGAGCGGCGCGCAGTCCATCTCGTCCTCGACGCTGATGCACTTGCTCGCCTCCAAGTCCCCGAGCGTCGTCTCGACGAGTTCGGAGAGCGCGTCGGAGAGATGTCGATGAGACACGCCCGTGAGGTTGTAATAGTTGGGATTTTGCGTGAGGCGACGGTAGTAGAAGCTCCACGTAATGTAATCCACGGCGTCTTGCTTGGTCTCAATGGTACGCGTGACGATTTCCGCCACCATGGGGTCGTGCAAAAAGTGATCGAGATGCGACTCGACCGGGAACGGTTCAAAGAGAAACTTTTTATAGTACTCTTTTCTCGGCGCGTGGCACAAGAGCACGCACACGCCGGCATCGTCGATGCCCGGACGCGACGCGCGACCCATCATCTGTAAGAGATCGGTGACGGGGTAATCCGCCGCGCCCGCGCCTCCGGCGTCGTAGTACTGCGTCCCGGCGATGACGACGAGTTTACACGGCGCGGTGAGTCCCCACGCCAGAGGCGCCGTGGCGACGAGCACGGACGCCGCACCCATGGCGAAGACTTTTTCAATCACCTTGCGTTCGTCCTCTCGCATCGCCTCGTGCACGAGAGCGACGCCGTGCGCCAACGCGTGTCGCGCGGATTGGTCGGAGATTTGCGCCAGATACGGCGCCAAATCGCTCTCCTCGACTTGCACAAACTTGTCCGGTTCTCCCTCCGCCGCGGCGAAGGCGATGAGATCGAGCGACGTCAATTTGGCGTGTTTTCGAGTGGGAACGAACACGATGGCGGGCTCCGATCGTCGACAGTGATTGGCGATGGCGCCGTACGTCGGTCGCGCCATGGCTTGCATGCGCGCCTCAAAGTTGATGATGTCGACGCCTTGAAAGTGAATCTCCAGCGGTACCGGTCGAACGCCCGGGGAAAAGTTGAACATGCCGTGCGACGAGGCGCCGATCCATTCGCCCAAATCCCGCGCGTTCGCCAGCGACGTACACAGAGCGAGTACGCGCACGGGTTTGGCGAGTTGACTCGACATGTACCGCGTGCGAGAGACGACGACTTCAATCGTCGGACCCATCGAACCGCCGATTAATTGCAACTCATCCGCGATGAAGAGCGACACCGTCTGCACGTTCTTGCGCTGTTTCCATCGACGACTGATGACGTCCCACTGTTGCGGCGTGGTGATGATGATTCGACCCTTTTCGAGCAATTTCAAATCCGTCGTCGTCTCGCCCGTGAGCTTGACGACGGAGACGCCCAAGTCGCCGAAACGCGCGCTCCAATCGTCGTATCTTTCGTCCGCGAGCGTTGCCGTGGGCGCCATGTACACGCACCGACCCGGATTTTCGGCGGATAACTCGCGCATGATGGCGAATTCGGCGCAGACCGTCTTCCCGCTGCCCGTGGGAGCGCCGACGAGCGCGTTGTCGTCCGTGTTGTACAAGCACTGAAACGTTTGCGTCTGAATCGGATTGAAGTGCGTGAAACGACCGGCGTACAGCGCGTCGAACCCGTCTTGTTTCAGCGCGCTCACGGGTAACGGTTGTAAATCCAACAATTCGGTCGGCGGTGGGTTCTTCTCCGGAAGCATCAAGTGTTTAAACGACACCGGAATCACCGTGTCGCTCCCCAACCACGTGTCGCTCACGACGCGAATGAAATATTGCGGCGGTAGCGGATCTGTCAAAGGCACGGTGAACGACACGCCGTGCTCTTCCTCGGCGTTGTGCGCCTTGAGGAGGAAGAATTCGTGGTGCAGAATGTTCTCCCCGTCGTTATCCTCGACGATGATCCAGAAACCTTGCACGAAACCGTGCACCGACTCGTCCCACACGAATTCCGGCGTGATGCTCAAATCCACCTTGAGCACGCTTCGAGTGATCGGTTGCACGTGCGCGGAGAGTTCTAATCTCGGCACTTGATGGATGAATCTGTGTAGCGCCTTGCTGAGCTTCGGTGCGCGCATGAGCTCACCGATCTCTTGACTGTTCAGGTCAAAGTATCGATCCCAACTCAAATCTTTGCGTTCAATCTTTTGCAAGACGTCGACGGGAATGGCGGAGAATTGTCGCAACGGCGTCTGCGATGCCCACGTTCGTCGCGCACACATCTTGCACAACGCCAACGATTTCTCGGCGAGTTGCGACCATCCCTTCTTGAGCACAATTTCAAATATACAGCGCAAGATGCGGCCCGCGCTCTGCGTGACGTACACCATGTCCGACATCAACGCGAAACCCTCCAGACGCATGTTGCTAATGTACGCCTGGAGAAGAATGTTAATCTTCGCCGTCGGTTCCTCGATCGACTCCTTCACCGGGATGGGCACTCGTTCGGCCAACTTGGACAGCTCCATTTTTTCCTCCTGACGCACGCTAATGTACTTGAACTCTTCGGCTAACGAAAACAATCGACAGAGTTCGATGTCGCCCATCGTCGGCTTCAAGTGCTGGTTGAACGCCAAGAGGGTACCGTGTGAGACGTAGTACGTCGATGCTATGCGACCTAAATCGGTACCTTGTAAAGCACCGCTTCTTCTATCGTAACGAATCAATCCACTCTTATCCAACTGCGCCGCCGCGGTGTGAATTAAATCGGCGCGGCGTTGCTCGAGTACCGGATCGTCCTCCACGGCGTCGATGGAGACGCCATACAGCGTCGGGTTGCGTAACATTCGAACAAACAAATACGTGTATCCCAACCAAATCACCGCATCGCGCACGTTTTGCACCGTGCCCAGGATGATCTCCGCATTCAGCGCGTCGGCGAGTTGCTTGACGAATTGTGATTCGATCGGCAACTGTTGGTTCAACAACGAGAGGTAGTACTGTAGCTCCGAGTGTTGCGTGATGATGATGCCTTCCCCGAAGGTGTCGAACTGCGGACGACCTGCGCGACCCATCATTTGCATGACGTCTTGGAAACTGAGTTCATCCCATCCACCCTTTTCTGGGTTGTACACCTGCGTGCCCTTGATGATGACGGTGTGCGCCGGAAGGTTAACGCCCCACGCCAAGGTCGCCGTGGACACGAGCACTTGCACGTGTCCGTCACCGAAGAGCTCTTCGACGAGGGTACGATCGGAACGACTCATACCGGCGTGGTGAATGGCGAATCCGTACGGTAACATATCTCTGAGCTCGGAGCTCTTCACCGTCTCGGCTTCGGTGAGCAAAATCTCTCGGCTCGCCGAATCGTCGCGCATCAGTTTGCCCAGCGTTTCATTCTCCATGGCTAAATCTCGGAGCGCCTTGGCCGTCTTCGCGGTGTCCTTACGACTGTGCACGAACACGAGCACCTGACTCTTTCCAGCGCTCTCCATCACTTTTTCGTAGCAAATTTCATTCATGAGTTGCATGCGTTGCAACGGCTTCTTCACCGTGACGCCGATGTACTGTTGTTGTAGCGGACACGGACGGAATGAGTTATCAAACACGTGCAAACCTTTCTCAGGATTCACGCGCATGAACGTCGCGACGTCTTTGTAGTTCGGTAACGTCGCAGACAGGCCGACCAAACGCACCATCTCCTGCGTCGATTCAACCTGACGCACGGTTCTCGCGATGATGGATTCGAGCACCGGACCTCGATCGTCGTGCAACAGGTGCACCTCATCGATGATGATGAGCTTGACGAGCTGCGTGTACACGCGATCACCAGATTTACGCGTGATGATGTCCCACTTTTCCGGCGTCGTGACGATGATTTGCGTCGCCTCAATCTCAGCCTTGCTCAGCGACACGTCCCCGGTTAATTCTCGCACCTTGATGCCGAACGACTTGAGACGACTGCTCAAGTTTCCGACAATCTCTGAGACGAGCGCCTTCATCGGCGCGACGTACACAATCTTGAACGCGGACGTGTCGATGGTTCCGTCGCGTTTTCGGTGCAGACCGACCTCGTGAAGAATCGTGAGCATGGCGCAGTTGGTTTTACCGGCGCCCGTCGGAGCGCACAAGAGCATATTCTCCGGCGACAACAGAGCGCACTCGTACACGCGGCTCTGAATGCGGTTCAACGTCTTCATGCCGGCGAACGCGGGTTGCGCCCACTCCGGCATCTCCTCGATCGAGCGGAGCTGCTCGTCATCGTTGAACGGTTGAGGCTTGAGCGCCGGGATGTGCACCTCCTCGTACCCTTTCTTCGCGCTTCGGAACGAACCGGGCGGAAGCTCACATCGCTTGTTGCTCATGAAGTGCGAGCCCTGCGCGAAGGCCAAGGCATCGAGTTCGAGCATCTGACGACCGGCGGCGGCCGCGCCGCCGTCTCGCGTGCGCATCTCGGCCACTTCGCTTCGCAGTTTGCGCGCCTCTTCCCTAATTTTTTGCTCAGTCGCCGTTTGACGATCGCGCGCCGACGTGTGCGTCGCGCGCATCTGCGCCAGAATCTGCGCTGTCTCCGGAACAGCTTTCATTTGTTCCTCGATGTCCGCCGTCTCGACGTCGCTCGCCGATCGCGCCAACTTTGTGCACCAATACACCTTGAGTCTATTCTTCAGCAACACTTTGATCAAATCAAACTTGTCGTAGTCGAGCATCCCCACGAGCGCGTTCTCGCACTCGCGATCGTCATCCGTCGCCAAGACGTGAAACACCTCTTCGGAGAGCTTCAAACTCTCCGCGGCGTCGGAATCTGTGAAGCCGAACGCCTTGGAGATGGTGCGTTGCAACCAGTGCGCGTCGATGTCGGACGGGTTCAAACCGTGGTCGGCGTTGGGTCTGTACTCGTCGTCACCCATCATACCGCCGACCGCGCCCGCGTTGACGTTCTCTTCGCCGTCATCGTCTTCGTCCACGTCGGAGGCGTCCAATACCTCGTCAACCTCGGAATCTTCTTCCTCTTCCTCTTCGAACTCGACGGCAACGCCGATGTCGTCGTCCAACTCCTCGCCGTCTCCGTCGCCGCCTTCACCGGCGATTGAAAAGTCCGTGATGAGTTTACCGATGGCGGTGATCTGCGCGAAACGTTCGGACGTCACCGCACCCATGAGCGCTTCGACGTTCTTCTGTTTCTCGCGCTCCGTCTTACCCTCTTCCTTGAGCGCCGCCAAAACCTCGTCGGCGGCGCCGCGCAGGACGTCTTGCGGCTGATCTCCGAACACGCTCTGCAACACGCTCAGCAATCCCTCATACGCCGCTCTCGTCTCTCTCGTCTTAGGTTTATACAACCCAAAATCTTGTCCTCCCAACACGCTCTCCCCACCAACCCCTCGCGCGCCGACTCGCTTTTTCGCCGCGCCCTCCTCCTCGCCCTCTCCTCGCGCCCGCTTCTCCGCGCGTCGCTTCTCCGCGCGCCGCCGCTTCTCCTCGAAATCATCCCCACCGCTCCCTCGCGCCCGGTCCCCAAACTGACTCGCGTCAATCTTCCCGTGTAACGATTCCGGCGCGCCCGTGGGTTCGTCTCGCCCGCGTCCCCGTCGATCGCTCTCGAGCACCAGAGACGCGTTCTGCGCGCGTCGACGCGTCGTCGTCGGGTCAGTCGCTCGGTCGCGCGCGCGCTCGGTCGCGCGCGGACCATTTCCCGCGCGCGTCTCGTCTCGTCGTCTCGCACGTCTCGCGCGACGGCGTCCTCGCCCGCGTCGTCGTCGTCGCGCCAACTTCATCCCCGCCGGCGGAAGAGAATCACACATTCGCGCGTCGATTCGCGCGTCGCCGTCGTCATCGTCGTCGTCGCGCGCGGTCGAACGAAAGCACGCACCGCCTTATATTCGTACTGTCTGTACCGCGCCGCGGCCTCGGCGCCGCCGTCGCGCGGTCCGGGCGCCATGACCTGCGTCGGCGTGTGGGGCGCGAGAGCTTTCGAGTGGGGCGAGGAGGGGACTCCGTGACGGGTCGTGACTCGTCGTTTCGGAAAAGGGAAGGGAGAAATCGAATTCGCAACCGCAGTGGGCGACGGCGTCGACGCGCGCTCCTCGCGCGGGAACGCGCGCGCGGGTCGGGCGAGCGCGTCGGGGACGGGCGGTGCGCGCGCGGCGTCTCGCGTCGATCGACGGTCGACGCGCGGGGCGTTGGTCATCGACCGTCCGGCGTCGTGGGCGCCAACATGGGCGCGCTTCGTGCGGACGAGGCGGCGTCGCGTCGCGCGCGCGCGAGGGAACGCGCGTACGAAGACGTGGGGACGTTTGAGTCGTTTGAATCGTCGGATCGACGACCGGGGGCGTTCGAGGCGCGCGTGCGGGCGAGCGCGGCGTACGCGCGCGCGGGGTCGGCGACGCGGCTGTTGTGCGACGCGGCGGGGACGTCTCGGTCGGTGACGCGCGTGAAGAATCCGAGCGTGCGGGATTTGGACGCGTTGCGAGATGAGACGGCGCGAGCGCGGGCGATGGAGGCGTTGCGCGCGGACGTTCGGCGAGGGTGGGCGAAGGAGAGCGCGTGTCGAGGCGCGTTGGCGACCAAGGCGGAGCGGTACGACGAAGCCGAGCGGTGTTTCGCGCAGGCGATCGAGCTCGATCCGATGAGCGTGCGCGCGTACGTCGCTCGAGGGGCGTGTCGAGCGAATCAGCGGAAGTACGCGGAGGCGATGGCGGATTTCGATAAGGCGTTGAGCGTGGACGCCGACGACGCGACTGCGAAATCGTACAGAGCCGCGGTGGAGGATAAAATGCGTCGCGTCAGACGCGCGCGAGGGGCGAGCGTCGCGCGCCAACGAGGAGACGCCGAGCCGTCCAATGAAGAGGACGTGGAGCGTCTTCGCGCGCGCGTGTTGAATCCGGCCCGAGGTCTCGACGCGCTCGCGCGGAGAGACGCGGCGACGAAGACGTACGAGTTGGAGCTGGACGACGACGACGACGACGACGCAGACGCTGGGCGCAGAGATAGGAAGCGCAAGAAGGAGAAGAGTCGTAAAAAGGATAGACGCGATCGCAAGGAGCGCAAGGATAGGAAACGGTCGCGTCGGGAGCGTTCGTCTCGCAGCTCGTCTTCCAGTTAGTGATAGAGGTAATAGATCCTCCGCGAGCTAGCGCGGCGGTAGATGTGTTATAACGCATGCGTTGATTATTAGATGGCTAAATCTCTAAACGCGCGTCGCCCTCGCGACGTCACTTGACGATTTCGTAGAGAAAACAGTCGAGTTTCCATTTGCTCTGCGGCTGAGCCACGGCGGCGTACCCGCCGTCGAACGGTCGAAACACCCAACCCTCGGGAAATTGTTTACTCATGATGATGACGCGCGCGCCGGGTTTCATCTCTTGCGCCAACTTCATCCCTGTCGCGTCGAGCAAACCCGGCGTGAAGCACGTGGCGTGTATGTACACGACGTCCGCGGTGGACACGTCGAATGTCAACAAATTCCCTTCCTCGAGCATCACCTCGCACCGACGCGCCGTCGCCACGTCTCTCTCGTCATCGCCGTCTCCGTTACCACCCACCTCTTCCTCTAACGCGCGCTCGTACGCTCGCAAGCCCTCCGTCGCCTCGACGTGCAGCTCGGGCAACAACTCCACCCCTCTCGCCCTTGAAAACTTCCCGCTCAGCGCCGCGGCGACCACCATCTTCCCTAATCCCGACCCGAGATCGACGAACTCACCGTCATGACCCTTTGGCGCGCATCGACGCAACAGCGCGCGCGCGGCGTCGAACTCGAGCTCGCCGTAAAACCACTCGTCGCCGTGCGTGAGCTCGCGCGACGCCGCCGACTCCGCCACCGCCAATCCGTGATCGCGATCGCGTCCCTCGAACGCGCGATCGAAAACCCGTCTCGCCGAGTTTCTCTCGCTCTTGTCCACCGACGACGCGCCCTCCGCCGCCGCGCGTGCGCGGGGGTCACCGCGCTCGACGTCTCGGTCTCGGACTGGGCGCGCGACGAATCGACGCGCCACCGTCGATCGCCTCGGCGTTCTCCTCGCGCTCGATCGAGACGACGACGTCGACCGCGACGTCCTCGCTGTTCTCGCCGCCGCCCTCGCCGTGATGGTGGTCATCGCCACCGTCGTCGACGCTATCGCGCGCGCCCCACAAAGACGCCACATTCGACGACGCGCGCGCGATGCCTCAGGACCGCCCGTCGCGCTCATCGCGGCGTGCGCGGTCCACCTCGCGCGATCGACGCGCGTCTGCCTCTCGCGGTCGCGCGTCCACTTCGCGCTCGCGCTCGCGCTCGCCCGCGCGCGACGGCGGCGACGAATGCGCGGCCGCCGGTCGCCAGAAGCGATCGCGCTCGCGGTCGCGCGGCGTCGAGGACGGCGAGATCCCCGACGCGCGCGCGGACGAAAAGACGAACGATGTCGCCCCTTCGCGTGCGGCGGCCTCGACCGACGCCCTCGCGCGTCCGCCGTCGACGAATCGAGCGACCAAGACGGGTGGAACCTACGTGCCGCCGTTTAAGCTCGCGCAGATGATGCGAGAGACGACGGATAAGACGAGCGCCGAGTATCAGCGAATGTCTTGGGACGCGTTGAAGAAGTCCATCAATGGTTTGGTGAATAAAGTGAACGCGTCGAACGTGCAGCACGTGGTGCCGGAATTGTTTCGAGAGAATTTGATTCGGGGACGCGGGTTGTTCGCAAGGAGCGTGATGAAGTCGCAGATGGCGTCTCCGCAGTTTAGCGGCGTGTTCGCGGCATTGGTGGCGGTCGTGAACACGAAATTTCCCGAGATTGGTGAGTTGGTCATCAAGCGATGCGTGTTGCAGTTTCGAAGGGCGTATAAGAGAAACGATAAACCAGTGTGCGTGGCGGCGACGAGGTTTTTGGCGGCTTTGATTAATCAACAGGTACGGAGGCGATGGCGACGCGACGCGCGCGCGAAAGAACGATGCGACGCGATGGCGAGACAAAGGATGAATTATGATCACGCAACACTCACTGATTCCCGTGAGGATTACAATCATAACGAGCTTTTTAACACTGATGTCACGCCGCGTCAGGGGCGCGGGACGACTGGGAGCGAACGCTGCGATTCGACGACTGACGGTGCGCGTACATTTTTTTGTCTCGCAGCTTGTACACGAACTGTTGGCTTTAGAGTTGTTGACGGTGTTGTTGGGAACGCCCACGGGAGATAGCGTAGAGGTGGCGATTGCATTTGTCAAAGAGTGCGGATTCACGCTGCAAGAGCTCACGCCGCAGGGATTGCACGGAATATTTGAGCGCTTCAGAGGCATCTTACACGAGGGTGAGATCGACAAGCGCGTGCAATTTATGATAGAAGGGTTGTTTGCGTTTAGAAAGAGTGGATTCGAGGGTAAGAAGGGCGTGCCCCCGGAGCTCGACTTGGTCGAGGAGGACGACCAAATTGTACACGAAATTGGTTTAGACGACGAAATGCAGGCGCAGCCTGGATTAGATGTCTTCAAAGAGGACCCGGACTTTGAAGAGAACGAACGGAAATACGCGGACATTCGACGTGAAATCCTAGGAGACGATTCGAGCGATAGCGATAGCGATAGCGATGGAAGTTCGTCTTCGAGTTCGAGTTCGTCTTCGAGTTCGGAGGACGCCACGGCGCCGGAGGCGGTGCAAGGCGGTCCCGGCAAGGTTGGCATTACGGATCTCACGGAGACCAACCTCGTCAATCTTCGACGCACCATCTACCTCACCATCATGTCTTCGCTGGATTTTGAAGAGGCTGGTCACAAATTGATGAAGATGAACATTCCGCCGGGCGCCGAGGTGGAGTTGTGCACGATGCTCGTCGAGTGTTGCTCGCAAGAGCGCACGTTCCTGCGCTACTACGGTTTACTCGCCGGTAGATTCTGTTTCATCAACAAAATCTACGCGCAGCTATTCGACGAGGTCTTCATGAAGCAGTACAGCACCATTCACCGCTTGGAGACGAACAAACTCCGCAACGTGGCCAAGTTTTTCGCCCACCTACTCGCCACCGACGCCATGTCGTGGACGTGTTTGGCGTACATTTCGCTCACCGAAGAGGCGACGACGTCGAGTTCGAGAATCTTCATCAAGATCCTCTTCCAAGAGCTCGCCGAGGCGCTCGGCCTGAAGCAGTTGAACGCGAAAATGCAAGATCCGGAGATGCGAGAGTACTTTCAAGGCGTCATGCCTAAGGACGAGCCTCGCAACACGAGATTTAGCATCAACTTCTTCACGTCCATCTCTCTCGGTGCGCTCACAGAGGACATGCGAGAGTGGCTGAAGACGGCACCGAAGACGGCACCCAAACGATCGCGATCGTCGAGCTCTTCGTCGTCCAGTTCGTCGTCCTCGAGCTCATCGAGCGGCAGTTCGTCGTCGAGCTCATCCTCGTCGGGTTCGTTCTCCTCGTCCTCATATAGTTCCTCCTCCACCTCCTCCTCCTCCTCCTCATCATCATCATCGCGCTCTCGCTCTCGCTCGAGAGACAGACGCCGTAAACGCTCCAGACGACGTTGATGTAGTCAAAACCGTCCCTTTGCGTGTTCCCTCCTTCATCCAACCACCCGTACGAAACCGCGCCATTCGTCGTCGCGCGCGATGAATTTCGCGCTCAGCGACGCGCGAAAACAGCGCGCGAAACGAACGACGAATCGACTCGCCGCGCATCGCGAACACGAGGCGCTCAAGGCGGCGAGGGACGCCGCGGAGGTTCAATCCGTCCTGAGCACGTTTCAGCACGACTTCGGCGATGACGACGACGACGACGACGACGACGACGACGCGCAAGACGCGCGCGCGCGAGGTCGCGTCACCTTCGTCCGCGGAGGTGACGCCGGCGCGTCGTCTCGAGTGGTGCACGGGTCGAGCGGGTCGGCGCGGGCGCGCGGCGGGTCGGCGCGGGACGCGGGCGCGGAGCGAAAGCGAAAAATGTTCCACGGCGACGGCGACGCGATGGACGAGCGAGCGGGAGGCGATGGGAAGAAGAAAGTGCGAGCGATCGACGCGATGTTGAAAGAGTTCGCGTCGAGGGCGCCGGCACCGGTGGTGCGTCCGAGGGCGGTGAGCGGTGCGGCTGCGTCGACGAG
>Ga0255780_10004152_pt1 | contig 12522 bp, 9 predicted proteins | sample 071ome_32_FD_179978 | JGI IMG/M metagenome (GOLD analysis project Ga0255780, IMG submission 179978) | Coastal salt marsh microbial communities from the Groves Creek Marsh, Skidaway Island, Georgia - 071405AT metaG (version 2) | ecosystem: Environmental > Aquatic > Marine > Intertidal zone > Salt... | reverse complement strand
CGTCTCGCTCTTCGCCCGACCGCTTCGCTCGAAACACCGACAGTCTCGCGACGTCCCGCGGCGACGCTCGAGTGACGTAACACGCGAACGACGTCTTGAACCGAAACAGTGACGACGACGACGACGTGCCGTCACCGCTCGAACGCAGCGTCGTATCGTCGTCGTCCTCGTCGTCGTCCTCGTCGTCGCCCGAACCGTCGTCGCGCGGCGCGTCCCGGCGTCGTCGGCCCGAGCTCCGTCGTCTTTGACTCTCTCTCGCTCGCGTCACCGGCGCGTCGTCGTGCGTCGTGAACGTGCGCGCGTCGGTGAGTAAAGGACCCGGGGCGATCTCGCACGTCGCGCACGCGCGTCGGACGTCGCGAGGGAGTCCGCGCGCGGCGTCGAATTCAATGGTGAGCAGTAACGGTTTGAGCTCGTCCTCGTTCGATGTCTTGGCGAGCGCGCGCGCGCGAGATTCGTCGACGGCGTCGATGACGAGACGACCATCGACGTCGTATTCGACGCACGCGCGAGGCGCGAGGCGCGACGACGTCGACGTCGTCGTCGTCTCGTCCGCGCGGGACATGATGTGACGTTTTCGAGCCGGCGAGCTCGTCGGGACGCGTTCTCCCGACTCGACGACTTTTGCTCTTCTATTCTACTAAGTAGTACTACACTCTATGTACGATCTGCGTGTCTAGTTTCGTGTGAATCACGCGCGAGCGGCGGTGCACGCAAAGGCGCGCACGGGATCGCCGGCGTGCGCGCGTCTCGCGTCGGCGAATAAAAATTTGGGCGAAGACGCGTCGGCGCGCACCTCCTCGACGACGCTCGTGACGTCTACTGGGTACAGACGCGCGCGTTCGAGCGCGCGAATGAGCACACGCATCGTTTCTTCTTGACGCACGGCGCTCAGAACGAGCGCGCACGGCGTGGTGGCATACGCGTCGACGAGTCTCGACCGCGCGGACGCGGCGTCGAGCGTCTCGAGCGGCGTCCGCTCCGCGTCGTCATCGCTCGGCGTCGCCCCCAGGAGCGCACCGATCGCGCGCACGAGTCCCGGAATCAACGTCGGATCGTACGAACAATCCGCCGCGAGCACGAAATCCGCGCGCATGCGCCGCATGATGTCGACGTCGGCGCGTTCCCAATCCAACGCGCGAATCGACGCCTCCAACGCCGCGTCGCTCGACGCGCCTCGCGTCACCACCGGCGCCTCTAAATCGTCCACGCGCACGCGATACGTCCCACACTGGGCGTCCATCTCTCTGTTCACCTCGAGATTCATTCGTAAATTCTCCAACGCGCGCGCGTCTCGATCCGTCGCCGTCATCGCGCGAGGCGCCGCTCGACACAACGTCGTCGCCGTCACCCCCGTCCCACTTCCGAGCTCCACCACGCGTCTGTCTCGCACCAACGTCCCGCCGACGTCTGACATGATGAATTCACTCGCCGTGAACCCGGCGGACCACGCGAACGCGCCCGTGGATCCCGCCAACGCGTCGGTTTGCGTCCTCGCGCGCACGGCGTCGACGACGCGCGTCCCCAACGCCGTCGCGGGACGCATCTCTCTCGCCTCGATCGCGTCTTCGCGCGCGGGCGTCGCGTCGCACAGAAACACTTTGCGTCTCCATCCCTCAGACTCTGCGTTCGCCTCGTCGTCGTCCAAGTCGTCCAAGTCGTCCACGAACATGGTTTCGGCCAAGTCGTCGCGCGTCTCGCCGTCGCCGCGTCCCTCCCGCGCCTCCCTCTCGATCGTCTTACACGCCTCGCGCGCCGCGCGACGCGCGTACGACGGAGAGAATTTCGCACACGTTCGAAGCGCGCGCGCGAGCGTCGCCTGCGCGCGCGCGTCGAGCGTCGAGACGCCGCCGTTTTTGTGTGCGCTCGTCGTCATCGCCTCCTCGATCGCGCTTCTCGGATCGCACTGCGCGAGCGCGCGCGCGAGCACGCGCGCGAAGACGCACTCGTCGTCGTCCGCGGTGCCGTCCGCGATGACGGCCGCGTCGCGCGTCATCGCGCGTCGCGAGGTGATGACGACGATGCGACGCCCATCATTCATCAATCATCAACTTCAGACGCCCGCGCGCGCGCCGCGCCTCGACCGCTCGCCCCCGACCGCGTCGACATGTCGCCGACCGCGTTTCTCGACGCGTTCGCCTCCTCGCTCGGCGTCGACGCGAACGTCGTCCCGCTCTACATCGCCCGCGCGCTCGTCGCCGTGGTGGTGGCCTATTTCCTCGCCGCGCGCATCCTCGTCCGCGCCGACGCCGGACGAGGTAAAGATCGCGCGCGCGCGACGAAACCGGATCCGATGACACCGTACGCGCCGACCGAGATCGCGAGACACGCGTCTGTGGACGATTTATGGGTCATCATCGACGACAAGGTGTACGACCTCACCGACTACGTCGACGAACACCCCGGCGGGACGGAGGCCATCGCGAAAAACGCCGGGAAGGACGCCACGGTGGGGTTTAAGGGACCACAACATCCGTCCAGAGTGTTCGACATCGTCGAGGAGTATCGCGTGGGGGTGGTGGCGAAACCGTGACGCGCGCGCGGTTCGGTTTCGGCGGTGGATTTTTCGGCTTCGCGAGCGCGAGACGCGGCGCGGTCGGTACCGACGATCGACGCGCGCGCGAGACGCCGCGACGAACGATTGATTGTGATAGATAGTAGTTTTACGACGCACGCGACGTTCGAGTTCGCGCGCACGGGCGCCGACACGACGTCTCGACCGCGTCCCGGTCTAAGACGTCCCGAAAAGTGACTGGTGACGTCACGCCTCGTCTAATCGTCAAAACGCGTCGCTCGTCGACCGATCGACGACGGTTCGACGACTCGCGCGGTCGTCGCGCGTGGAACCTTTCGTCCGCGACGCGTCGGTGGGCGTCGATGCGCGCGATGACGACGGTATCCGCGTCGACGGCGACGGGAAAGACGACGACGCGGTCGGCGGCTCGAGGAGATAAGAGGAGGATGATTCGAGCGTCGTGTCGACCGCGCGCGACGTCCGCGCGCGCGATGACGACGCACGAGGCGTCGACGATGGCCGTCGCGTCCGCGCGCGGCGCGTCTCTCGGTGCGCGCGTCTTGAGAGCGGGTACCGTCGACGCGCGCGCGCGCTCGCGAGGGTCGGCGGCGGCGAAGACGCGGGCGACGACGGAAGACGACGACGATGCGGAGACTCGTGCGGATTCTGAACTCACGCAAGGAATGATCGACGCCATGAACGCGCGACGCGCGCGGAAACAGCGGGAACAGTCTCGTCAACAGTCCCCGGGTGGTGGGTTGGAGGACGTCAACCCGGTGGCGCTGGGACGCAAGTCGCGCGCGGCTTTCGATCAAGTCTTCAAGCGTCTCACCTCGCTCACATCCATACCGGGGCAGAGTGGATCGGTGACGGACGGTGCGGCGTACGTTGATGGGGTGTACGACGCGGAATTGTTGAGCGGGAGCTCGGTGGGGGAGTACGAGACGCCGAACGCAAAGTTTACGACGGTGCTCGTGACGGGGGCGACGGGACGCGTGGGACGGGTGTTGATTCGTAAGTTGCTCTTGCGTGGATACACCGTCAAGGCGCTCGTTCGACGAGAGAGCGACGTGGAGGTTTTACCGGGACTCGTGCAAGTCATCGTCGGCGACGTCGGGGATAAGGAGACGATTCAAAACGCCATGGTGGGGGTGAACAAGGTGATTTACTGCGCGAGCGCCAAGACGCGCGTGACGAGCGATTTGTTCAACGTCGACGTCGAGGGCGTGAAGAACGTCGTGTCGTGCATGCAAGATTACTATCATAAGCTCGCGTCGAGACGCGCGGGGAGAAGCGCGAAATCCAAGGTGATGTTGACGAATTTCAAACACCCGACGGCGTACGAGACGTGGTCGACGCGAGACAACGGCGAGGGCGACGCCGCCGGCGACTCGGATGGACGATGGTCCGCCGCCGCGGAGATGCAGCGGGTGAATTTCGATCCGTTGTATCCGGAAGATGAAGACAAACCGTTCAAGTTTGCCAGCTTTAATGGTTTCATCACCAGTCGCACCGGCAAGGCGGAGATCGCCGCGTCGACGACAGACTTGCAAGCCGACGTCGACTACGCCACCATGGAGGGTTTACTCTTTCGATTAAAGGGCGACGGGAAGCGATACAGCGTCATGCTCACGCAGGACGATGGACTGAGGTTTAGATTCTCATTCAACACCACGGGCGGTTGGCAGGTGATTCGCATGCCCTTTCATAAATTCGTCAACGAGGGCGAGACGTCGTGGGGCGCCGACGGCGAGGCGACGCTCGATTTGGCGCGCGTGACGGACATCGGCGTTCGTTTCGACGCGAGAAAGAATCAGCGCGACGTCTCCATGACGGACGTCATGAGCGGGAGTAACAACATGTTCGATCTCACCCTCGAGTACGTCAAGGCGATTCCTCGAGGCGAGGAACCGGACGTCATCTTGGTGTCGTGCTTCGGCGCCGGTTTGGAGGAGGGCGAGGATAAGGAGCGCGTGCTCAAGATGAAGCGCGACGGCGAGCGCGTGTTGCGGAACTCCGGGGTCGGGTACACGATCGTTCGACCGGGTGAACTCGTGGACGAGGCTGGGGGTGGGAAGGCGTTGGTGTTTGATCAGACGGAACGCATCAATACGCCGATTTCGTGCGCCGACGTCGCCGACGTCTGCGTCAAGGCAATGCACGACGAACAGGCGAGGAATCGTTCGTTCGACGTCGGGTACGAATACGAAGCCACCGAATCCGAGTACGAGTTGGTGACGCAGGTAAAGAGCAGTAAGAGCGGTAATTACCTCACCCCGGCGCTCGAGTCGCTCGAGAGAAACACGTAAACGAGAGAGCGATTGTCATCCATGTAAGACGACGACGATACATACTACGTACTTTGTTTGACTACACTACGACACGATACGACACGTACCCACGCGCGCATCGCCTCACGACGTCGCCGCCGTGAGCTGCGGACGCACGACGCCGAGCAAGGATTCATTCTCCTCGACGTATCTCTGCAAGAGACGCTCCGCCGCCGCCGCCGCGAGCGCCGCGCCCTCCGCGCGTCCACCCTCTCCCGCGTATTCGCGCAATTTTCTCGCGCACAACACCACCCCATACATCGCGCGCACGTCTCTCCCGTTCGTGAAATCCAACGCAGCGGCGAAATGATTCTTGGCGTCTCTCAGATTCCGCTCGCCTCCCATCGCGTACAACGTCTCCGCCGCGCGTCTGTGCGCGCTCGGATCGAACGGCATCGCGCACATCACCTCCTCGTAACAAAACAACGCCTCCTCGTACGCGCACCGCATCGCGTGCGCGCGTCCGAGCTCCAACCACGCGCGTTCATCCCCACCGAACCGTTCGACGTACGCCGTGAGCGCGCGCGTCGCCTCGACGTCGTCGCCGACGTGACGCGCCGCCGCGATTTTCATTCGCGACGCCCGTCCATCCGCGTCGCCATCCTTCACCGCCATCACGCCGTCTAATATCTCGTGCGCGCGTTTCACGTCACCGCGCGCCAACGCCGCCGCGCACCGCGCGAACGCCGCCCGTCTCGACGTTTCGCCGAAACGCGTCGTCGTCGCCCGCGCCAACGCGTCGGCGCCGTCCGCGTCCCCGGCGTCCGCGCACGCCCACACCCCGCGTTCGACGCGCGCGTGGACGTCACCGCGCGACGACGACGCGAACGCGCGCGACTCGGCGCTCGTCGGATCGTCGAGCGCGCGCGCGTGGGCGCCGAACGCGCGACGCCAGATTGATGAAATCTCACGACCGGTGCCTCGTCGCGCCTCCGTGACGACGCGCGCGAGGTCGGGAGCGCTGACGGTCGACGCGGTGGATGTCGATGGACGACGTCGCGCGTCGTCGAGGGGCGAGCGCGTCGTCGGCGTCGTCATGATGGACGGCGTCGCGATCTGATGAACGATGTCACGCGATCCATCATCATCGTCATCCTCACTCGCGCGCGCGCGACGCCTCGTCGTCGACTCGCCCGTTCGACCGTTCGACCGTTCGACCGTTCGTTCGTCCGACGCGCGCGATGCGACGCGCGCTCGCGCTCGCGACGACGACGACGACGACGACGATCGGGACGGGAAAGGTTTTCTTCCAAACCACCACCGTCCCCGTCGTCGTCGCGAGCGCGCGCACCGATCGCGCGATGCGACGCGCGTCCACCTTGTGCGTGCGCGTCTCCGTCTCCTCGTCCCGGTCGTCGCGTCGTTCGCGTCTCGCGTCTCGCGTCGACGCGAATCGTTCGTTTCGTCTCGCCGCTGACCCTGGTTTTGGTTTTTCGACGACGTCAGGACGAAGATATTAGACGGGAGCGTGTGGTGCGTATGAATCGACGCCGAGCACGACGCGCGCCGCGTGTGGTACACATCATCATCGCGCGTGACTGACTGACTCGACGCTTTTTGTTCTCGCAGGCACCTCGACGGACGTAAAGGCGAACTCGTCGGCGAGGACGCGCTCGGAAACAAATATTACCAAAACCAATCGTATCAACAGGGACGAAACCGGTGGGTGGTGCCCCCGAACCCGAACGATTACTCCGCGGCGAACATTCCTCGCGAGTGGCACGGATGGTTGCACCACATGAACGATGAACCGGGTCTTCCGAACGCCGTCGAACCGACGTACGAAGACGCGGCGCCGCTCTTCGTCGAGGGAAAATCGAGCGCGGGGACGTATCTTCCAAAAGGACACTTTTTACGCGCGAGACCGGGGGAGGTGACGCGATCGTGGGCGCGGTACCAATCGTGGACGCCGAATTGACGACGATCGCGCCGCGTCGTCGACGAGAAAAAGCTTGTATCAACGAATGAAATAAAAGTGAAAAAATTTAAAAAATAAAGTCATCGCCGCACACATCGTCGGTCAAGCGTCACCTCGATGACGCGTCGATCGCCGAGAGCGTCGGACGAGCGCCAAAGGGACGATTTCGATCGCATCGACGCGAGGGATGCGTACGCGCGCGATATATCTCTCGAGAGCGGTCTCAGTCGAAGCGGGACACCGCCGATCCCACCGTTACCCCCGGCTGAGTACGAGGCGATGATTCGCGCGCAGCGAGACCTCGGGCGGGCGATGCGAGTCGCGGCGTCGATGGCGGAGGGAGACGCTGGATACGGTCGTTCGGATGGGCTCGGCTCGCCGGCGCGCGAGGGGAGGAGGACGCGCGCGGGAGGCGTTGAAGAGCCCGGGGACGAGGACGGGGCGGAGGACTCGGAAGACTTTGAACACGAACGCCCGCGCGCGTTCGATGGAGCCGCGGTGGCGAGAGAACTCATGGGTGCGTACGCGGAGAGTGATTCTGGGTCTGGGGTGACGACGACGAGCGACTCGACGCGGGCGCGTGCGGCGCCTTTGGCGGCGGCGGCGGGCGCGAAACCGCCGGCGGAGACGCGGGACGCGCTCGAACGCGTCATGGTGGCGAAACCGCCGAGAGGCGCCGGACGGTACGACTCGGTGAACGTGGACGTCGTCGAACCGGTGAAACAGACGACGACGACGACGACGAACACGGGACGCGCCAAGGTTGGATGGGTACGCGTGAACACGCACGGCGCGGTGAACAAACTGAGTCTCGAAAAGACAAAGATCGCGTCGTTGCTTCGCGTACCGCTGAGAGATTTACGCGTGCTCGAACCGACGACGGCAGATTCGTATTCAGCGGCGGTACTGTGTCGAGAGCGCGCCATCGTGGTGAATCTCGAACAGATTAAGGTGTTAATCACGAGCGACGAGGTCATCATGACGGATTCGCAGACGAGCACGGTGACGCACTTTTTACCCGAGCTGAGGAATCGATTGCTGCGGAGGAAAAGGATTCGAGAATCGAAATCGAACGCGAGCATGACGATTAATCTATCAGCCGTGGATTTGAGTGCGATGGGTGAGCCCGTGGCGACGACGACGAGCAAAGGCGGCGCGGCGGCGTCGCAGTCGGCGCCGTCGTCCATGGCGCCGACGCCCTCCGATCGTTCGCCCGATAAGCCGACGACGACGACGCAGGGCGCGGCTCCGACGGAGGAGTTTCCGTTTGAATTCGTCGCCTTGGAAGTGGCGCTCGAGATGGTGTGCAATTCCCTCGAGGTGGAGGCGAACAAGGTCGAACTCGACGCTAAACCGGCGCTCGAGGCTCTGCGCAAACGCGTCGATAACGTCAATCTCGAACGCGTACGAAGGATGAAGACGCGTCTCGTGCGAGTCGCCGGTCGCGTGAGTAAAGTGCGCGAGGAGATTCAACGTTATTTAGATGACGATTCAGACATGCGCGACATGTACCTGACGCGCAAGGCGAAACAAGAGTCTGAATCGTACGCCTCACCCGCGCCCGACGGTACCGGTCATAGAGGAGGTGATCAAACCATTACCGCCGCCGAGCGTCATCGGCTCGAACACGCGCTCAGCGTCTCGAGCGTCAGCGGTCGGTCGCCGCTCGGCGTCCACGGCGTCCACGTCCAGGGCGGCGACGCGCACGCCGCCTATTTCGACGCGTACGACGAGGATAAAGATTTACAAGAGCTCGAGGATTTACTCGAGACGTATTTCACCCACGTCGATTCCACCCATCGATCTCTGAACGGCCTCAACGAATACATTGACGATTTGGAAGATTTAATCGAGATTGAGCTCGATTCCCAGCGAAACCAGCTCATCAAGCTCGAGCTGATTCTCACCACGGCGACGCTGTCGCTCACGTGTTTCTCCGTCGTCGTCGGCATCTTCGGCATGAACATCAAAAACAACATCGAGAACAAACACGACGCCTTTTTATTCGTCGCGTGGTTCGGAACCGCGGCGACGGTGGGCATGTTTTTACTCTTGTTGCGCGTGTGTCGATACTACAAGCTCTTCTAGCGGGACGTCGCTCTCGGGACGCGAGACCGAGGCGCGTCGGCGGCGGCAGCGGCGGGTCGTTCGTAGCCGATACGATGTCGTCATCGTATCGAATAGTAAAAATAAAATCAAAACAAAACGATACTCGTTTCCGTCGTCTCTTCGCGCGTCGCGTCGCCGTCGAGCTCGCAGAGTGAAGGTGAAGCCTGAGTCGTCGGCGTCGGTGTCGGCGGACATGCCGATCGATTTCGCCGCGGTGCGCGCGAGAGCGAAAGCGTCGCGCGACACCGATCGCCGTCGCGGCGACGACGACGGTGACGACGCGCGCGCGGTGACGGGTGATGATGAAAAAGATGACTTTTTGAAAGATTACGATGAAATGGGCGCCGACGCCGACGACGTGTTCGCGAAACACGCGACGCCGATCGCCGGGATCGCGCTGTGCGATGCGTTCATCGATGAAGACACCGCGCGCGCGTTGGAGGCACGCTTGATGCGCGAACCGGCGTCGAGTTGGACGTCCAAGACGAGAGGTCGGCGCGTGCACAACGTCGGCGGGGCGTCTCCGTCGGCGCCGTATCGAGACGAGGACGCGATGAAGACGCCGACGTACGCGAAACGATTGATGGAACACGTGTTTCGACGCGGTGGGACGGCGAACGCGCCGAATCACGTGTTGGTGAACGAGTACGAGGCGAACGCGGGCGTCGCGCCGCACTCGGACGGCGAGTGTTACGACAAAGACGTGGCGATTTTAACGCTTCGAGGTCGAGCGATGATTGAATTTTGGCCGAGCGACGACGGCGAGGGTGGCGCCGACGAACCGGTGATGAGTTTGGTGTTGGAACCGAGATCTTTGTTGATGTATCGAGGCGACGCGTATCGGTTGAGACACGGCATTCGGGAAACGGAATCGGACGTGGTGACGCGCGCGACGGCGAACGCGCGCGCGTTGGGACTCGAGGTCGGGGATGTGATTAAAAGGAATCCTCTCGGTCGCGTGTCCGTGGTGTTTGTGCGCAAAAAGCGCGCCGAATGACGGCGCTCGGTAGTCGGTAGTAGTCGGTCGTAGTCGGTAGTAGTCAGTCGTCTCGAGTGGAAGACACCAAGTCTTTCTTCCTTTCTTCGACGCACGGTTCACGACGGAGGCGCGCGAACGCGCCTCGGATCGTCATCGTCTCCCTCTTCGCCTCCCGGCGCTCGACGTCGTCTCGCCACCTCTCGCAACAGTCGCGCGCGCGCCGCGAATTCGCGCGCGCGTTCGCGACCTTCGCTCGCCCGTCGCGCCATCTCGTTCGCGCGCTGACGCATCCGTCTGTGCGCCTTCGAGTACATCACCTCCGCCTGGTGATCCAATTCCTCCGCCGCGCGTCGAAGCGACGCCGCGCGCGCCTCGAGTCGCGTCGGCGAGGCGTTTTGGTCGACGTCCGCGCGTTCCTCCATCTCGATCTCTTCCACCAACATCTCTCGCGCCAGACGCTCCACCGTCTCCGCGTTCGTCTCCGCGCTCGCGTCGTCGTCGTCGTCGTCGACGCCGCCTCGTCCCGATTCTCCCGACGCCGACGCCGACGCCGCGCGTCGTCCGCTCGACACCAACGCGCGCACCGTTCGCGTCACCACGACACGACCCGACGCGAACACGATCGACATGACCGCGCGCGCGTCTCGACGGTTCGACGCACGCGTCAAGGCACGCGCGAAGGAACGAACGCGAAGGAACGAACGCACCGTCCGTCGTCCGTCGTCCGTCGTCGTCTCGCGCATCAGCCCTCTCGCCGCGCGTCTCGTCTCGTCTCGTCTCGTCTCGTCTCGTCTCGTCTCGAGAGAATAAAAAACGTCGATTCGCATCAACCCATACACACGTCTAACGAACGACCACCGAACGCACACACACACATAAATGTTCGGACATATGGAAACCCTAGGTCACGTCGTCCAACCCGTCGGTCGAAATTCATTTCGTCGTCGTCACTCGCGCGCGCGCTCGACGTCCGTACTACGATGGCGAGCGTGGACGACGTCATCGCGGCGAACGCGACGATGATGGACGACGCGCGCGACCACGCTTTGGACGCGCCGACGCCGGACGATGCGGGGACGGACGGCGCGGCCACGCACATGCACACGGATTCGGGGACGACGCACGCGCGAACACGACGCGACCGCCACGATCGACGCGATCGCGATCGTGGACGCTCGGATCGCGATCGCGGACGATTCGTCGACCATCCTCGACGCCCGCGCGAGCGCGCGCCGACGAGACCGGGATGGCATCAGACGGGGACGACGCACGCGACGAGCGGGCGACTCGAACACAGCGGTCAGTGCGAGGGGTGCGGCGTGAGCACGGTGGTGAATTTTCGACCGGTGGTGGGTGGGAATCCACCTCTGTGTGGGGTGTGTTTAGATTCGTTGAAGGCGGCGACGGCGGCGAGCGGAGGCGGCGGCGAGGGGGACCGCGCGGGGGGGCCGCACCGAGGCGGACGCGGGCGACGCGGCGGCGGACGCGGCGGCGGATTCGGCGGAGGACGCGGTTTCGGTGGGTTTCACCCGTACGGTGCGCCGGATGGGGGACAGATCGTCATGGTGGATCCGAGAATGATGGCGGCGTACGGTGCGGGACCGGGAGGGGCGATGATGGCGCCGTACGGCGCGGGGCGAGGGACGCATCGGTCGTGGACGCGCGACGGCGCGGCGGCGGGAGGGGAACGCGACGCGGATACCTCGGGCATTCCGTGTATTTTCTTCCAGCGTGGGAGTTGTCGCGCGGGAGATGCGTGTAAGTATTCGCACGGGGGAGGGGGCGACGCGGTCGGCGGCGGCGGCGGCGACGCCGCGATGTCGTCGTGAGGGCGTCGAGAGTCGCGTTTCGCGCGGGGAGGGGCGGACAAATAATGCATGTTTTTGTAATTTGGATACTCAGCCAGCGTTTTTTCGTTCATCGTGCGACGCAGTACGTATGCATTACACTCGAAAAGAGAGGAACAAAAAGAGATAAACAAAATCCTCGCGCGCGACCTCGAAGTCCGGAAGACCCCGACGCGTCTCGTTCGTCGACTCAGAGCACGACGGAGAGGACGACGCACGTGCACCCCGTGACGAAGACGGTGGCGATGCGCGCCAACTCGTTGGACGTGATTTCGTTACCCACCTTTTTCTGCGCCAAGTACAAGATCGTCGCCGGCAAGACCAAGGAGAGGATGGAGCAGCACACGCCTCCGACGTAGCCGAGGACGACGCCGAAATTGGGCACGTTGGCCGCCGTCCAGAGCGCGAAGGCGGTGAACGCCGTGCGCACGCCGAGAGAGACGGGCGTCGAGACGGTGCCCGAGGTCTTATCGGCGAAGATGTTTTCGCTGATTCTCAGCGCGGATTGCGCCATGATCGGGTACGTGGACAGAAGGTTGAGGCACAGTAAGAGTTGCACGGCGACGCCCACCGGACCGGAGAGCATGGTGACGACGACGGAGGACACCGAGGGGCCGAAACCCGCGGCGCCGACGACGCCGAAGACGAAGGCGATCGACGCGGCGGACGCGAACGCCTTGGTCGCCGCGGAGAAGAATTTCTCCGGTCTCGGCATCGCCTCCTTGATGGAGAAGAGGGTGAAGTGAATGAAGAACAAAAAGGCGACGGTGCCGAAAAATCCGGGAAAGGCGGCGAAATTGGACACCGGAAGCGCGCCGAATTGC
>Ga0255780_10004150_pt1 | contig 12523 bp, 8 predicted proteins | sample 071ome_32_FD_179978 | JGI IMG/M metagenome (GOLD analysis project Ga0255780, IMG submission 179978) | Coastal salt marsh microbial communities from the Groves Creek Marsh, Skidaway Island, Georgia - 071405AT metaG (version 2) | ecosystem: Environmental > Aquatic > Marine > Intertidal zone > Salt... | reverse complement strand
CGACATTTGTTTGTGATACATGCGGTCATCCCACGGTCGTTGAACAATACAATGAGCAAGAGTTGGTTCAACCATTGACGTGTAGCGGAGTGGATGGTGGTTGTAATCGCGAAGGACGACAGACACGCTTTACTCTGCACCACCAGCATTCTATTTTGATCAACACCCAATTCGTCGAACTCCAAGAATTGCCAGAATCAATGCGAGGGGGGCTTCAACCATCCAGGCTAATGTGCATCGCAGAGCAAGATTTGACAGGACGTGTCACTCCAGGTGACCGGGTTAAAGCCAATGGCGTCCTCTTCATTCGTTCTCAACGAAAAAGTGGAAAGCAAACACCTCTGTTTGATTATTTCTTCAACATTCATTCACTTGAGCATCACAGCGTTGCTCTCGAGGAGATTAAAGTCACAGACACAGAGGAGATTCAAATTAAGGAAATGGCTGCAAATCCGGATGTTTATGACATCCTAAAAGCGTCGATTGCACCATCAATCTTTGGATTGAATCACGTCAAAGAGTCCTTGGCCCTGCAACTCTTCGGTGGGGTCCCAGGTCTCAACAAAGATTCCACAAGAATCCGTGGAGACATTCACATTCTCTTGATGGGGGACCCGGGTGTTGCAAAATCACAACTGCTGAGTTACATGGCTAAAATTTCGCCACGTGGACGATTTACTTCTGGTCAATCAGCCTCTGCTGCAGGTTTGACCGCAGCAGCCGTCCAAGATGCAAGTGCTGATGGACGATGGACCCTTGAAGCGGGAGCATTGGTGTTGGCTGACATGGGCTTGGCAGCAGTAGATGAATTCGATAAGATGAGTCAAGGTGACCGTGCGAGCATGCATGAAGCGATGGAACAACAACGAATTTCAATAGCAAAGGCCGGAATTAATGCAACGTTGAGTACCCGTTGTGCAGTCCTTGCAGCGGCCAATCCGAAACATGGACGATTCAAACCTATGAGCGATGAACCATTTGTTCGACAAATTGACTTAGAACCGCCTCTTTTATCTCGATTTGACCTGATTTGGCTTCTTACTGATACGCCAGATTTCGATTCCGACACCCGGATAGCAAATCATATTCTTCAAAATCGACGGAATTCTGTTAGTGAAATTTTAGTGAAAGAGGGCTCAATGCCAGACCCAACCAAATCGACATTATTTGATGAATCTGAATCCAAATCCGAGAGTGGATATCAAACACTGCACAAAGATTTCCTTCGGAAATATGTCGCTTATGCAAAAAGGAATATTCATCCCAAAATGCCACTGGAGTTGTTTGAGGAGTTCATATCGTTCTATGTCGAAAAGCGTCAAGAAAAAGGCCAAGCCGAGGATAGCATCGGTATGACCGCAAGAGATATTGAGGCGATATCTCGTTTGGCTGAAGCAAGTGCACGCATTCGATTATCAAAGAACATTGAACGAGAAGATATGGATAGGGCAACGCGTTTGTTTAGACACTCGCGCGATGAATCAATTGGTGGTGACTTGACAACAATGGAGTCAGGCAAGAAACCAACGACAAGAAATCGAGAACAGAGTCTCATCGAGATTATTCAGAAGATCGTTATCGACGATAAAACAGGCTTTGCGAGTCGTGAAACCGTCCACTTAGAAGCAAAACGCATCGATATTGATACTGAACAAGCCGACCAAATCATCCAAAAATTAGTCAATGCTGGGCGTTTATATCTTCCTTCGGGATATGACACGATTGGGTTGGCATAAGTCAACGTTGTATCGGCGTTCTCATGAAGGGGAATGTATTGCAACCACTATGGCCGGAGATTTTGGAGAGCCCCAAGGTGATATCTCCAATCCTGAATCTCTTGATTGTGTACAACTTGGCTTCATGTGTGGCTTAGAGATTCATCAGCAGCTTGGCACTGGCAAACTTCATTCCCGACAAAAAGGCGAATTGTATGATATTACCATTGATACGATACCAGTCGATTGGTATCGAACGACGCGGAGACTTCGTGCCCCTAGAGGTGAAAGTGGAGCAATCGATATTGCGGCTCAATTCGAGCAACAACGTCAACGCTCATTTCAATATGTCCAATCACCGAATGCAGGACTAATCGAGCTTGACGAATCGCCTCCAATGCCAATCGACCATCAAGCACTTGACATCACATTGACCGTTTCAGCACTTCTCAATGCCCAACCTCTACCACTACTTCAAACGATGAGAAAAACAGTTGTTGATGGTTCAAATACAAGCGGTTTTCAACGCACAACCCTCATCGCAACCAACGGCACACTTCGCACCGAACAAGGAGATGTGGGTATCGATGTCATCTGTCTCGAAGAAGACAGTGCTCGAAAACTCGATTCGGTAAAGCAAAGCGATGGAGTTCTTGTCGTTTACAACCTTGACCGATTGGGTATCCCTCTCATCGAAATTGCTACCTCTCCCGATATTTTTCATCCTCAGCATGCTCAAGATACTGCAATTGCACTAGGAAAAATCCTAAGACAAACCCGACAAGTTCGACGAGGCCTTGGTAGCATTCGGCAAGACCTGAATGTCTCGATTGGTTGTGGAGATAGAGTCGAGATCAAAGGCTGTCAAGATTTACAATGGATACCTCAAATTATTCGTCTTGAAATGGTCAGGCAATTGCATTTCTTTAGGCTTGCAAATACATTGCGGGCTTCCATCGAAAAACCACCTCTGCCGTTTCATCGACAAGATGATGATTTCTTAGTTGAACAGGATGTTGCATCGTATGTTGATACTTTGTTTTCGACACATTCTCAAGATGTCAGTACTTGCTTTTCCTCCTCAACATCGGATATGGTCGTCAATGGTCTTAACGATAACAAAATAATGCTAGCGATGAAATTACCAATGCTTGCGGGTCATTTAGGAAAGAAGGATGTTGACATTCATGGCTCTCAATTGCCTCGATTGGGTCGAGAATTAGCGGGTGCAGCAAAACTAGCAGGTGTCCAGGGTATATTTCATTCAGACGAATTACCGGCCTATGGCATCACGCAAGATGAGGTTGATACCGTAGCGAATGAACTTGACCTGGGTGAAAAAGATGCCTTTGCGTTGTGCCTTGCGCCAGAATGGCAAGCAAAACTTGCACTCGAATCTGTAAAAAATAGAGCAAAACTAGCATGGCACCGAATTTCCAAAGAAGTAAGGAATGTGGTCGTCAAAAAAGGAGCACCTGAGGACGGAACAACAACACCAATGCGGCCTCTGCCGGGCAGCTCACGAATGTACCCCGAGACAGATGTTCAAACGACGAGGGTGACAAAGGACCATTGGGCCAATATCAAAACAAATCTTCCACCAAACGAAGAGCAGAGGTTATCCCGCTTATCTGAAATAGATATTTCAGAAGACCAAGCTAAGCAATTACTTTCCCGGGAACAAGATGAACTTTTCATTGATTTCCTTGGCGATTTGCCTGCGAAATTCTGGGCCTCACTCATGCTTGACTATGAAGGAACATCTTTGATACTGCTTCACAATGTTGCTTTGCTTCATGAACAACAGTTGTGTGCTCGTGACCACATCGAGCGGGTTGTATCACACTTCAGCAACGAAGCAGATGCCACATTTGATGCTCTCACATCGTTTTGCGAACAGCATCAATTAGCCCCCGCCTCCGCAGATGATTTGGCATCAATCATCAAAGGTGTACTCGAAGAGCGAAGAGAATTTATCGAACAAAAGGGCATTGCTGCAATGGGGCCATTGATGGGTGTTGTCATGCAAGCGGCAGGCGGTGCAGACGGAAAACAAGTGAGCACATTGCTCCGACAAGCAATTCTGGAAATGATTGAGTGAGAAGGAATGAAACCACAACAATCTGGAATCATTCTTCTCATCGTGATTTTGTTTAGCCTGCAAACGATGGCAGCACCACCACAATCATATTCGCTTGCATGGGAGCATCAATTTGAAGAAGGGTACATCACAACCGGCCCGGTCATATTTGAGGATACGGTGTTTGTACGCACCTCAGGATATTGGGTTGGAGATGAACGACCCAAAGTTACAGCGTTTGATTTCGATGGTAATTTGCTGTGGAATTACACCAATAATGCTTCTACTCAGCACGATATGGCACCATTACTTGTAGTTGAAAATGGCGAAGGGTTTTGTGGCTCTTGGGAAACCATGCTTCTTGTTCCATGGGCCAATGGTGATTTGACCGCTCATAATGTGTCAACTGGCGAATTGGTTTGGAACCAGTCAACAATGGTTGACCAATGGGGTCTCACTGGGAGAGCCATTGTACATGATGATCTCGTCACCATCCCCACTCGACATGGTCTTGCTGAATTTTGTTTGGCAGACGGTGTTGAACAAACAATGTACCAACTTGGCCTCGGATGGAGAAATGGTGTTTCAAAAGACCCGAATGGGACGTGGATAGGAGATGAAAACGGAACGCTGTGGTCTATTCAAAATGGAACAGTTGAACAGTTCGATGCGGGTGAGGGCTTCATCCGACATGCTCCAGTAATGACCAATGATGGCGTTGTCATCCATTTGCAAACTTTAACTGGAAGCGAAATCCTCTTCTTCAACAGTACATCAAAATCTTTTACGTTACTCAATACGAGTGGTGCATCGCCCGGTTTTCCATTCAGTATTGGTTCATTTGTTGTGACAACCGACAGCACCTATGTTCGAATTTTTGATTGCTCAACGGCCTGTTTACAAGTCGACTCTATCAGGTCACATTCAAATGGTGAAGTAGGAATTGACGGAGACAACAGACTATGGGTGCCTCAAAATGTAATGAATGGCGGCACACTCGTTCTTTCCCTCAATACGACAGGAGCGATCGTATCTTCTTCGTCATTCAACACGACCTTGGATGGATATTCCACGGCATCCCCTACATTTTCCACATCAACGAATTCGATCATGGTTTTTGGAAATGATTTTGGTGCATTACGCCTTTACTCACAGAAAATCGATGTATTCAGCGCAGAGAAGGAGTACAAATTAACAGAATTTCTCCTTGGTTTCACCTTCTTCTTGTTCGTAGCAACTTGTGCTAAATTTGTCATCAAGGGTTCAAAAATATGGGCACTTCGCTTACTTTTCACTTCTTTGCTCATCAGCCTTCTGCTTATCAGCCCTCAATTGATGACAATTCTTCAAGAATCAAAACCTGAGGCTTTACTGCAAAAAGAAGAGGAGTTTTGGTCTCCAGATTGGCCATTAGAATGGAACAATACGCAAATTGTCATGATCGATTTACCAAGCGGCCAAATCGTCGACGGAGGATTCACTGGCTACGATACAGTGTATGAACTCACAATTGCTATGGCAGAGAAAAACAATATTTCCATCGCCGTACAAGAGTTCTATTTTGGCGTCTTCTTCGAAAGTTTTTCCGGAGTGACTGGCAATGGTTGGGAGTTTGTTGTCGATGGTGAATTGGGCGAGGTATCCGCTGACCAATATGAAATGCCTACATCCGGTATTTTGAGATGGACGCTAGCATCTTGATGGTAAGGGCTAAGTCCGACTGTCAACTCGGATAACCATGTTCTCTGCTATTGGCACACATGGGCCAATCTTGTCACCGATAGCAGATACTCTCCTCGACATCTTTTTTGTTGGCCTCGCAATCATGCTTTTTGCCAACTCGAAACCATCAAAGATGCAATCTTTCTTCTTTCTTTCATTTGTCTGTATCATTGTTGCTGGGCGAGTCATCCTCCAACCATTACCTAACGTGCAACCTGTTACTTTAGCCGTCTTCCTCATGGGGGCGCATCAAGGGACACGTCGAGGCATGAGTTTTGCGATTCTCGTGACTCTTCTCTCAAATCTTTTCATTGGTGACGGATGGTGGACGCTGTTTCAAGCAATTGGATGGTCAGCAGTTGCGGCATTCGGTGCTTGGGCTACTGCTCGTTCGAGTGCAAAGATAGAATTGGATGTGCTCTTGCCTCTGCTCGTTGTATCATCAATACTTTTTGACATCATAACAACGCTTTCTCTTATCGATTCATCAACAACCATAACTTCATTCATGTCAATTCTTTATTCAGGATTACTCTACGACATGTTCCACATCCTTGGTAATCTATGTTTTGCTGTTTGGTTGGGGGGGTCAATTCAGGACTTTTTGATGCCAATGGAGAACATCAACGAAGAATCTGTAATGGCTGAGGACTTACATGTTATCAGTGGATGATCAATTAAGCATGGCACTTCTTGTGCGAAATGACCTAGAAATGACGCCAGGGAAAGTTGCTGTGCAATGTGCCCATGCCGCTGTGGATTGCTCTTTGCAAGCAAGAAAGTCTATACCACAAATATTTGAGATGTGGAGAAATACCGGCTCCAGAAAAATATGTCTCCTAGCCCTTGATGAAGAGGACATTTTGTACTGGAAAGAAAAATGTGTAGAAGTTGGCCTCGTGCATTCAATAGTACGAGATGCAGGACGAACAGAGGTGTCAGCAGAAACGATTACGGTGTTAGGTGTTGGCCCTGCCCACAAAACTTCACTTGATGATTTATTTTCTAATCTTGATTTGTACGGGGTGGAGTAATGGGTTTTCGTTCATTTCTTCATCGGATTACAGCCCCAAAATTGTCAAAATCAGTCGAGAATCACCCCCTTAAACTCGTTTTGGTCATCAACCATAGCCTCGGCATGAAAAAAGGAAAAATTGCTGCTCAGGTGGGTCATGCTAGTGTACAAACCCTTCTTTCTGCAGGTTCTGTCATTCCACACATCGTTGATGCTTGGCTGGCTCAAGGCCAAAAGAAAGTTTGCGTTAAAGCAGTGGATGAACAACAGATGAATGAATTGTCGATCAAAGCCAAACAAGCCAATCTTCATATCTCAAAAACGATAGATGCAGGGCACACTCAGATTCCAAAAGGAAGTTATACAGTATTAGCTATTGGTCCAGGATACGAAGCAGAAGTTGATGAAATCACCGGACATTTATCATTATTGTAGCAACAAGGAATTGATGAAGAAGAAGTTCTTGGTTGGTTCGATGAGAGAATTCAATATCGACAGGATTGATTTTCGAAGCGATACTGTGACACAACCAACTTCGAAGATGTTGGAAGCCATGCACAATGCAAAGGTCGGTGACGATGTTCTAGGAGATGACCCGACGGTCATTGAACTTCAACAAAGGGTTGCTCAAATGTTTGGAAAGGATGCTGGATTGTTTGTTCCCTCAGGAACGATGTCCAATGCCATTGCCCTCCGGACACATACCGTGCCTGGTGATGAAATCATTTGCGATAAATCAGCACATATTTATCGATATGAAGGGGGAGGATTTGCTGCACTTTGTGGAGCATCGATTTCTTTGGTTGACGGGGAAAAATGTTTGATGACACCTGAACAAGTTCGAGCTGCTATTCGAAAATCCGAAGGCTCTCAAAGCCATTATCCAAACGGAAGTTTAGTCTGTGTGGAAAACACAACCAATTTAGGTGGAGGTGCTTGTTACAGGAAAGAAACACTTGATGCAATTGCAATTGTAGCACGCGAATTTGATTGTGCGACACACATCGATGGGGCACGAATTTTTAATGCGAGCATCGCAACAAAATTCTCGGTCGATAGTCTATCGGAAATGTATGATTCCGTTTCTGTTTGCTTGTCCAAAGGATTAGGTGCCCCTGTTGGCTCAATTCTTGTGGGGTCGTCTGAATTCATTGCAACTGCTCATCGATGGCGAAAGATGTTCGGAGGCGGATGGAGGCAAGCAGGAATACTTGCAGGTGCATGTTTGTATGCTCTTGAAAACAACATTGAGCGTCTAGAGGAAGACCACCGTAGAGCAAAACAAATCGCAGATTTTTTTCATCAAACCTCTGGTTTTCATGTCGATGTTTCCACCGTTCAAACAAATATGGTCTATGTTGATACCGAACAACCCGCAAAGCAGTGGGTCGAGCATCTTTCAACTCATGGCATCGATGTTTTTGACGTAGGGCCACATCGACTTCGCTTTGTTGTGCATTTACACGTTGAAGATAAAGATGTGATACGGCTCCAAGATGTAATTATGTCATGAGTTTATATCTACTCGAGGCTTTTCACTTGTGTGAATCCATACGATAATCCTTGCAAGATTTGTTCTTCTCGCCAAGCCAATGAACATGATGAACATTGTGAACTTTGTTCATCGTTGTTGAAATCCAATATTACAAAAGATTGGAACATCAAAATTGATCCCAACACCCGAGATGAAATCGTTCGATTGATGGCCGGTGCGAAACAAACACCAACAAAATGGAAGCGACTTACTCCATTGCTTGATATCCCCGAACTTAAATGGTTTAGATTGGATTGTGGTAAAGACCCAATAAAGCAATTACCTTGTGAAGAAGATGAGTTTAGAACCATCATCAATCTTAAATTTTCAGATGGGCCATTATGCGAAAAACAAAACGCAATACTCCGAAAAGGAATTGAACTCCACGATGAAACGGTTATCTCGATTCACGGCGATGACTGTTTTATTGATAATTTTAAGATGGCGAAAGAGGTACCGATTGGTATATTTTTCAAGATCATGTGCAATCCAATCGAGCGAAAAGGATGGGATTTGAAACAATTTTTCTTAGCAGCCTCCGCTTTTGCTCCGAGCATTCACGAAGAACGCGAGGAACGAATGTTTCGTCTTCGAATGCAAGGACGCCATCGACGTCGCACAGCAGGTGAAGAATCATTTAACGCCATGTTGAGATGGCTTGGAAGCAAGATTACTTGCTCCAGGGAAAGCGACGGGCTGTCGAGCAGTATCCATGCATGGGCGTATGATGTGAATTCATTTCATCAAAACGGAGGGAGAATGAGTTTCCCTCAAAACTATCAAAATTCTATAAAGAATATTCCCGATGACTTAGAGCATCTTTTTCCTGAGCCTTGGGTTCAAGCATGGAATCAAGAGACAAACATTCACCACGAAGACGAAAATCAAGTTGCTCCGATTCGATTTTCAAAGGGCAAGATTAAGTTAAGAGCGAGAAGAATAGACGGCACTAGTTTTTGGATTTCAGTTCTTGAGCATCCGTTGCATATTGCGTTTGTTCTTTCAGCATGCTTTTATCCCATTGACCACCCAGCAAGAAAATTATTTTCAGCACTTCAATCCATTTGGTTCGAAGACGCTCACCAAAAACCAATCACAGAAACACCCTTTGGAGTATCAGTTCAATTTCTTCAAGGTTGTCTTGATGTGTTGGGGGAAAATGCAGTTGTACACCGTGATGCGATTTTGATTCGTGGAAAGTTTGGTCATTACTATGAATTGAAACTGGGTTATGGAGCTCACGGTGCACCGTATCTTCTTCGACCTTTAGATTGTCAAGGGACAACTCTTCAGTACCGTGAAACGCTGTGCATTCACAATGGACCTACGCAAAGAAGACTCCCCATTGGAGATACGATTGGCTCGGTGGTGATGAGCATCGCAAATGATGCCATTTCATCCCGCCTCGTTGAAAGTCTTCGCCATCATATCGTTCGAAATGGGCCACTCCTTCTTACACCAAAAAATCATGATGAATTTTTTCAACAACTTGACATCCCCGAGTTTCATGATTTTGTGCGCCAACACCCCTTTCGTGGTCGGAATGATGGGCAGTTTGACGAACAAGGAGACATGAGCCGCAGGCCTCGTTGGTTTCATCGGATTGATGAATCAAACCCTGAATTGACAAGACAATTGTCTTTAGTCCACATTCCCGATCCTTTTGGAAGGTGGATGATGGAGAACAGAATTGGACGCCAACGACAAATTGGCGTTGAGGGCAACGAAACGAAAACGAAACGAGGCGTCCCCCGTACAACGATTGAAGAATTCACACACAGAGAGGCAGTACTCGCTTGGAAAAGGCTGGTTGACCAATCAATAAAGATGGACGAGCAGGATTATGAAGGCGGAGTGAGAATCAATCGAGATAGAATGCAAGAATATATGGGCAGGTATATACAAAATCCTCCGTACATTCATGATATGTTGAGGAATAGACAAACAGTCAAACGAATTCACGGTTGTGGCGACATAAGAGACGGAGAACGTCGATGGTGTGAAACATTTTCAAGGGCATGGGAATGCTTCCATCTTCAACCAATCGAATCAACCATCCAGTTGCATGGAGCGGAGATCAAATCACTTGCTTTTCAACACTTCAATCTCAAGATCACAATTCGAGACAGGGATGAGGAACGGTTTATCCAAAATATTGCTGAACTTGTTGGCTACGAACTCCTTCTTGAAGACGAACAGAACCTGGTGATGGTACGTAAGCGTCACCCAAGAACTGATGCCCGTATTGAAGTCGCACGAATGCTGAACCAACTTCAACAGAAGCAAGGAGCTGAGAAAGCACCACCGCGTTGGTGGAATTATATCGATAGAACCCAAGCCCCAGAAAAGTTAGAAAAAGGACGATGGCAACTTCATGAAGATTTGCAGGACGACAAAAAAGGTGGCAAAGATTGGATTCGGTTTGAAGACTTGTAGATATTGCAATATTCATGTTCAGTGCCTTTTCTTCTGGAAAACGAAGGTGCAGAGAACAATGACGAGGAGCAGCTCATTCAAATTGAGGAAAGGTAGAGATTCGTCTTCTTCTGATGTTGACTTTTCATCTCCTTCACAGCATTCTTCATCTTGAATCGTTGTGAATTCATACATAAGATGAACCTCAATGTCATCATCATCAAATGCCGTTGGGATGGTGAGCGTTGCAGTTCCGTTAAGTTCGCTTCCCAAAGAATGTATTTCACGGACAATATGCGGGTAGTACCCAAGTTGGTTCGAACCTTCCTCAAACGTAGCTCCGGATTCTACAAACCACACTTGAACATCTATCGTATAATGTTCTAAAACGAGTTCACTAAAATTGACATTCCAAACGGCAACACCGACTTCACCCGATGGGGTCCAAGCAAAATCGGATGACCCTTCATCCAAAAGCCGTGTTGAATTGGTGAGGTTATCATAATCATCTTTCAAAGAATCTCCGTCAGCAACACTTCCAACTTTCTTGAGATGTCCATTGAAGACGACGGTAGGTGGAATTCTGAGACCGTACATTTCTTGCCATCGTTCATCGAGCACGACAGAGCCAAACGGGTCTTCAGTCTCACCAATTGCTCGGTGAAAATGATATTGTTGAAGGAACGAAAAAGGAATTTCATCGAGTGCATGTTCTACATCAACACAATTCGTGCACCATGTCGCTGTGTAATCCTCAACTAAAGATGGCAAATCATTGAAATGGTCTGTTTGCGTTGAGACATTCGATGCATTTGTCCACTGGCCACCAAGGATAAATCCATGGTCCAAGGCTTCTACTGGTGCCGCTTGAGTTGATGGCATTGAACAAAGAAGAGCAAGTGTTACAACCACAATGATGAGTCTGCCCATGAGTTATGGACGTGCACCCTGCGTTTGATTTTTACCCTTCAATTATCAATGACTTCTGTTGACTCTTGGCCATCAGATTGAGAAGATTCGCCCAAATTTGAAAGAATGGCCTCTATGAAGGCCTCTGGTAAGAGTTCACGGTCATTTTCAACGAGGGAAATGAAATTCGCAAGCCCCTGGGCAGTCATCAAAATTGTATCGGCTAACAGAGTGAGTTTTCGATGTCGTCCGATGTGAGCTTCAAGTGAGTAGTACACAAGCATGGCCATGATTTTCTTTGCAGGATGGTTGGTTAAAGGACCATCAATTGAAGGCTCTTTTAGCAAATTCATTCGTCGCTGCACATCGTTGTTGATGCCATCAAGGACTTCATCACTGATGTCTGCGTCGAATAAAGCATTGAGAAGATCACTGAGTGCTTGTGTGAAGTCATCATCTCGGTTTGTCACACGGATTTCAACCACATTTCGTTCGGCAATGTAGCGAAGTCCGTTGTATCGAAGGCCCATGCGAATTTGTGCCTTGAGACATTTGTCCACAATTTGTCGAGCTTTTGTTACAAGTTCAAGAGGTAAACCAAGTGCTTGACGTCGATTTGCCAATTCGACCTTTTGGATAAGGCCGAGGAGTGAACACCATTCAAGAATGGCCATGCCTAGCAGGTAGTTGTTAAGGCGGCCTGCAGTGGACCCATTTTCGTCACCTTGGCGTTGAAAGAAGTCTTTTGAGATGCGATTTATGCTTTGGGCTATATTCTTTAGATTCTTCTCTCTTCGCCCAGAGTTCTGTTGATGTTGTTCGATTGTTTGAAGGTCTTCTTCACTGAATGGGAGAATACAAGCATCGATGATACGTTCAATTTGAAACATGGTATCCTCGCCTACAAGGTCAACAACAGCCTCTTTCACCTGTCGAAGCTGAGGAATTCGTTCTCGGACTTGGGTTCGCTGTGTCCCAAAGATGTATGCTCTTCGAAGATGACGGTTCACAGCACGACCAGTGTGGTCAACTCGGCTGTGTGAAGGTTGGAATGTTCCACCCAAATCAGCATTTGTGGTCACTCGCTCATGGGTTCGCTGTTCGCCAAATAGGCTTGCACCATTGTTAAATTC
>Ga0255780_10004135_pt1 | contig 12549 bp, 10 predicted proteins | sample 071ome_32_FD_179978 | JGI IMG/M metagenome (GOLD analysis project Ga0255780, IMG submission 179978) | Coastal salt marsh microbial communities from the Groves Creek Marsh, Skidaway Island, Georgia - 071405AT metaG (version 2) | ecosystem: Environmental > Aquatic > Marine > Intertidal zone >... | reverse complement strand
ATCTGCGCCCAGTTTGCCGGGCTCGTTGACACATGGCCTCGCTCTTGTGCTGGCGCTCTATATTTTGCTTTTGAATCTCGCCACGGTCCCCGATTGGCGCCCGGGCTTTATGGATGAAGCTGAAGGGCGCCCTTTCAAGATTAATATGCCTAAAGGGTGGTACGCGCTAAAAAATACGCTGAGACTGGACCAGAAATGGAGCATGTTTGCGCCGTATCCCAAGAAATCCGATGGGTGGCTGGTGATTCCAGGCGTGACAGAGGACGGGCGGCTGGTCAATGTGTTCGATGCTGAGGGTGCGGTGACGTTCGAGAAGCCCGAGAGCATGTTTGTGAATTTCTACAGTAACTACCGGTGGCGGAAGTTTTTGACGCGTATTCCCACCAAGCGTTACGAAGCTTATCGGGCCCATTACGGCGGTTGGCTCTGTCGGCAGTGGAATGAGGGCCTGCCAAAGGGTCAACGACTGTCTGATTTCAATATCTACCGCATGCTAGAAGTCACGCAGTTGCCCGGGCGGCCCATGCGAGTGACGCGTCAGAAGGTTTGGCGGCATTATTGTTTGAAGGACACCGGTGACCAGGTGGAGTCTGTTTTGAAGGCTCAAGACCTCTGGGATCTCCCTTTAGCCTCAGCAAGTGATCAAGCGCTGGATCGGGGCTGAGAGCGGACGCAGCGTTGATCGCATGCTAGGAGTCACGCAGTTGCCCGGGCGGTCCATGCGAGTGAAGCGTCAGAAGGTTTTGCGCAAGATTGTTTGAAGGACACCAGACCAGGTGGAGTCTGTTTTGAAGGCTCAAGACCTCTGGGATCTCCCTTTGCCTCAGCAAGTGATCAAGCGCTGGATCGGGGCTGAGAGCGGACGCAGCGTTGATCGCATGCTAGACATCACGCAGTGGCCCGGGCGGCCCATGCGAGTGACGCGTCAGAAGGTTTGGCGCATGCTTGTTTGAAGGACACCGGTGACCAGGTGGAGTCTGTTTTGGAGGCTCAAGACCTCTGGGATCTCCCTCCGAACAAAAGAGAGCAGCGAGAGCGTCCAGGACGGGGTTGATTGCATGAGAGCCGCGACGATGCTCGTTGGCACTTGAGCGAAGCGCCTGGGTCTGCCATGGGACGGATCTGTCAGAGCGGCTGCCCTTGGTAGTAATGCCAGAGGAAAAGTGACGCGGCCGACCGATAGGGCGCCCACGACTCGGTGAGAGCTCTCGCCTCTTTAGCCGTCGGCCGTTTGTCTAACCCCTTGAGTCGACCCAGCGCCACCTGCAGCGCCAAGTCATCCGCTGGAAAAATATCGCGTCGCCCGAGGGAAAACATGAGGTAGATTTCTGCGCTCCAGCGGCCGAAGCCCCTCAGTTGCACGATGCGTTCGATGGCTTCCTCATCACCTAATTCGCCTAACTTTTTGATCCCTAACTGACCCGAGAGTTCGGCCTCGGCGAGCCCTCGAAGGTATTCGATTTTCCGAAATGACAGTCCAGCAGCACGCAAATCCTCATCGCTCACTTTCATGAGCGTGCGCGGCGTGAGGCGAGGGAGGCGCTTGCGAACCCGGCCCATGATGGCGTTGGCCGCGTGGGTTGAAATCTGCTGCGCGACCACGGTGTTGACGAAGGTTTCAAACCCCTCTGGCCTGATGCGAGGTTTGGGTTTGCCATAAGCGGTTAGCGCTTCGCGCATATCATCATCTCGCTTCGCGAGAGCATTTAGGGCTCGGGTGATGTGTCGTTGATCCATGGCAGTGTCCATTCAGCGTGTTAAGAGGATAAACCTGAAAGCATGGCCTGCCTATGACCGCGCTGAGCTAGTGCGTAGTACGTGCTCCACCACCTTGCCTTACGAGCACCTTGGGGTCTAAGAGCTGAGCACACCTGACCCATCGTACGGTGAGCGCGCTGGCCAGTAGCCTCATGAGGAATCTAAGCCTTTGCGAGGCAAGCTTTCTAGTCCGTGGTAAGGGCTGTAACGAGAAACGTCACACAATGCGCCGGCCCTAGACGAACTGAGCGCTCTGGTACGACACAGGGTCTGAGAGCCTCGCGGCGCTGTGCGCTCTCAGCACTCTGAGGCTCGTTGCTAGTAATCGCTGTAAAGCAGTGCTGGCAAGCATCTTTCAAGCGCGCGTGGGAAAAGGTTCCCTAACTGTGCAGACGAATACGATGCGAGTGCCGTGACCCATTGAGCGCTGACTTTGTGACGCGAGACCAGGGATCGCTGTGACGTTTTGTTTAGGCGCACCATCTAAGCGATCGCATAAAGTAGGTTCCGAACGCGCGCTAGCCGTTGCGACTCAAGTTATAGGGTTTTAGAATAACGTTATAACCAAATAAAAATCATCGAGTCACTCCATGACCATCCTGCCTTACTTTGACGCACCCACGGGGAGCCTGACTTACCTTTTGATTGATGATGCTTCGCGCCATTGCGCCATTATCGATCCTGTTCTAGATTTTGATCAGCCGAGCGGTAAGGTGCGTTATACCTCTGCCGACGCACTCCTGGCGGAAATCGACCAACGCAGCCTGACGCTTGACTGGATTTTAGAAACGCACGTTCATGCCGATCACCTCACGTCTGCACACTACCTTCACGAGAAAACGGGTGCCCCCGTGGGCATCGGCGAGGAAATCAAATCCGTTCGGACCATCTTTAACGGCATTTTCAATATTCCGGCATCTGAACCGCCGATTGATACCTTTTTTAATCAATTGCTCCAGGATGGGGAGACCATCCACGTGGGCGAACTTGAGATCAAGGTGATCGGCACACCCGGCCACACGCCAGCTTGCGTGTCCTACCTCTGTGAAAACGCTGTATTTGTTGGTGACACGCTTTTCCGTGCGGATTACGGCACCGCCAGGACAGACTTTCCCGGCGGTGATGCGGGCACGCTGTACGACTCCATCAACAAGTTGCTCTCTCTGCCGGACGATACCCAGTGTTATTTTTGCCACGATTATCCGCCGACGGCTGACACGCCGTTCGTGTATGTCTCCGACTTGAAAGCGCAGCAGCAAGACAATGTGCAATTCGCCCATCGTACGCGGGATGAGTTCATTGCCTTCAGGAATCGAAGGGACGCGGGGCTGGCAGCGCCTCGGCTCCTGTACCCATCGATTCAGGTCAATCTCCGAGCGGGACAATTGCCAAGCCCCGAAAGTAACGGGCGAATGTACGTGAAACTGCCCTTGGTGATCGCGTGATGGTTTGGGCGCTTGCGCTTCCCGGTGCGCTTGCCGTGGGGTTTTCTATGGGACTCTTCGGTTCTGGCGGGTCGATCCTTACGGTACCGATTCTGGTCTACATGCTCGAGTGGGATGAGAAGGTGGCCATCGCTTCGTCGCTTGCCATTGTCGGGCTTGTCGCCGCCATCACCAGTCTTCGTAATTTGAGTGCGAAACAGATTGACTGGCATGCGGTCCTTTGGTTCGGTATTCCCGGCGTCATCGGTACCTATTTGGGTGCTTATTTGTCGAAGTTCTTTCCGGGATGGGTACAGATGGCGACCTTTGCCGTGGTTATGGGGCTGGCCTCGTTCTTTATGTTGCGCCCGGCCCCGAAGCGGGACCCCGATGCGCCTGATCATGCGCTGGTTTGGATCATGATCGAGGGGCTGGCCGTGGGCGCGTTGACAGGGTTCGTTGGCGTTGGGGGAGGCTTCCTCATTGTACCTGCGCTGATCCTACTTGGTGGTCTCAATATGGCGCGAGCCACGGCGTCGAGTCTGGTGATTATTGCGCTGAAATCAGCGGCTGGATTTATTGGCTACCAACAGATACTGTCTGAAACCGGTCAAGTGCTGGATTGGGTGGTGATCGCCTGTTTCGTCGCGTTCGGGGTGCTCGGTAGCTGGTATGGCACGACGCTGGCCAGAACGGCAAATCAAGCGCGACTCCAGCAAGGATTTGGCGGCTTTTTGGTCATTATGGCGGGATGGATACTATGGCGCTCTGTGCTCGCGTGATCAGGGTAGGGCAGTCCTTGCTGACCCTTCGTTCTTTTGGAGCCATCATGGCTTTTTGGCTGCTTGCAGCCTGTGGAGATAACACAATGAGTGACGTAAACGACCAAGTCCAACTAAGTGGTCAAATCCAATTGACAGATTTGGACGCGTTGAAAGCAGCTGGGATCGGCACGATTATCAATAATCGGCCTGATGGAGAAGCCGCTGATCAACCAAGCTCCGCCGAAGTGGAAGCCAAGGCCCTAGCGTTGGGGATGCGTTATTTCTACGTGCCGGTGTCACCTAGGGGGATCACTGAGGAGAATGTCGCTGATATGCGCGCCGCGCTTGACCAGGCTGAAGGTGGCATCTTCGCTTATTGCCGCACGGGGAACCGTTCGGGGATCGTTCTCGCGGCAGCCAACGCTGCCCTATAATTCGGCTGGCTGGCGTTCTTCGGTTTGAAGGATGACGCCCCAGAAAGACGTCTGTTGGGTTAGCTACTCGGGTACAGCTTGTGTTCTCCGGCGGAGAGCTTGCTCGGTCAGCTCATAGTGAGTGATGCGATGCTGGCGCCTCATCAGCGTTTATCCCCATGCCACTCAGATCGACCTAAAAGAACCGCGCGTAACAAGCTTAGGCGTGCGATCGGCTACCGCCTCATGCCGCTTCTCCGTATACTCGACGACTCAATGAGTTCGAGGATAAGCGATGAGCGATCAAGCATGGGTTCCCCCAAAGGTCTGGGTTTGGGAATCACAAGACGGTGGGCGATTCACCAACATTAATCGGCCAATCGCTGGCCCGACCCACGATAAAGTGCTTCCCGTGGGTGAACATCCCTTGCAGCTTTATTCTCTCGCAACACCGAACGGCGTCAAAGTCACCGTCATGCTCGAAGAACTCTTAGAGCTTGGGCTGGATGCTGAATACGACGCTTGGATCATCAACATTGGCCAGGGCGACCAATTCGGTTCTGGTTTTGTTGATATCAATCCCAATTCCAAAATTCCGGCGTTGTTGGACCGCGGAACAGATCCAGGTACCCGCGTTTTTGAATCTGGGGCGATATTGCTTTACCTCGCCGAGAAGTTCGGTGCATTTGTGCCCACCGACTTAGCTGGCCGTGCCGAGTGTTACTCCTGGCTGATGTGGCAGATGGGCAGTGCGCCGTATTTGGGTGGTGGCTTCGGTCATTTTTATGCGTACGCACCGGAGAAATGGGAGTACCCGATTAATCGGTTTGCGATGGAAGCCAAGCGCCAGCTCGACGTGATCGACCGGAACTTGTCTACGCGCGCCTACTTGTGCGGTGACGAGTACACCATTGCCGACATGGCCGTGTACGCCTGGTATGGCGCCTGCGTTCTGCACAATATCTACGATGCGGCGGAATTCCTCGACGTGGCGACCTACACCAATATTGTGCGCTGGGCTAAAGCGATTGAGGCACGGCCCGCGGTCGACCGAGGCCGGCGAGTGAATCGCAGTTGGGGGCCGGAGGAAACGAGAGTTGTTGAGCGGCATTCGGCTGCCGACTTCGAGATAAAAACAGCCGAGTCTTGATGGAAACCGGTGCCCAGACCTAATCGTCTGGGCACCATGCACTTTGGGTTAGCCCGCAAGTGTTTGGTGACAGGCGCTCGCCAGTTCCTCACCCTTGGTGACGAAATGTTCCTTGAAAAACGCAGGCTGACCATCCCCCAAAAAGTCTTGAGGTGTGAGTACGCCCGAGAAGACGGGAATGCCCGTGTCTAGCTGCACCTGCATCAAGCCGCTGATCACCGCATGAGCAACAAACTCGTGACGGTAGATGCCGCCGTCGACGACAAGGCCACCGCAACAGACGGCGGCATAGTTGTTGGTCAGCGCGAGGATTTTGGCTTTGAGCGGAATTTCAAACGCGCCGGGGACTTCGAAGTAGTCGATGCTTCGGCTATCGAGTTCCGAGAACGTTCGGGTAAACGAATCTCGCATGGCATCGACAATATCTCTGTGCCAGCAGGATTGAACGAAGGCGATGCGGTGTTTGCCACGCGTTTCTGAGAAGTTGGAGCGAAAATCATTCATCTGTTGCAGTCCTGTCAATAAGTTCAACAACAGGGCAACGAGGTCTGCGACATTGATCAGCCGATCGGCTGCGTGCGCCTCATTCTCATAACCAGACTCTAACTGTCGGCCTCGGAATCTCACCGAGTCTGCTTGTCCTCCAGGAGTTACCGTTAAAGGTACCAGGCCCGGAGCGCCCGCGGGCTACTCCATTCGACTGAGTGTGCAGCCATCTTCTGAGATTACCGCCGGTGGGGACTTTCACCCCGCCCTGAGAATTCGCCCGTGGGCGAAGCGCGAACTATACGAGCCTCAAGCCCGATTGACAATGGACCGAGGCATGTTTCAAAGCGCTTCCAGGTAGTTTGCCCGAAGTACGTACTTTTGGATTTTGGTGGTCGACATGGGCCATTCCGTTACAAAGCGAATGTGGCGCGGCACTTTGAAACTCGCAATTTTTCCCTTGCAGAACTCGATCAATTCCTCAGCCGTGGCAGTTTGACCCTCGTGGAGCTCAATGTAAGCACATGCGACTTCCAGCAAGCGATCATCGGGCACGCCGATCACCTGAGGCATTTTGACCGCTGGGTGCGTGGAAAGCAGTGACTCAATTTCGATCGCGGCAACGTTTTCGCCGCCAACTTTGAGCATGTCCTTAATGCGGCCATGGAATTGGATGTGGCCGGTGGGTTCAATCGCGCAGAGATCACCCGTCCGAAACCAGTCATCAACAAAGCTTTCGGCGTTTTTGTCGGGCGCCTTGTAGTAGCCCTGAAAGACACTGTAGCCGCGCAGCCAGATTTCACCCTGCTCGCCGAAGGGAAGGTCTTCTAGGGTCTCCGGATGCACGACTTTCGCTTCGAGTCCGGGCATAGGCTGACCGCAGGTCCGGATTCGCAGCGCCAACGAATCTTCTGGGTGATGAAATGCGATCACACCGCCCGCTTCAGTGAGGCCGTAGGCGCTGGTTTGAACCGCCTGGGGGATCGCGGATTGGAATTTGGCTAAAACGTCAGGGGGTGCGGAATTGTTGATGCGCCGGATCGCGGACAGATCGCGGGATTGATAGTCGGGATGATCAATGAGCGCTTGCATGATGGTCGGAAAGCAAGAGAACGCCACCGTGGCCCGTTCGCGCTCCATGGCCGCTAGCGCATCACCCGCATCGAAGTGGGTGGTCGACATGACCGCGGCGCCGGCATCAATGCAGCAGAGAATGGGTAGGATTGACGCCATATGAAACATTGGCAGCGGCGCCCAAAATCGGTCTTGGTCGTTTAAAAAATACCGAGATCGGTTCATGTTTTGCCCGTTTCTAACCAGCATCGCCTGATGCAGAGGGCAGCCTTTGGGATCTGCTGTGGTGCCGGAGGTGTACATCATGATGCAAGGATCGAACGCCGTGGTGGCGTGGGTTAGCGCGCTGATTGCGTCCTGAGACACGCAGGCGCCGCCGGCAATAAACGCGTCCCAGGTCATGAACCCTTCGCGAGGGTTGCCCTGCATCACAAGCTGCTCCAGAAGTGGCGTTTGGCGAATGGTCAGTGCCTCTCGAATGAGATCGCCAAAATTGGCGTATTCGGAGATCAGGTCATGCGTGATAAGGAGTTTCAGGTCAGCGTTTTCGATAATGTAGGCGAGCTCAGCGGGCTTGTATCGTGCGTTGACCAAAACGGCGACCGCCCCCAACTTCGCCACGCCGAACAGGCACGCAACATAGGTCGGGCAGTTGGCCATGAGAATGCCCACGTGATCCCCTTTGGTGATGCCTTGAGCGGCCAATGCCTTGGCCACTTGGTTGGCAGCCTCGTTCAAGCTCTCGTAGGTGTGGCGCGCGTCATCAAAGATCAGCGCATCATGATCCGGGTAGCGAGCCACCGTGGCCTCAAAGTATTGGGCAAGGGATGACCAGAGAGGGTCGGCCTCCGTCGAGTCACGGTGATGTGTTTTTGTCTCAATTTTACCCATTGGGTTCGCCTCAACCTCCGCTTGGTGTGCGTCTCAAGGTTACCACGCAAAAGGAGGTTGGCGGGGCTCACGTGATTCGTTCAAGGGTCAACATGGGATGTGTGCAGTAGGCGCCCGAGTGTTTTAAGGCGCAGCTGCCCGTTCGGTGGGGATCGCTTCTAAATCGCTCAAATAACTCGGGTGTTCTCACGCCGAGGTGTGCTGAGTAAATGACTGTCGGTGAGCGAGCAGCTGCGCATCTAAGCGTATGAACCCTCCGAAGATAGGGTTCGGTGTTCGTCAAAAGTGGGCCCCCAGACGAGGGTCATGGCGCATCGATCAAGGCGCATCGATCAAGACGCATCGATCAAGACGCATTGGCCTTTTCTAAGAAAGCGCGATGCTCAGGCATTAGTCGCCATCGCGACACGTTCGGGCAACTGCTGATGGCAGGTCGGCGAGGTTGAATGGCGCTGCGCCCTCGGTCATAGTGCAGTTTGAAAGCGCCAAGGCGCTGGACGGGTGAGTCTTTAGAATTTTGGAAATGGGTGGTGCTTCTTAGCACCGCCTTATGGTTGCATTGCACTAGTTTGGAGAAGCGATAGATGCGTGTAGATCGATGGTCAAAAGGGTTGCTTGGGCTTGGGCTCTCGGCGCTCTCTTTAAGCGGCTTGGCCGCTGAATACTCCCCTGTAGATGCCGATTACCCGAAGAACGTTTACTTTGGGGATACGCACCTGCATACCCGAAATTCAGCCGATGCGTATTCGCTCGGCAACCTTAATTTGACCCCTGCGGATGCCTTCCGTTTTGCCCAGGGTCAGGAACTCACGGCGCACAACGGCATGCGAGTCCAGTTGCGTCGACCGCTTGATTTTTTAGTGGTTTCTGATCACTCAGAGTATCTCGGCGGTTACTACCGATTCAACGTTAATGATCCCATCGTCACTGCAACGGATGCTGGCGTCCAGTGGCAGGACTTTGTGAGAGAAGGCAATCCGAATCAGATGATGGGGACGTTTACCGGCAGTATGGCTGACCCCGAGGCGTACCCACCTTTCCCGAAGGAGACACAAAAGCTAATTTGGGAGGATGTCACGCTCACGGCTGACGATCACAATCAGCCCGGCCGATTCACGGCATTTATCGGTTACGAGTGGACGGCCATGATCAATGGCAACAATTTGCACCGCGTGGTGATTTATCGAGATGGCGCGGAGAAAGCCAAACAAATGGCGCCCTTTACTTCGCAGGAAAGCGCGGACCCGAGAGACTTGTGGGATGCGCTTCAAGCCGTTGAGGATCAAACCGGGGCCAAAGTGATGGCCATTGCCCATAACGGCAATCTCTCTAACGGCATGATGTTCCCCAGCCAGACCGTGGATGGCGAAAAGCTGACCTTGGCCTACGCTGAGACACGGGCTCGGTGGGAGCCAATCTATGAGGTCTCGCAAGTGAAAGGTGATGGCGAGGCGCACCCAACGCTCAGCCCTGACGATGAATTTGCTGATTTCGAAAATTGGGACTGGGACAACATTGGCCGCACGGAAGAAAAAGAAGACTGGATGCTCGAACATGAGTATGCCAGGGGCGCCTTAAAGCTTGGTCTGCAGTATGAAGCGAGCCTCGGCGTGAACCCCTTTAAAGTGGGGCTTATTTCAAGCACCGATGGCCACAACACCATATCAACCACCGAAGAGGATAACTTCTTCGGCAAGTTCCCCGAATCGGAACCTGGCCCAGAGCGGTTTACCAACGCGATGGCGAACAATCAGTTGTGGCAGAACGCGAAGCTCGTGGCTTCAGGTTATGCCGCCGTATGGGCGACCGAGAATACTCGTGAGGCACTGTTTGATGCCATGCAGCGCAAAGAAGTCTATGCCACGACCGGATCGCGCATGCAGGTCCGTTTTTTTGGGGGCTGGGGCTACGCGGATGATGTGGTGGACCATGCCAATTACCTAGACACCGCCTATGGCGGCGGGGTTCCAATGGGCGGTGACCTCACGGCCGGGCCAGACGGTGAGGCGCCCCGATTCATTGTCGTTGCTGCCCGCGATCCCGACGGCGCGAACCTCGATCGAGTACAGATTGTTAAAGGTTGGCTTGCTGCGGATGGTTCGCTGCAAGAAAAGGTTTATGACGTTGCTTGGTCAGGCGCCCGAGCTATTGATCCGGTGACCGGGAAGCTGCCACCGGTGGGCAGCACGGTGGATGAGGCGCGCGCAACGTACAAGAACACCATTGGTGCGCCAGAGCTTGCTGTCGTGTGGCAGGACCCAACATTTAATCCTGAAGAGCGCGCCTTCTACTACGCTCGGGTGTTAGAAATCCCGAGGCCGCGTTGGACCACGGTGGACGCCATGTATTTTGGTGTTGAGCGACCCGATTATGTGCCCGCGAGCATCCAAGACCGAGCGTATACGTCGCCCATTTGGTACACGCCTTGAGGCTAACCGAGTGGGCGCAGCAGCCCATGATGCAGTTCTTAGCGATTGGCGGTGTGCTATCGGCGCTCTGGTGGGGACTCTGGGCCCCGCCAGCCAATGACCCTAATCGAATCGAAGTGACCCAAGCTGCGATTGAGCAGTTCATCCAATTTAGAACGCGGAATTTTTCCGATGCAGCATCGGACCGTTTTGCGCAGATGACCCCCGCTGCGCGACGTGCCGTGGTCGAGGATTTTGTGCGAGAAGAAGCCATGTATCGCGAGGCGATGCGACTTGGTTTGGCTGAGGGTGACTATGTGATTAGGCAGCGCTTAGTCCAGAAGGTCGACTTTATGGGCACTCAGGGTGTTGAGCGCTCACCTACGCGTACAGAACTCGAGGCCCTGCTGAGCGAACGCGAGGCGTCCTTTCGGGTGCCGGCTATGGTGACGTTCACGCACGTATTCTTGAGCGCGGATGAAGAGCCAAGCCTTGCGTCGAAACGCGACGGCGCTCTTGCGTTGCTCTTGGAGCTGAATCGGAACCAAATTCCATTTCATCAAGCGACGCGGTTTGGCGACCGCTTTGCTTACTTGGTGAACTACGTTGAACAACCGCTGGACGTGGTGGCGAGTCACTTTGGCGAGGACGCTGCGCAAGCGATATTTGAACTGCCCACCGAATCTGCGTGGCAGGGCCCGATTGCGTCAACTTGGGGGCTGCACCTCATCAACAAACAGGCGCATATCCAGGAGAGAACCCCGAACGTAGCGGAGATAGCGCCCCAATTGACGGCGCTCTGGCGGGCGGAGAAAGAATCGGTAGCTCGGAGAGAAGCCGCCGAGCGGATTCTCGGTCAGTATGACGTCGTGATGGAACCTCACATTCGGGGTGCGATCGAGCCATGAACTTTGGTGGCGCTTTTATCGTCTTCCTATGTTTGATCAGCATGACATGCAACGCGCACGAGTCCCGGCCGCTTTATTTTGAATTAACTGAACGAGAGACAGGGCAGTATGAATTGCGTTGGCGTTTCCCTGAAAGTTTGCGTCGATCCGATGTTCCGAAAACCGAGCTCTTAGCCTGCCAGCGCAGTGACCCGTTGACGCAGAGCAGCGCCGGCTGGACGCTGTTCAAATGCTCAATGCCGCCCCAAGCGCTGAAACTGATGTTTAGCGAGGGCAATCCGTCGCTGTCCACGGTGGTCCGTTTTGAGCGGCGCGGCTACGCGCCGGTCGTTTTGCAGGCACCCCCAGGAGACGACGAGATTGCCTTGCCAGAAGCCGTTGCGGAAGGGCAGTGGTGGTCCGGTTATCTTGACCTTGGTGTGCGCCATATTGCAGGCGGCATCGATCATCTATTGTTTCTGATCTGTTTGATGTTGTTAGTCCAGAATGCGAGGCGTTTATTGATTGCCATCACCGGATTCACATTGGCGCACTCGGTGACACTTGGGCTCTCATCGCTCGGCATTGTGGTGTTACCCGTGCCGTGGGTAGAAGCGCTCATCGCGCTCAGCATCGTGGCGCTGGCAGCGGAACTCGTGACCCCTGATCGAGATAGCTGGGGCAAGCGTTACCCACTCGCGATCAGCTCGGCTTTCGGTCTGCTGCACGGTTTGGGCTTCGCCGCAGCGCTTCGAGAGATGGGGCTGCCTAGTTCCGAACAACTGACTGCATTGCTGGCATTTAACCTCGGGGTTGAGATCGGTCAGGTGCTGTTTGTGGTGTCGGCAGGGTTACTCATTTGGTTGGGGCGTCTACTGCCCATCCGTAGAGATCATTGGTCTCAGTTTTTCTCCAAGGCTGTGGGGGTCTTAGCCTCTTTCTGGTTTTTTCAACGAATCCTTTTGGGAGTCAGCTGAAGGAGGTCCTCACTTCGCAGTGATACCTCGCTTCATTGAGGCCTCTCGCGCCGACGTCTTCTATGGAACATTTGGGTTTGCGTGGCCCGGGATGATTGCGCAAGTTCACTGGTGAAGTGCGTAGCCAGCTGAACGCTTAGTGATGCGTTGGACGACAAGTACAGTGGTTGATTGAGGCAAAAGCGCTAAACCGCGCGCTCGAAATATGCTCAGCGATCGCTCAGCCCGTGATCGCTGAGCATTGAGCGCTTTTATAGCCCCGGATAATCCCGAGCTTGCAAAGGCTGCGTAGCGTTTACATCGATTCGGTAGGGGCA
>Ga0255780_10004106_pt1 | contig 12591 bp, 9 predicted proteins | sample 071ome_32_FD_179978 | JGI IMG/M metagenome (GOLD analysis project Ga0255780, IMG submission 179978) | Coastal salt marsh microbial communities from the Groves Creek Marsh, Skidaway Island, Georgia - 071405AT metaG (version 2) | ecosystem: Environmental > Aquatic > Marine > Intertidal zone > Salt... | reverse complement strand
CTTGTGTAAATTCACGGCTGATGAGCTTTCGGTAGGCCGTATGCTCTGGGGGGTCCATCATCAGCATCATCTTGTAATCGCCCATCGTGCTCGGAGCCTCTGGGTCAGGATCCGCAATCATGATGGTTGGTGACGATGAGAAAAATTCTGAGTGGCGACCGATGTAATGCACATCCTCGTACCGCGTGACCGCCCAAAAATCAGCACCGCCAGGATCCTTATGGCGGTAGATGGGCGCGTTTTCTCTCAGCCAATCGTACTGGTCGTGGGGATGACCGCCGATGAAAGATGCAGGGTTTAGAAGGTCTATATGCATGGTCGAAGGTCTCTAGCTCTCTCCTTCGAGGCTATCACCCTCGGCACGCCATCGAAAGCATGTTGAGTTTGAAGCCAATTGGTGTGTCAGCCCCCTAACTGAAATAGTAGTAGTACGGCCGGCAAGCGGGTGTCACCGTGTCGTGACGCCCTCAATACTCAAATAGGTCCCATCATCACCTCGCGTGACCTGATGAACTTCTAGGACAGCGTTCGAATGGATACCCCCATGGATATGAGGAAACAATTCATCATCGGCACCATCGAAATCTGGTTGTTTATCACCAACGGGGGCAGTGCCCTCAAACACCGTCTTTACGCCGGTAGCGGCGAGGCTCTCGACTGTCATCCTCAGGCAGTACCAATCCCCCTCAACTTCTGAGTAGAAGTGATTAGCTACGTTGAGCAGCTTCTCGGGATTGGATGTACCGTGAGTAAAACCATCAACTTCATAGGTGGGCGGATAGTAGACTTCGCTATTCTCGACAGCTTCATTCCAAAGGGATGCCTGAATCAGGTGAAAGACGTAAGGGTGGTCACCTTTTTGAAGGTGATCGTCAGAAAGACAAGTCCAAGAGAGCAGCAGGCCAATCGTCAGTAGCAGTGTACGGGTCATGAGCGTGATTCTTTAAGTTAGAAACCAATCTTAGTATCACACACTTAAACCCCGATGCTGTCTCTATTTCATATGTTCGATACTCGCAGACACGTTTTTCCTTCCGACAGATAGATTTTGGCGCCAAGCACATGGCAAACGCCATCCTTGCGACAAATGTAATTAGGAAACTTTATTGTCAACCGCATTGTCTACTACTCCAGCTCACTCACGAAAATTGTGTAGCTGGGCAGGTAGTTAGAGGAGTTTGAAATTTAGATTGGTGGAGCTAGGCGGGATCGAACCGCCGACCTCGTGACTGCCAGTCACGCGCTCTCCCAGCTGAGCTATAGCCCCACGATGCAGGGGGTCGTATGACCTCCTTCGAAGAGACGCGAATCCTACCGCGTCAGGTCCCTTCCTTCAAGGGAGCGCACGGGGTTTCCCAGCTACCGGACCAGTCGACTGCCTGCCGCAGGTGGATCCTCAGGAGGGCCAGCGAAGCACTGAGCAATACTCATCCAGGCTTCTGACACGTCGCCCCACACCGTCAGATCAACGTCAGCAATGTTTCGAACCTGCGTAACTACATGACAAAAATCGACCGCCGATCCTTCCACAAAGTCATCTTCTGAGAAATCGTTGAACGTCCATACCTCGCCGGAGGGAGCTGTCAGTTCGACATAGGGCGCAGGGCCAGGTGGTTCCTGCTTACGATTGACGAACGTCCACCCAAACGTTTTCACACCGATCACGGCGATGTTTTTCAGTCGGTCCGTTTCGGTCCGGGTCACGCCCATCACATCGAATATCGCCTGCCCGTGAGCCCAAGTTTCCATTTGCCTCGCGGTTGCAAACATTTTAACGCCCATATCAGGGCCAAACCACGGCACACGAGCGCTGCCGTCTAGCGCACCCATTTGCTCGGCGAGCGCCCTTGCCTTACCCAGCCAAGCATCCAATAATTTGCGGCCTTCAATCACTGGGTTCATTGCTTGCCGAGTCTCGCTGGCAGACGAGGCCATTGCGCGGAATGCATCGGCATCTCGGAGCGCAAGGTCTGCCACATGATCCGTACCGTGCAAGTGCTGCACGACTTGGTTGAACGTCCATGACTTGAAAGTGGTGGTTCGATTCCAATCGTCAGAAGAGAGCGTTTCGAGCAAACCTGCCAATACTTCTACATCTGCCAAAAAATCCTGTGCTTGCTGCAACATTAACTATCCCCTTGTAGTGTTCTGTATTCGCTATCTAACCGTTTCGCCTGTTTTTTTGACACCCCGCCGAGCGTATTCAGCGCATGCCGAACACGGGCCCGAGTCATATCAGGGCCAAGAATCGCCATCGAATCAAATAACGGCGGCGACACCGAGCGCCCGCTAATTGCGATGAAAAGTGGGCTCAGCAGTTCACGTATCTTCATATCCATGGCCTCGGCAAGCTGCTTAAGCTCCGCCTGAAGGGCCTTCGAGGACCAGTCCTGATGAGCCTCGAGCGTCCAGAGCGCGAATTGCAAGCTGCGTTTGAGCGCATCTTCATCCTGCTTGGTTGCGCTAAAGCTATCGGCTGTAATCGATGGCATCCCCTCGACCAGATAGGCTGTCATCGGCGCCAGCTGGGAGAACACATCAACCCGCTCTTTTACGAGGGGAATGGCCTGCTCAAGGCGCGCTCGATTGAACCGCCACTCGATCAACCGATCAATAAAGGCGTCGTCACTCAAATTCTCTCGTAGCCAGCGGCCGTTCAACCAGGTTAGTTTTTCAACATCAAATACAGGCGCGCCCATGCTGATGCGCTGAATATCAAAAGCCGCGACCATTTCATCGAGCGAAAATTTCTCTTCTTCATTCGGCATGCTCCACCCCAACATACCGAGATAATTCAACATGGCTTCGGGGAGGTACCCCATGTCTTTGTAAAAACTAATACTGGTGGGATTCTTTCGCTTGGAAAGCTTGCTCTTGTCTGGGTTTCTGAGCAGCGGCATATGAATGAGCTCGGGCATCTCCCAACCGAAATACTGGTAGAGCAGCTGATGCTTCGGCGCCGAATTGATCCATTCTTCTCCGCGGATGATATGCGTAATACCCATCAGGTGATCATCCACGACCACTGCTAGGTGATAGGTCGGAAACCCATCGCCCTTTAACAGCACCTGCATGTCTACCTGCGACCAATCAATGCTGATACTCCCTCGCAGTTGGTCATCAAACTGGCAGGCGCCCTCGCCCGGCACCTTCATTCTGACAACGGAAGGTTCTCCTGCATCGAGTTTCGCGCTCACCTCCGCATCGTTAAGCGAGGCGCAGCGGCCGTCGTAACGAGCCGTTTGGCCGGCAGCCATCTGCTCCTTGCGCATGGCATCGAGATCTTCAGCTGAGCAAAAGCAGTGAAACGCATCTCCTTGGGAGAGCAGCTGGTCAACATGACTTCTGTAGATCTCGAGTCGCTCGCTTTGCCGGTAAGGGCCGCAAGGCCCGCCAACATCGGGGCCTTCATCCCAATCGAGGCCCAGCCACTTTAGGGAATCCAGAATTTTCTTTTCTGATGCCGCTGTGCTGCGCGCAGCGTCGGTATCCTCTATACGAAGCACAAACTCGCCGCCATGCTGTTTCGCAAAGCAATAGCTAAATAGCGCCATGTAGGCGGTTCCAACGTGGGGGTCGCCCGTGGGCGAGGGTGCGACGCGTGTTCGAACCATAACTGCTCTCAATCTCTCTTAATTGCCGCCCATTTGTACGACTGCTGGGTCTCGTCAGGCGATAGCGGGCGGCCTTATGACAAGCGCAATGTTACACTACCCCCTTTTAAAGATTAACGCGCATATGGCCGAGCCACTGATCTCAGTCGCGCCCATGATGGGCTGTACCGATCGACACTTTCGCTATCTGCTTCGATTAATTTCGCCCAGAGCCCTGCTTTACACCGAAATGGTGACCACCGGTGCCCTTTTAAATAACGACCCGGACCGCTTTTTAGCGCATCGGGCCGATGAGCCCGCTGCCCTTCAATTGGGCGGCAATGAGCCCAAGGCACTTGCCCGCTGCGCAAAATTAGCCGAAATCTTTGGCTACCAAGAAGTGAACATGAACGTGGGATGCCCGAGCGACCGCGTTCAAGAAGGCGGCATCGGTGCTTGCTTGATGGCAACCCCTCACCTCGTCGCAGACTGTTTCCAAGCGATGAGCGAAATAACGTCACTCCCTGTCACCATCAAATCTCGCATCGGCATTGATGATCAAGACAGTTATGATGACTTTCACACATTCATTAGCACGCTCTATGACGCGGGCTGTCGGGATTTCATTGTTCACGCTCGAAAAGCCGTACTGAAAGGATTGTCGCCCAAAGAAAATCGAGAAATCCCCCCACTGAAATACGACTTCGTGTATCGCATCGCGGCTGCCTTCCCGGACGCCCGTTTTACAATAAATGGCGGACTCAAAACCGTTGAGGAGACTAAGGAAGCCCTGTCACACGTGCCTGCTGCCATGCTGGGCCGAGCCATCTATGACAACCCCTGGACCTTGAATGCACTCGATCATGCCCTCTTTGGTGACCCCATCTCCGATCGTCATCGCATCATTGAGCAGTATCGCGCCTATCTTGAGGAAGAACTCGACAAAGGGACCCGGCTCAAACACATGACCCGGCACCTGCTGACCTTATTCCAAGGAAAGCCAGGCGCGCGGGCCTACCGGCGCTATCTCAGCACACATATGTACGAAGAACTTGCAGGCATCGAGGTGTTCGATCAAGCCTGTGCACTCGTACAAACAGACGAGCAATTAACCGGATAGTCAATAAGGGAAGCCCATGTTTAATCGTGTTGTGGATTGGTTTACGTCCAATACCCCCGACCATCACCCTGAAGCGAGCCACGAGGGGGACCTTGCACTCGCCACCGCAGCGCTCATGATGGAGGTGGCTCGAGCCGATCAAGCATTCGAGGCGAGCGAAGCCGAAGCCATGCTCCAGCAGCTGGGTCAGCGATTGGAGATCGACAACGCTGCGGTTAACGACCTTGTCGAACTCGCAAAAGACACCAGCGAGGAAGCCCATGACCTCTATGCCTTTACTGAAGTGATTAACGCGCGATACAGCTACAGCGAGAAGAAGCAACTGATCGTAGATCTGTGGAATGTGGCCTTGGCCGATGAGAGCATCGATGCCAACGAAGATCACATCATCCGCCGAATCGCGGGCTTAATGAATGTCGACCACTCGGATGTATTGCACGCTCGAGCAAAAGCGAGAGCCAACTAGGCGATCAACGCCAACGCTTATCACACTGGTGGCGGTGACTCCGCCAATTTCGAGAAGATGTCTTTCTTTAGGTAGCAGAGCGAGCTTTACGTAACAGAGCGATCCAACGAAGAAACCCATCGCTTGGGCGTCTGCTTGCTAGTTTCCGGCTTATTTTCTTATTTGAAATCGCATTAGAAAGCGCGCGAACTGCAGCGAGCGCGGGGCATCTAGGTGCTCATAGCTTGGGCCAATGCCTGCTCCAGTCGCTTGGTTGAGACTGGGACTTTCGTCCGTAAATTCTGTGCAAACAGCGATATCCGATACTCTTGTATCAGCCCCTCAAACTCACTAACGGCATCGCTAGTAAGGCCAGCCTCACCCAACTTGGCCTCAAACCGCTTCACCTCGAGCTGCGCAGCGCGATCCTTGTCAAGCCGGCCTTGCAACTTATCAAGGCGAACGCCAATACCTTCCAGATAGCGGTCATATTCCATTAGCCACTTAGGCGGCGTATTCACCACAAAACCTGCTCTGAAGAGCCATGCCAAATGCGCGCGGATGTCTTGAAAAGCCTCCTCAAAGGCGGGCGCCGCCATGCTGGCCATTCTTTCTTCAACCGCGTTCGCGCGCTTTAGCGCCGAGAGCAGCGTAGCGACCATTTTCTGCCCGGCGTCGAAGAGTTGGCCGCGCTGATCAACGCGCGCAGAGAATGCGGCGGCATCGCGCACCTCGGCTTGCCCATCGACCAGCGTCAACCGGAAGGTCGCCTGGATAACCGCGTCCACGAGTGACGCGCCCTCTCCTCGCGAGCTGTAGTAAACGCCCAGCATGGATAAGTCAGTCAGCTTTTTTGCCAGATACTTGTCTTGATCCTTAAGACGCAGCCTTAACAAGCGAATGACGCCTTGGCGGTGAGACAACGCTGCCTCATGCGCGTTCTCAAACACCTTCATTCCAACCGACACCGATTCATCTACGAGGCCAGGGAATCCTCTTAGCTTGATTCCGTTTTGCTCAAAGCTGACCGATTCGGGTATCTCGCCAAATTCCCAGTCGGTACACCCCGAACGCTCAAGGTCGTGTTGGTATCGTTGCCCCGTTTTCGTCTGGCGGTGCTGTTCAAAGAGCGCGTCAAGATCCCGCCCGGAAGCGACGAGCTGGCCTTCATCATCAACGAGCCGCACCAGCATCGACAGATGTTTATCGAGATGATCGACCTGAAAGTCACTGACTTCGATTTTCACCGCAGAGCGACGGAACAGTTGCCTGGCTAGCGCTTCTTTCAACGTTCCTTGGGACTGATCCAACGCCGGCAATATCTCTTCAACCACCTGCGGCGCAGGAACAAAGTTGCGTCTCAACGACTTCGGTAATGAGCGAATCAGCGCTAGGCATTTTTCACCAATAAGACCAGGCACCAACCAATCCAACTGTTCCTTGGAAACCTGATTAAGGAGCGCGAGCGGAATATCGACCGAGACACCATCAGAATCAGCGGTTGGGTCAAATTCATAATTGAGCGGTAGTGCATTCTCGCCAACCTGAACACTGTCGGGAAATGCCTCTGCCGAGACGCTTGCCGCTCGGCGCATGATGTCTTTGCGATCAAAGCGTAATGCCGCGTCCAACCGCTTATCTCGCTTCAAGTGAGTTTTGAGATCAGTCTCTGTCAGGACCTGTGTCGGCAAGCGCTCATGATAGAAGTCGAATATCCAACGACTCTCAACCAACAAATCCCGTTTTCTTGCCTTGGCTTCAAGCGCCTCAACCGCGTCCAATTCGCGCTGGTTATGCTCCAAAAAGGGGTAACGGCCCTCAATCGACCGTTCCACTAGTCCACCGTGAATGAAATGCTCTCTTGCCTCGACAGGATTGATCTCGGAATAGTCTCGAAGCCTTCGCTTGACGATCACCACGCCATAAAGCGTCACTTCCTCATAGCAGAGTACTTGCCCACGCTTGGGGTCGAAGAATGGGTCAAAGTAACGGCGTTTGACGAGATGCGCGGCCGCCTCTTCAATCCACTCCGGCTCAACTTGTGCGACGGTACGCGCGAATAGTCGCGACGTTTCAACGAGCGAGCCCGCCATGATCCACCGAGGTTTGCGCTTGGCGAGCGTAGATCCTGGAAATATCGTGTACCTTCGATTGCGGGCGCCGAGATAGTCCCCCTCACTTGATCTCTCGGCCACTTGCGTGACGTAACCGGCGAGCAGTGCTCTGTGAATGTCACGCTCATCTGCGGCGTTGCGATTCATCTTAAGCCCCAGCTCTCGGCATGCATGGATCAACTGGGTGTGGAGGTCACGCCACTCCCGCATCCTTAAGTAAGACAAATACCGTGCTTTGCAGAATTTTCGAACTTGCGACTGGGTTTGCTCCTGCCTCACCGCCTCAAACGCCTGCCAAAGCGACAGGTAATCGCTAAAGTCAGATCGCTCGTGATTCCACTCGCGGTGCTGCTCGTCAGCTTGTTGCTCGGATTGCTGAGGTCGTTCCCTCGGGTCTTGAATAGAGAGTCCGCTCACAATCACTACAATTTCTTTCAATGCCCCAAATCTCGCTGCCTCAATCATGATTCGCGCAAGTCTCGGGTCGACGGGCAGCCTCGCCACCTGCCGGCCAACTTTCGTGAGCTGACGCTGATCATCGATGGCTCCTAGCTCTTTTAAGAGCTGAAAACCATCCGCGATCTGTCGCTGCTCAGGGCGCTCGATAAAGGGGAACTTCGCGGGATCGCCAAGTTTCAAAGACAGCATCCGTAGCAGGACCGCTGCAAGGTGGGTTCGAAGGATCTCGGGCGTCGTAAACTCGGCCCTCGATTCAAAATCCTGCTCATCATAAAGGCGAAAACACACGCCATCCGCCACCCGGCCGCTTCGGCCGGCCCGCTGATTGGCACTGGCCTGCGATATCGCTTCGATGGGCAGCCGCTGGACTTTTGAAGCAACGCTATACCGAGAAATTCGTGCAGTCCCCGGATCAATCACGTAGCGAACACCAGGAACGGTTAAGGACGTTTCAGCCACGTTGGTCGCCAAAATGACCCGGAATTGCTGGAGCCGGCCGAACACTTTATTTTGCTCAGCATTAGTCAACCGTGCGTAGAGCGGCAATATTTCGGCTTCACCGCGCCATTTCCTCCGGAGGGCCTGCGCCACTTCTCTGATTTCTCGCTCGCCGGGGAGAAAGATCAGTGCCGCGCCTGGCCCACGCTGACCTTTCTCGAGCTTTAGCGCTTCGTCCAAGCAATCCATGATGCCTGCATGTAGCGCATCCATGTCGCCGCGCTTTGAAGTCTCAGCAAGGGGCCGGTACCGCATTTCAACGGGGTAAGTCCGTCCAGACACTTCAATGACGGGGGCGTTACCAAAGTGCTTAGAAAAACGCTCAACATCGATGGTGGCGGACGTGATGATGACCTTCAGGTCAGGTCGTTTTGGCAATATCCGTTTGATATACCCGAGCAAAAAGTCGATGTTCAGACTTCGCTCATGGGCTTCATCAATGATGAGCGTGTCGTATTGCTCAAGAAATCGATCACTCTGGGTCTCGGCGAGCAAAATGCCGTCGGTCATCACCTTGATAAGCGTCGTGTCGCGGGTTTGATCACCGAAGCGAACCTCAAAACCAACGGTATCTCCAAGGGGGACGTCTAACTCCTCTGCTAGCCGTCCAGCAACTGTTCTTGCTGCAACTCGGCGCGGCTGGGTGTGTCCGATCGTGCCGTAAATTCCACGGCCAAGGTTGAGGCACATTTTAGGCAGCTGCGTGGTCTTTCCAGAGCCAGTCTCGCCCGCAATGATGACCACTTGGTTTGCTTTGATCGTCTCTGTGATGGTTTCTAGGTGCTGACTCACTGGCAGCGCATCGGGGAAAGAAACGCGAGGCACCAAGGATTGCCTCAACATGACCATGGCTTGAGATTCCGCGAGCAGTCGCCCGACTGAGCCGCCTCGCCCACGGCCAGAAGCAAGCTTGGTTAGCTTGAATCGATGGCGGATCATGGCTGCCTCGAGATCGGACTTCCTGAGGCGGTGCTGCGATTGAGAAGCCATCCGGCTTTACCTCAGCTCTGCTTCACGCCGAACGCCTCCTGGCAACTAGCCTAAAAAGCGGGCGCGTTCGTCTACTTGGATAAGTAGTTCATTCCTTCTTCGATACCGCGGATCGTGAGCGGGAACATCTGATCGTCAACCAGTTTCTTCGTGAGACCGACCGATGTTGAGTACTCCCAAGTATCTTGAGGGGTTGGGTTAATCCAGATCACCTTGTCAAAGGTATCGAGTACTCGCTGCATCCAAATAGCGCCCGCTTCCTCGTTCCAGTGCTCCACACTGCCCCCTGAATGCGTGATCTCATAGGGCGCCATGGTGGCATCACCTACGAAAATAACTTTGTAATCATGCTGGTAGCGGTTAAGGATATCGAACGTATCGATTCGCTCATTCATACGGCGTTTGTGTTCTTTCCAAACACCGTCGTAGATAAAGTTATGGAAGTAATACGTCTCTAAGTGCTTGAACTCGGATCGTGCCGCTGAGAACAATTCCTCACAGACGCGGACGTGGGCATCCATTGATCCCCCATTATCCAAAAAGAGAAGCACTTTGACCGTGTTGCGCCGCTCAGGCCGCATAATGATATCGAGCAGGCCGCCGTTCTTAGCGGTTTTGCGAATCGTGTTGTCGATATCGAATTCATCATCTGCGCCCGTTCGCGCGAGCTTTCTTAACCGACGAAGGGAGATTTTGAGGCCGCGCGTGCCAAGCTCAACATTATCGTCATAAGCCTTGTAGTCGCGCTTATCCCACTGGCGCTTCCCGCGACGCTTTTTGCCTTTGCGATCATCGCCCTCTTCGCCTTTGCCGTTTCGACCTTTGCCTTCTTTGTCTTTTTTGTCACCCTCACCGCGAGCTGCTTTTTCAACTTCGCGCTTGAACGCCTCAATCAACTTCTCAAGACCGCCCAAATCCTGAATTTTCTCGAGCTCTTCCTCAGACAGCGATTTTTCAAATTCGCGGCGCAAATACTCGTCCGGAATCAAAGCCGCGAGCAGACCAGATAGATCGTCTAACCCTTTGAAGTAAGTGCTAAAGGCGCGGTCAAACTTGTCAAAGTGACGCTCATCTTTGACGAGTGCCATCCTGCTCAGGTAGTAGAACTCATCAATGTCCGCGTAGACCAAGCCCTCTTTTAAAACTTCGAGCAACTGAAGCAGCTCGGTGATCGACACCGGGATGCGCGCCTTCTTCAGTTCATAAAAGAAATTAATCAGCATGCTGACTTCCTTGTTTCTCGAGTGACACGGTGTACAGAGCTATTGACGGTTAAACCTTAAGACTGACCACCGGAGTTACCTGATTGTCTACGATTCATAAAGGCTAATCGTTCAAGCAGCTGTACGTCCTGCTCGTTCTTAACGAGCGCTCCGTAGAGGGGTGGAATGGCTTTGGTCGTGTCACGGTTCGTCAAGATTTCCTCAGGGATATCATCTGCCATGAGCAATTTCAGCCAATCGATCAGTTCAGAAGTAGACGGCTTCTTCTTGAGGCCAGGTACCTTACGAACATCAAAGAAAATCTCGAGCGCTTCTTTAACCAAGTCTTGCTTGATCGCTGGGTAATGCACATCAACGATTTCCTGCATGGTTTCGCGGTCAGGGAAGTTAATGTAGTGGAAGAAGCAGCGACGCAAAAAGGCATCGGGCAATTCTTTCTCGTTATTTGAGGTAATGATCACGATCGGACGAATCTTCGCTTTGACCATCTCGCCGGTCTCGTAGACAAAGAATTCCATCTTGTCGAGTTCTTGAAGCAGGTCATTGGGGAACTCAATGTCGGCTTTGTCGATCTCATCAATCAGCAGTACCACTTTTTGGTCGGCTTCAAACGCTTCCCACAGCTTGCCTTTCTCGATGTAGTTACGGATATCGTGAACACGATCGTCACCGAGCTGAGAATCGCGCAAGCGCGATACTGCGTCATATTCGTAGAGGCCCTGTTGGGCTTTCGTGGTGGATTTGATATTCCAAGAGATGATGGGCATGTCCAACGACTTGGCCACTTCCTCTGCAAGCATGGTCTTCCCGGTGCCTGGCTCACCCTTAATGAGCAGTGGTCGCTCTAGCGTGACTGCGGCGTTCACGGCCATTTGTAATTCATCGGTGGCAATGTAGGTATTAGTACTCGAAAATTTCATATGACAAACGGCTTCCTGAATCGAACGAATTGATGAGCCAGCGATGGTGAATCGCCATGAGGCCCCTACTTTAAGTGCACTAGATCTGCATGGCAAGCAAGCCCCTTAGCGTTCCCCGCGGGGTCTCTGTGGGCTGTCCAATGACAACTATTCACCAGGGTCTAGCGCGTTTAATTGACGCTCGCGCTTTGCTCGACGCAGTGCCATGCTCATCACAAACAGCAGCATCACCCCATAGGTAATTGCGAGCACTAACCCTCCTTCTAGCGTGTTACCACCCCCTTTCAGCAGCAGGTCCATCGCAAGTACAAGCACTGCTGGCGCCATATGGCCCGGGTAATCTGCCAGCGACCACGGCGTGAATGCGATAACGGCATAGCTCCCCAGCAGCCAGTAGCGAGTCACCCAAGACAAACGAGCGAATGCCAACCAAAGCAGACCGCCTAACCCTGCACCCGCAACCAGGTAGGTGGCCCAAGCCAGCGGATATTGCCAAGATTCCATGTACGCTTCCTTCGTTCTAGGCTGTGGCAGCCTCTTCGGACCACTCTAGTTGATGGTCCTGCTTAAATCCCCTACTCGAGTGCTCAGGGTAACCCCCTTTCGTTTGCGCCCGGGATTGTCACTCACGTAGTCACTAAGATGCCTCGGCAACGCTCAACTCAACGCCTGTAGCATGCTTCTAATGATCACTCCGTTTTCCCTAGTGGTTACCAGGCCAGTGGACGTTTTGGCGTGCCGCAAAACCATTGAGCGATTGAGTCTCGCGTCTTGCCTTTAAACCCTAACCCAGTCGATCAGCCGCCACTCCAAATCATCCTCATGAACAGATGCTTCAGGAACGACTCGCCCACGCACGGAGATCCCAGCGTCATGAACGCTATCGCTATTGCCAGTCACGAGCGGATGCCAATCCGGCAATGGCTTCCCCTCGTGCAGCAATCGGTATGCGCAGGTGTCAGGCATAAATCCAATGTCATCAAGATTGTTGGCATTGAGCGACACGCAGGTTGGCACTCTGGTGCTTCGGTGCGTGTCGTCAGCACAAGTGCACGCCTGATCATCCAGAAGATCGCACACCACATCGGTGAAGCATATCTCTTCGGTATCTTCATCTTCCAATTTGACGAGACAACAGCGAGCGCATCGGTCGCATAGCGATTCCCATTCCTCGGCGTTCATCTCGGCCAGCGTCTTCGTCTTCCAGAACGTCATAACGCCTCGATGGG
>Ga0255780_10004087_pt1 | contig 12619 bp, 8 predicted proteins | sample 071ome_32_FD_179978 | JGI IMG/M metagenome (GOLD analysis project Ga0255780, IMG submission 179978) | Coastal salt marsh microbial communities from the Groves Creek Marsh, Skidaway Island, Georgia - 071405AT metaG (version 2) | ecosystem: Environmental > Aquatic > Marine > Intertidal zone > Salt... | reverse complement strand
ACGGTGATCGCGCGCGAGGGCGACGGAGGCGACGCGAGGGTCGAGATCCGTTGGACTGATTTTTGACTCGGTTTGTTTGAGATTTCGGGCGGGCGCGGCGCGCGGGGTTCGTCATGGTGGACGCGGGTGAAAAGAACGGTACGGCGAAGAAACGAAAGCTCGGAGGGGAGGATGAGCACGCGGGGTACGTCGTCGTTCGGGGCGTTGGATTATCGGTGGATGGCGTGGCGGAGGTGGTCGTGGAGACGGCGCCCTTCGAGACGGTGCAGGACGCCATCAACAGAGCTGAATATTTTACGACTTGGACGAGAAACAGGGGTAAGGTGGGTTGGAGAGACCGAGAGCGTAACTTACCGCGTGAAAACGGCAGCAGCTCGCTTTCGCTTCCGGCGGGCGTCGCCCTGGGCACGTCGTTTGAGGTGCCGATGAGCACTCGAGTTTGGTATGTCGCAAGACACGGAAATACCGCGCCGGTGCAAGGATATAGCAATAGCCAGTACATGGTCATGGAGGTGAAGGCGTTCGTTGGCTTGACCACGCTGGAATCTCGACAGCAGAGCGTCCAATCGATTAGAGTGGTGCAAACCATGGAAAACGTCCAGATTGCGGACGGCGTTCCGTACGTCGAGGCAAAAATATTTGGGAAACAAGCTCACGATCCGTTCATTCTGCGACCGAACGTGTCCAAGGCTGTGTTTCGCACGCTCTTGCTGCGCGCGGTCGGCAAGTATCTGGCGGATGAACGAGAACCGTATCCTGTGCTTCCAAAGTCTGACGTGCAGCTTCAAGTGGCTGAATCGACGGACGGCGTGCAGTATCACGTGCTCGCCATTCGCGCTCTCGGTCACACGCCGGTCGATTTCTCGATGGCGATCGATGATCAAGGTCGAACTTTCGTTCGAGCCGACCCGGCGCCGCAGCCGCACCCGAATCCCAAAGTCGGACGCCCTTTCGAGCTGCTGTGTCAGTTTCCGTCTCTCGTGCAGGTGCAGACGTGTCGGTGCGTCTTTCAAGATGACGTGCTTTACATCATCGTGTATCCTCGTACCGCCAACTCTCGGTCGCTTCGACTTTCTTCTTTGGAAACTACGAAACCCGTCGCTAATCCTGAGAGTGCGGCAAAGGTGACTGCGGAATGGAACGAGGCAAACGCCCAAATGGACTCCAAAGGCCCTTTGCAAGAAATGGAGAACGACGCAGAGTGCTTTAACGAGAAGGTCGGTAAAATACAGGTCGAGTAAAATGATATCATCCTACTAAACTGTCCTGGATAGAGTAGCATGTCAGAAACTAGTTCCCTTATTTCAACATGATCCTCAAAAGTGCGTGCTGTAATAGTTAATAAAAAGCAAGCTGCATGCGACTAATTCAACAGCGTTACTTTTCGCGCCCCTCGACGTCGTTTTCCAGGACACGAGGTTCAAGCGCCTCGAGCACCGCGAGTCGTTCTAGTTCTACGTCGTGATCGATCGTGAACGTGATGCACGCGAGCAGGATCCCGCACACAAACCAAAAACTAAACGCTACGTTGAAAGCCACTCTTCTACCCATGCTTACTATGAAGACGGCCACCAGTGCGGGCCCTCCGCCTTTACCGACGTCATCTATTTGTGAGTACACGGCAAACATGCTTCCGCGCGTCTCCGGTGGATTCACGTTCAACAAGATTGCGCGCACGTTGGGCGGCGTCACGGAGCACAAAATGCCGCCCATGAAGCACGTGATGTACAGCCACACTCTCCCAGGCCCGTAATCGACCACGTTCAGATAATAGTACGACGGTATCGCCCCCATTGCGGTCGTGACTCCCATCAAAATCGGTAGTCGCGCCTTTTTCCTATTGTACATCCTTTGGCCGATGAACCCGCCGACAATGGTCCCGATCGCCGAGCCGATGCCAAAGACGGTGATGGCTGCCGTCGCGTTCTGCACGGTCATACCCTTTTGCTTGTGCAAAAAGTCGACAAAGTATGAATTAAACACTCCCCAAGGCACAGTTCCGGGCAAACCTTGCATGAGCACCAGTATGTTTGTCTTCACGCACAGTTGCCTCTTCACCTTGGACCAATTTGTGTGCGCCCTGTACGTCACCTCCTCGTTCCCGTTCCTCTTCGATGTCCCAACCTCTCTCTCGTCGGACGATCGAGACGAGCGATGTAACTCCTCCTCCTGCCCCCCCCTCTTCGGTTCATCCACGAAGAGCACCATCGCCGTCGCCAGCGCCACTGCCGGCGCGGACGTGAGAATAAACGGCAGTCGCCACCCGTATGCGGGTCCCACCGTCCCCGCCACCACCTGTCCCAGCGCCACCCCGGCGCCCGTGGCGATCGTCAAAAAGCTCGCCACGTAACTCCGCTCGTGGCTCGCGAACAAATCTCCGCACAGCGAAAACAAAAGAGGTAGGCACCCGCCCACCGCCACGCCCGTCAGCGCTCGCAGCGCGAACAACTGCCAATACGTCTTCACCCAATACGTCGCCATGCACGGCCCCTCGCCGATGAGAGTGGTCCAAAAGAATAATCGCACGCGATTCGTTCGATCGGCGTAGTATCCGATGACGAGAGACGCCGGAGATCCGACGACGAAGAAGGCCAACTGCAAGAACCCGCCGAGCTTGACATCCTTCTCCTCCTCGCTCATCCCGAACTCGTCCGCAATGGCGCTCATGTTCGGACCGATGAGATTCTGATCGGCGTAGAGGAAGAGCGAGGTGGCGGTGATGAGGGCGACGACGGCGTAGCGGCGCCATCGCTCGGAAGGTGAGGAGGAAGAAGAGGAACGGTCGTTGGGCGGGTCACGAACGTCGTCGTCGTTCGGGACGACGAAGACGTCGTCCGAGCGCGCAAGCGACGAGATTTCTGTCATCGAGCGCGCGCTCGGACGTCGCGCGCCGCGCGGGACGACGACGAGCGACCGCGAGTGGGGGACTAATAAGATGTCTTTTTTGTACCTCGTCGTTCGTGTACAAGAAGAAGTTGTTTTTACAACCGCGATCATCGAGCGCCGAGTTCTTTCTCCAACTTGGCGAGTTTCGTTCGAAGTTTTCGATTTTCTGCGCGAAGGCGCTCGTTTTCGTCCTCGAGCGCCTTCATGGCGTTTTGTTTCTTTTCGCGAGAGCGAGCCGCGCTCTCGCGGTTACGAAACAGACGCTCCTCCGCGCGCATCCGTTTCTCGGCTTCGGTCTCCTCCGGGGCATCCTTCGGACGACGACCCATCTTACGCGGCGCGATCGCGCGCCGAGTCGCGGGCGTGGGCACGCCGCTGCGTACCTTGAGCTTCTTTGGCTCGTACGACACCCCCGGCACGGTTTCCACCTCGACCAACGCGACGCCCGTCGCGCGCCTCTTCGTCCCACTCTTCATTCCGGTCGCACCTCGTCCCGATTTCCTCATTCCACTCGCCGACTTCGTCGATCTCGTCGCCGCAGTCCCTCCGGTCCTCTCTCCGCGCTTCCCTCTCGCCGCGACGCCTCGATTTTCCTCCTCCGCCGCATTCATCGGCTCCGCCGCGATGGCCTCCGTGAGCTGCAAAAATGTCAGCGACGACAGTCGAGGCAGACTCAACATCCTATCACCACCGTCAACACCGATCCCATCCTCTCCTCGCCCTCGATCGCTCGCTCCAAAGCTCCCACCGCTCACCTTGGCCCACACCTCGCCCAGCGCCAACCGCCCGACGTCCTCCGGGACGTCCTCGAACGCGCTCCCGTCAACCTTACTCGTCTGCCGTCGCATCGCGTTCGTCATCTCTCGCACGTTCATGCGCTCGACGCACTCCACCCTCGCGCGCCCGCCTCCCCTCGCGCTCGCCGCCGTCGCACCGCGCCGCCGTCCGTTCTCCCGCCGCGTCACCGTCCCATCGTCCCCGGCGTCATCACCGTCCCCGTCATCATTCGTCGTCGTCGTCGTCGCCGCCGCGAGGTGTTCGAGCGTGAGCGCGAGCGCGGGATCATCCACGCCGGATATCTGCGGCAAGACTCGCCGCGCCCATCGATTGAGCGACTCCTGCGTCGCGAGCGTCATCGTCTGCGACATTCGCGCGCGCGTCCCGTCGAGTCACCGCCCGTCCTTTTCGGGACACATGTCGCCACGTGGCGTATTCTCGCGCGCGATCACCCGTCCGACGACGCGCGCGCGCGGGACGCGTCGCTCGGCCCGGCGATCGTCGCGCGAGAATACGCGATCGCGCGCCGAGCGACGTTTAGGCGCTTCTTTTGTCGTCCCACGAGCGGTCGGAGGCGTCGACACGGTCGCGCGCGCGCGCGCGCGCGCGGGGTAAAAATAAACATTCACGTCTCGTCGGGTCGTCGAATCGTCGAATCGTCGAATCGTCGAATCGTCGTCGCGACGGGAGTCGACGACGGGCGTCGACCGTCGGCGATCGCGCGCGATGGACGCGCGATGGACGTCGTCGAGCGTCGTCGTCGTTACGTCGCGAGAGGGCGACGAAGAGACGGTGGTGGTGGCGGATGACGATTGGGGTCGTCGGATGACGACGATCGCGCGCGATCGCGCGTCGACGGCGGTGCGACGCGCGGTGGAGGCGAACGCGCGGGCGGTGCGACGGTGTGAGCGGTACGAGCGTCGTCGGCGCGCGTTGGCGCATCGCACGGCGGCGTTGAGAGAGGATGGGACGGAGGAGGACGCGCGCGCGGCGAGACGCGCGGCGGATTCGGCGAGGGAGGACGCGGAGGCGGGGAAGAGACGATGGGAGGCACGATGCGAGGCGTTGCGGTCGGAGAGAGACGCGTTGGTGCGAGCGCGCGCGCGTGAAGAGCGTCTGGAGGCGGAGAGACTCGCGCCCGTGCTCGTGGGTGCGCGCGAAGAGTGTGACACGCTGCGAGAGGAGATCGAGGGAAGCGCGAGACGCGCGGAATCGTTGGCGAGCGCGCGCGACGAACGCGCGCGACGCGCGCGTGAGGTCGAAGACGCGTCCGAGCGTGTACGACGCGCGCTGTCGAGCGAGCGAGCGGCGCTCGAGGCGAGCGTGCGGGCGCCGAGCGCGATGCGAGGGGAGAGGGACGTCGCCTTTGCCGAATCCATTCGCGCGCGCGAGACGGCGGCGGCGATGGATTCCGAGCTCGAATCGTTTCAAAGCGCCGAGAATAAGGCACAGAGCTCGCTCGCCGGTCGTGAAAACGACGTCGCGCGCGCGTGCGCGCGAGTGTCCGAGCTCGATGCGCGACTGGCGACGGCGAACGCGAGCTTGCACGAATTGGAGGCGCTTTTGGAACGCGAATCCTTGACGGGCGACGAGATAGCCGGCGAGGGCGCGCGACGAGAGATCGATCGAAGCGCGAGCGAAAAACGATTGACTCGAGCGAAACAGCTCAACGTTCGAGAGACTCGCTCGGCCGCGCAGCTCGATTACCGCGTGGACGAAGTGCTCACGAACGAATCCGCGGTGCGACAAATCATCGGCGACGCCGAAGAAGTCAAATCGTCGCTCGAGCGAGAGATCGCCTCGACCGCGAGCGAGACGTCGCGCGTCTTAGAGGAACAAAACGCTCTGCAGATTGAAATCCGAGAACAACGCGAGATGTGTAAGACGGCCATCGCGAAGAGCGACTTGGTCGCGCACACGGTGAGCGTCAGCCTGCGTGGAGAAATCGCGGATCTGGAAGAGGAGGTGAAGTGTCTGCGCCGCGAGGAGTCGGTGCGGAGTAGAATACGGACGTACGTCGAGGACAGCGTCTTTCGTGCGATGCGGCGACATCACAGGATTAAACACACCGTGAGCGCGTTACAATCGACACTGAGGATACGAGAGACGGAGATTGGAGACTACGAGTCACACATCAAACGCGTGAGGGAGCAACAGTCGCACTTTGTGCAATTGCAAGAGTTTACAAAGACTCAGAGCGACGCCTTCGCGGCGGTCGTGAAGAAGTCGCTCGTCGTCGCGAAGACGACGAACGAGCGCCAGATGCGCTTAGAATCGAAAGTCTCAGATCTCGAGAAGCACACTCGCGAAAGGGATGCGTTAGTTTCCGCGGCTCGCGCCAAGACGGATGCGAGGAAGCTCGTGAGGGACAGATGCCGCGGTCAAAACGATGGCGTCGCGCACGCCATCATGAGCGCGAGAGCGGACGTCGAGGTGAGCGATACCGAGCTTGGAAAGTTGAAAGATGATCTCAAGGCTGGTAAGCGTCAGCAGAGCTTGTTGCTCGAGCAATCGAAGACCATCATCAAGTCGCGTGAAGCCGTCGCCATTGAATTACTGGATAGAAACAATGAGCTTTGTCAATTGTGTGATCGAGTGGCGACGGCGGAAGAGGTCACTCGTCAATGCGAAGAAGAATTGGGTTTACGCGTCGTCGAGTGCGAAAAACTCCGTCGACACGTGCACGACATCGAGAGATCTCTCGCCATAGCGCGCCAACGCGCGGACGCCGTGCCGGAATACCAAGCCAAGATTTCGAGCAAGCGCGCCATGCTGTATGAGATGCAAATCGCCGCCGAAAACTTGAGCCACCAACTCGAAGACCCTCAAGAGCACACTCGTTGGAGGCTAGTACACGGCCCCAAAGGCGAAGAAGGGAACGATATCGACGTCGATGATTTCAACGTCAAGCTCTCCAGCGTGGGAGCGCGACTCGAGGATAAGGAACACGAGTTGGCAAAGTACGACCTGAGATGCCACGACGCGGACAAACAGATTGAATACCTCCGCACCACGATCGCACAAAACGCTGACGAGGCGCTCGAGGTGGCATCGTCGCTGAATCGGTCAAAGTTCCAACTCTCTTCCATAGAGCGACAGCTCCTCGCCATCGTCTCCGAGCTTGCCATGTATCGAGCGCTCACCGCGTCGCTCGCGAACGAAAAATCGCGCACCATAGCCGAAGCTGACATGCTACGCGTACACCTCGAAGATCAAGATCTCGAAAACGGAAGAAGCGAGTGCGCTAAATCTCTCTAAAATGTTTACTACAAATGTCGTCGCGTCGTCACGCTCAGCTCACCAACACTCCTAAAAGCACGAGCACGCCCGCGATCGCGCCGTATTTCAACGTCGTGAAGATCAACGCCCACGTCACGCTGACTAATTTGATGCTCACGATCGCCAACCACACCGCGAGGAACCCGAAGACGAGTCCCACCGCCACGCCCTCCGGCGTCAACTTGTCCCCGCCCGGAAGCTCCTTGGTGGGCATGCTGAACACGTTCGTCTCCGCCTTGTATCTCGCCTGATACTTGAACTGATCCAAGAACCACGCCGCCTCGGACATGGCCACGTCCTTCTTGCTCTTCTTCGCCTCGACGCGAACGTCGCGCACGCGCGACGCGCCGGTCGACGTCGGCGCGACGCGCGCCGTGAGATGCCGTTGGTGCGCGCGCGCTGTGGACGCGGACGCAACGCATCGGTGCGCGATGCGCGCCGCGGACAGCGCGAGTGCGTCGTGCATGATCGTTCGCGTCGATGCGTTCGCGCGGGGAAGGGTGTCGCTCGCGCGTCGTCGCGAAGTGACGCCGGGCGCGCGCGTCGGCTACGAGGGTTCGCTCGTCTCATAGACTCGCCGCGGTTCGATTACAACAACTCTCTCTGATTTTGCTAAGGGATGATTTGCTAAGGGATGACTTAAAAATGAAGAAATATAAATCACTCGTTGACGTAGGTGTACACTTTACCCGGTCTTCCGAATCCCAACGGGAGGTGCTTGGCTGAGATTCCGGCGTATTCTCGCTCGGACCACTTGGCGCAGAGGTTGTGAAGCTCGTGCGCGTGAGAACCGGCTTCGATGTTTGGATTGTCGAGAAATTCATCCACGCTCGCCCACTTCGCGCGCTCGATTTCGGTCTCTTGAATCTTAATCTCTCTCGACGCGCCGTCCTTGACGCGCAGACCGACGCAGAAGAACAAATCAGACTTGCCGAAGAGTCCAAAGTGGCCGTGTCGGCAGCCTATGACGGTGTCAAACTCGGTATCGATTCCAGTCTCCTCCATCACCTCTCGCATCGCGGCGATCGGGATGTCCTCGCCCGCCTCTAATAACCCCGTCGGCATCTTCCATAAATCTCTCCCGCTCGCCGGTCCTCGTCTCTCCTGCACGAGGAGCACTTTTTTGTTCTCCTCGTCGAAGACGAACGCACCGACGCCCACCTGATGCGACGCGTTCGCCGGAATCGTCGACGGCTCATCCTCCGGTAACCAACACGTCATCATCACGTACTCCTTCTCGGCGTGGTGAAACTCGAATCCATGGTCGCGAGCCACCGGGACGAGCGCCGCTCGCTCCAAGGCGATTTTAAGCCACACGCCTCTCGTCCCATCCTCTCGCCAGCGTCGCATCCACCGCCCCAGCGCGTCGGCGAACGTCTCCGGGGAAACGGCGCTCTGCGTGAACGTCTCGTGCGCGTCGTCCACGATGTACCCGCCGTAGCGATCGTACGCGCCCGGAGGCGCGTCTTCGATCGACGGCGCCGCGGCCGCCATCGTCACGCGCGACGTCTCACCCTCGCGCGACGGTCTGAGGCTCGCGCTCGCGCTCGCGACGCGGGGCGCGGCGCGCGAGGCGAGTGATCGTCGTGCACACGTGCGCGCGAGAGTATCGACGAGCACAGACGCGCGAGCGATGAATCGCGACGACATGGAGTGAGGCACCAGCGGCCATTGTCCCGCGTGTCGTGGCACGGGGCCGAACGCAGAGGGCGATGGATTCGATCGATCGGTGCGAGCAGAGGGATAATGCGGGGGGATATGCTTTCCATCGGAGGGGCGGACGCGCTGGTCGACCTGCGAGAATGCGCGGGCCCAGAGTGCCCGAACAGACGACGAAATATACTGCGTTCAAGGAACCACGAGGACTTTTGCACGTTAAGAGCAGCCGCGGCTATTTTACTACGCGTTCGTTTCGTGCGCAAAGGGCCGAACGAGCTGCCACAGCGCGTCGGACGCGCTTGTCCGCCAATTTTCCTCGTAGCTCGTTATCCGCAAAAATGCGTCCTCGTCTCTTGCAAACGTAAACCGCGTCTCGCCTTCGATGTCAATCTTCGGCCTCCACGGAAGTCTTAGATTACCCACCATGCGCCATCTCGCGAGCACGCAGTTCGGACCCGCGAGCTCGCAGGACCGAAGCTCCACCCTTCGCGCCGTCGGTGGCGCGATTTTCCGTAGCGTCGGCTGTAAACTCTCCAGATTATCCTTAAACGTGCGTAAGCCGACGAACGAGAGCGTCGGATCGGTGAATTCGCACGCCAAATCGTATAAATCAGCGTCGATGTCACCAGTCCACAGGTACTCCCCCTCCGCGAATTCTCGCGCCAGTCGCTCTCGCAGCTCCTCGCTCGTCGTCGCGCCTCGTCCCGAGCGCAAATCCTCCACCTCGTCGTCCCTCCCGCGTCCTCCTCGCACCGCGTTCGCCAGCGTCGTCAGCGAACGCACGATCGTCTTCACCGTTCCCGACGTCGTCGCGTACTCGGACGTTCGCGCTCGCCGCACGTCGTCGACCCTCGGCGCGGCGGGAGATTCGAGTTGCGATGTCGATCGCGCCTCGTCCTCAGTCTCGCGCGTCGCGCGCGCGATCGATCGACGCGCTCGACCGACGCGCGATCGCACCGCCGTCGCGCGCGCCGTCGTCTTCGTCGTCGTCGTCGTCGTCGTCGTCGTCGGTGCCGTCGCCGTCGAACGCATCGCGGAATCACGGCGCGACGCACGATCGTCTCCGAGGTTTATCACTCGAGCCGGGGGGGACTCCCGCCCTCTCGAAGGGTCCGCACCCGTCGCGCACCCCCGGGTGCCCAGAATCCGAGGTGCCAAGATTTGGCCGCGTGACCGTCGCGGATTGTTTCAAAATCCCCCCGAAGGGCTGTCGGCACTCCGCGACGCTCGTCGACGCGGCGCGACCGTCATGCCGCCGTTGCTCACCCCGGATGCCATCTCGAGAATAATGCTCGGCGCGCAGCCGGACGAACTCAAGCCGTTGGTGCAGGTGTTCGACCTGCGGCCGTTCAAACAAAAGGAGGAGGAGGTCGGGCAGTCGCCGCGATTCCGCGTGCTCGCCTCGGACGGCGCGCACGCGGTGCAAGGGTTGTTCGCGGGCGAGCTGAACGCGATGTGCGAGCGAGACGAGATCAAACGATATTCCATCCTTCGTTTGGAGAATTATCAGATCACGACCGTGGGCGGAAACGGGGATAAAAAGTGCGTGCGCGTCGCGGACGAGATCGTTCGATTTGTTTCCTTCGCGCGGGGAAAGCGGAGGAATGAATGTCGCGCGCGATGGACGACGCGGGATGAGTGCGCGACGCGCGATGGGCGAAGGACTGACACAAAATGTACCGCGTCGCGGTACGACTCGTACGCGCAGGATCATCGTCATCATCGAAGCGACGTTGGTGGAGAAGGAGTGCGCGGTGGTGGGCCAACCTCGCGTGTGGAACACGGCGACGCCGCCGACGGTGGGCGGCATCGAGGGCGGTGGTCACCAGCAGCAACAGAGAAACGCGTACGGAGGCGCGCCGCAGGCGCAAGTGCAAGGGTACGGGGCGCCGCAGGGTGGTCACGGGGCGTCGCCGATGCAGCAACAGCAGCAGCAACAACCGCGCGGGGGCGGGTACGGCGGGTACGGCGGCGGCGTCGACGGCGGCGCACAGGGTCAGTATCGTCGTGACGGTGGTCCCGTCGCTCGCAACGAGGCGCCGATGACGCTGCGCACGATCGCTGATCTGAATCCGTACCAGAACCGATGGACGATTCGCGCTCGAATCACGAGTCAGTTGGAACTGCGTTCGTACACCAACACGCGCGGCGAGGGCAAGGTGCTCGGTTTTGAGATTCTTGACAAGGACGGCAGCGAGATGAAGTGCGTGTGTTTCGGCGACGCTGCCGTGCGTTTCTCGCAAGAGTTGCGTCAGGGCGTCGTGTATGAAATCTCCAAGGGTCAGGTGACGCAAGCCCGCAATCCAAAGTACGCCATCAGTCAATACGAAATCAAAATCGACCAGAACACGACCTTCGTGCCGTGTCCCGAGGAGGAACAAGCCATCGCGAGGATCAAGTACGATTTTAAGAAGATTGGCAGTCTGAACGACGCCCAGAACGGTCAGATGGTCGATGTTGTCGCCATCGCGTACAGCGTCGGTGATTTGACCACCATCTTGAAGCGCGACGGAAGCGAGACGTCCAAGCGCTCGGTGATGCTTCGTGACGACTCTGGCTCCGCCATCGAGTTTACTCTCTGGGCGCCGCACTCCATCAACTTGGGCGGACAGATTGAAACGTTGATCTCAAGCGGTGAAAAACCCGTCGTGGCGGTGAAGAACGCGCGCGTCGGTGAATTCCAAGGCAGAAACATGGGCACGGTTGGAAGCACAAACGTCGAAATCAATCCAGACGTTCCCGAGGCGACGAAGATGCGCATGTGGTTTGATCAAGGCGGCAGCGACCAAACGTTCAACTCTTTGAGTGGTCAAGGTGGTGGATCGGGCGGGGGCGGAAGCTCCAACGCGCTGTGCCTCGGCAAAATCAAGTCGATCGGTGAAGAGCTCGTCAACGCGGGCGATGGCGTGGCTTACTTGAACACGATTTGTACCATCAAATTCATCAAGGCAAATGGTGACCACGGACTCTGTTACCCAGCGTGTCCGCTTCAAAACGGCGAACGTGTGTGCCAAAAGAAGTTGAGAAGAGATGAAAACTCGGGGGTGTGGACGTGCGAGCGTCACAGCGGCGAGAACATCGAGTCCGCGGATTGGAGATACATGTTTTCGATGCAACTCGCCGATCACAGCGGCGAGCAATGGATGAGCGTCTTCGGCGATAAAGGCGATACCATCTTCGGACTCTCCGCCAACGAAATGAAAGAATTCTATGACACCAACGAGGCTGAAGCTTTCGAAGCGCGCGTGGATCAAGCCATGTTCAGAAAGTACTCGGTGCGCTTGAAGATGGCTGTCGATACGTACCAAGACATGCCTCGCGCCAAGGCAAGCCTGTTGGAAATCGCTCCGGTTAACTACGTCGAAGCTTCCAAAAAATTACTCGAAAAAATCGAAAAGCTTGAAATGGGTCAAGACTCTGAAGAGTACATCCCGCCGACGAAGAAACGCGCGTCCACGTCTAGCTATGAACAAGAGAACAAGATGCCGGCGAATGGCGGCTGGAACCAAGCCGGCGTGCAACCGCAACCGGTGATGGGCGATCAAGGTGGAGGTGCCGCGCAAGGCACGTGCTTTTCGTGCGGCCAGAGCGGTCACTGGTCGAGAGACTGCCCGAACAAAGGTGGTGGTGGTGGTGGCGGCGGCGGCGGTCGCTCCTCGTACAACCAGTTCGGTGGAAATGCGAACGACGGTTATGGCGGCGGCGGTGGCGGCGGCAAAAAAGGCGCGTGCCACAAGTGCGGAGGCGAAGGCCACTGGGCTCGTGACTGTCCGAACGCCGGGTACATGGGTAATGGTGGTAACGGTGGTAACGGTGGCAACGGCGGTTACGGCGGCAACGGCGGTTACGGCGGCAACGGTGGTTACGGCGGAGGCGGCGGTTACGGCGGCGGCGGCTACGGCGGTAACGGTGGCGGCGGCTACGGCGGTAACGGCGGCGGCGGCTACGGTGGTAACGGCGGCTACGGCGGCGACGGAAATTACAATTGGTAACACACCCGACACGCTAGGAAAAGTAT
>Ga0255780_10004083_pt1 | contig 12633 bp, 5 predicted proteins | sample 071ome_32_FD_179978 | JGI IMG/M metagenome (GOLD analysis project Ga0255780, IMG submission 179978) | Coastal salt marsh microbial communities from the Groves Creek Marsh, Skidaway Island, Georgia - 071405AT metaG (version 2) | ecosystem: Environmental > Aquatic > Marine > Intertidal zone > Salt... | reverse complement strand
CTCGCGTCGTCGTCGTCGGCGTCGTCGTCGTCGAGGACGATTGGACATCGATGATGAGTCATTCATTCATGTCACCCGCCGCGAATGAAACCGACACCGAACGACACACACGCGCGCGCGCGCATCGCCGACGCCGACGCCGACGCCGACGACGCGTGGACGATCGCGAGACGCGCCGACGACGACGCGCGATCGTTCGGTCGTTCGGTCGCGATGGACGCCGACGCCGACGACGCCGCGCGACCATTCCATTGGCGCCCCGCGATCGTCCGCGCGCGCGACCACGAGGCGTCGGTGAAATCGATCGACGTGACGCGTCGCGCCGACGGCGCGCGCGTCGTCGTCACCGCGAGCGCGGACGGGGACGTTCTCGTGCGCCCGTTCGTCGACGAGCGGGACGAGGACGAGGGACGAGACGCGCGCGAGGACGACCGAGGGGAACCGCGGGGGAGGGGGACGCGACTGCGGGGACACCGGGACGTCGCGCGCGCGGCGAAGAGACGGGGTGATCGCGTCTTGAGCGCGTCGTACGATAAAACGGCGCGCGTGTGGACGTTATCTTCTTCTTCGCGATCGAACGCGCGCGAGGCGGTGGTGACGCTGCGAGGACACACGGATTACGTCGCCGACTGCGCGTGGTGCGGCGCCGGGACGAGTTTCGGCGAGACGGCGGCGACGGCGAGCTCCGACGGCACGGTTCGTCTGTGGCGAACGGAGACCGGGGAGTGTTTGAAAGTGGTCGACGTGCGCGAACATTCCGACGCCGGGGCGGTGACGTGCGTGGACGCGATGACGACGACGGACGCTCCGGGAACGGTTTCCGACGACTGCGTCTTCGTCGTCGGTTTGATGGACGGCTCGACGCGGTTTTACCACGCGCGCACGGGCGCGTGCGCGCTCGTGCTCCTCGGCCATCTCGGCGCGGTGACCGGCATCGCCGTCTCGACGGACGAGACCGCGTTGTCGTCTTTGTCTTTATCGTCGTCGTCTCGAGAGGACGCGCGCGCGCGCGTGTGTTACGGATGTCGAGACGGATCCGTCGGGTGTTTCGACGCGTACTCGCGCGACGACGGTTTGACGATGGAGATCGCGCACATCGCGCGTCGGTCGGGCCATCCCGACGCCGATCTCGAGGGCGTGACGTGCGTGCGATTCGTCTCGTCCACGACCCGCGCGATCGCGACGTCATCCGAGGACGGCACGACGCGCGTGTGGAATCCGCAGCGAGGCGCGTGCGATTTTCTCTTGACGGGACAGACGCCGGGCGCGTCCATCGATTGCGTCTCGATGCTCGACGACGTCTTGGCGTGCGGTGGATCGGACGGGACCGTGTCGGTGTGGACGCGAGAGACGGCGCGCGGTGACGAGGACGATGAAAACGAAGAGGACGACGCGTCGACGCTCGCCGCGCGCGCCGACGTCGCGCTTCGTTGGCTCCTGAGACGAGGACCTCAGGTGCGCGTCGACGACGTCGACGACGTCGAGGACGCGCTCCTGTGCGCCGCGTTCGACGCCGCCGATCACGAGGCTCGAGCGTTGCTGACGGTTCAACCGTCACACGACGAGGCGCTCGACGTCGAGTGCGGCGTGTGCGCCGACGCGCTCGTCGGCGCCGCCGCCGAGCTCGCGCAGTTACCCTGCGCGCACGTCTTTCACGCCGATTGTCTCCTACCCTGGATGCGCGTCTCGCATCAGTGTCCGTTGTGTCGAGAGATTAATTACGAATCGGGCGTCTCACACGCGTTGGCGTGCGTCAGGGTGTCTCGACGTCGCCGACGCGTCGTCTCGAGGTCAAAGGCGTCCTCGACGCCCGCAGTCGTCGACGCTCGGGACGCACGCCTCGACGCGTCTCGCGAGCATGCTCGCGGTGCGCGAGGATAAACCAAACGTCACCCGCGATGTCGACGTCGACGACGACGCGTTGGACGTCGCGAGCGTCGACGTCGACGACGAAGACGTCGTCGCCGAGGCGCTCGCCCTCGCCCGGGACGAGCGCCTTCTCGACGCGCGGCGCGCGCTCTCGCGTTCGCGCGCGCCTCTTCGCGCGGAGGCGCGCACCGTTGCGGATGCCGCGGACGCGGCCGAGCGGTGGATGAAGGCGCTCAAGGAACACCCGAGCGGGTGGACGCGTCAACGATCGATGACGTCCCGAGCGTCCGACGCCGCGTCGAGCGTCGGGGGCGCGATGCTCGCCGCGCTCTCTTTCAGTTCGTCTTCCGCGTCTGAAGCGCCGGTGAAATCGTCGAGAACGAGAGTTTATTACAAGTGCGACACCGAACGAACGCTCTCGGTGCGCGTGGAGACGGTCATAGGACGAGATCTGCTCGTCCCGCTCTTGAGCGTTCTCAACGAATCCGAGCTCTACGGCGAATGGTTGCCTCGGTGGACGACGCCCACGCGTTTAGGGGTGCGAGAATCGGTGAAAGTGGCCCAGGTTGGACGGTGCTCGCAGTTGGTCGTCATCACGTGCGATTCTCCGTGGCCGATCGAGACGAGACAGGTGGTGCTCGACGCCGTGGCGTTTGACGACATGGCGACGAACGGCGACATCGGCGTCTTGTTGCGCACGAAGGATTGTGAAAACGACCCGCGCGTGCCGCCAAAACCGACCGAGGAGGAGATGACGAGAATTGACGTCGATGGCGCGTTTCTGTTTCGTCGCGTGCCGGATGCATGGGCGAACGTCGAGGGCGAGGACGCGTGCGACGTCGAGCGGGATGATATCTTAACGACGTTTGGCTTCGTCGTCGATCCGAAACTCGAATATATTCCGACGTGGTTACTGAATTTTATCGTCAGAACCGTCATCGGCACACTCTGGGCGGCGTTCATTCGCGTCGCCGAGGAAGTGCGGGACGGTAAAAGGCCGAAACACGCCGAATTGATCGAGCGTAAACGCGCCGAGCTCTACGACTGGGTGGATGAACGCGCGGCGCGCATGTTCGCGCCGCAGAAGAATTGATTGATTAGATTGTGTACACACTGTACAGTAGTTCTATCTAGATGTAGTAATGATATTACAAGCGCCGCCGCTTCACGAAGAATGGAATCACATCGTCTTCAAGACTTTGTCGAGCTCAGGCATCTGCGACATGGCTTGAATCTGTCTCTTGACGCCGACGATTGTGGACACGACGATCAACATGGACATCAATCCGAACGATTGTCCACACGTTTTAGACATCCACGCGTCGATCAACGAGCACAGCGTGGCGATGGTGGCGAGGAGAACGCCGCCGAAGAATCTCGATCCCGCTTGCACCTGAGAGAAGTGGTCGACTGTTTGCGTCCCGGGACGAACGCCGGGGACGCGCGCGCCGATCTTCATCATGTACTCGCTGATGTCCTGCGGCGTGTTTTGCAGATCGATGAAGGTGCCGAGGAAGACCAAGGTGAAGAGCAAGAAGAAATACCCGACGGATGCGCCGTTGATCCAGGATAAAAAACCAAACGGAAGCCACTGCAACGCGCTCAATAAAAACATGGAAAAGATGACGGGTTGCATGTTCGTGGGATTAATCTTGAACGGTATGTGATTTTCCTCGCCGGATTGCATCGATTTGGGTAAACCCACGCTTCCGGAGGGGCCTTGGAAATATTCCAAGCGTACCTTGACGGTGCCCTGTTCCAAGAGCACGGTGCCGAGCATCAAGATGGCGAAGAATCCAATCACCGGCGCCGCGGCTTGAAGTGAAAAGTTGGCTAGTAAACTCGGAAGCAACGCCTTCAACGCGGAAAAGTACCCGCCGCAGATGGACATGGTGATGATGACACTGCTCCCTTGACCCAACCCGTAATCCGTGATCTCATCCGCGACCCAGGTGATCGCGAGCGCGCCCGTGACGAACATGGGCACGACGGTGAGATAGTACCAAAATCCCGTCCCGATGACGCTGTACGCCTTCAAACTTCCCGCCTCGACGACGCTCTGAATCACCGCGATCGTGAACGTCATGAGTCGAGTCCACCATTTGATCGTCTCTTGACCCGTCTGATCCTTTCGCATCGCTTGTAATTCGGGCGAAAACGCCGTGAGGACGGACATGGCGATGGACGCTCCGATGTATGGACCGATACCTATATGAAACCACGGAACGCCACCTGTCGACAGCGAGTCAACGAGCCAATTCGTCGTCGTCTCCGCCGCCGCCGCCGCCGCTGTCTGCGACGACGCACCGCCCATCAACGCCTTCATGACGGCGTCCACGCCTCCGCCTCCCCCGCCGGCGAACGTCGACATCAACGACGTCATGCTGAACGGCGAACCCGACCCGACCGTCGTCTCGAAAAACCTCGACGGCAACAACATCCCGCCTCGCACGAACACCATCATCGCCAACACGCTCACGATTCGCTGAAATATCGAGCTCTGCGTGAACCGAACCGCGCCTCCGAGCGCAGACGTCGTCGTCGCGCCCCCGGCTCGCCCGAACGCCTCCAACCCGATCTCCCCGTCGTCGAAGTCGTACATCTGCTCGCGAATCCTCTGAATCTCTTCGTCGCTCGCCGCGCGCGTCCTCGCGCGACGCGCGCGGTGGACGCGCGTGCGTCGCCCGACGTTGACCATCGTGAGGACATCGTCGTCCCGCGCCGCGGACGCCGTCGTCGCGCGTCCACCACCGCGGTGCGCATGACGCGACGCGACCGACCGTCTCGAATCACGCGCCGCGCCGCGCCGCGCCGCCGTCGTCGCCGTCGTCGCCGTCGTCGTCGCCATGGAACGTCGCGCAGTGGAGGTTGGCGGTCATCTTTCAACACGTACACCATAGTAAGTCTCAAACACGCTAATACGTGTATCGAAAGTCCGAAAATATTTATGTTATACCAAATAATTACGACAATAGTACAAAAAGTAACAAGAGAGGAATCAAGTGTCCGAAACTTAAAGATTTTATCAAGAAGACCCGTCAAGAGAAGCCCCAGCCTCTGCGCCGGCGGGCAGTGCGCGTCGCTCGGGACCAGGTGCGCTCGCTCTCTCGTCGCGCGCTCGCCCTCTCGTCGCGTCGCGCGCGTCTCGAACGCGTCTTCTCTTCGTTCCGCCGCACGCTCGCGACGCTCGAAGACGCGCGCGCGCGAGTTGGAGAGCGACGACTCGGGCCGAGAGATCTGTCTCGGCGCCGGCGGGCGCATCTTCTTTGCGCGCTCGCGCGCGTTCGCGACGTTCGAGCGCGTCGAGGACGATCGACTGACGATGAAGGGGACGTGTGAACAAATGTTAAACGACGCAGGACGTTATATGAGCCAGGGAACGACGGGAACGCGAGCGGGCGAAGCGACGAAGACGGCGGGGAAGACGCTGCCCAAGCCGAAGATACCGGCGCCGAGACCGACCGGCGCGGTGGTCAACGGTCGAGGAGGGGTTGATGGAGTCGTGCAGAACGGAGCGGCGAGGTCTGGTTTGAGCGCGGGGATTCCCACGCCGAGAGTGGCGCCCGCGGGAGAGGATGCGGGGAAGGCGAACCCCGGGAAAAAGGCTGGAAAGGTCAAGGCGCCGGCGAACGGTGCAAAGAGGGACGCGAGAGAGAGCGAGGATGAGGATTCGAACGCGCAGAGAAAGAGTGTCGACGGTGGTTCGCGTATCAAGACGATTCCTACGCCGAAAGGTTTGAAGACGGGGGCGAAGCCGAGCGGCGGCGAGAGCGACGTCTCCTCGAAGGCTGTCCCGGTTCCCAAGCCCATGCCCAAACCGAACGTGACTCCGCAGCAGACGTCGGCGATGCCGTCCGTAGAAAATCTTCAGATCTCAGGAAAGCCGCCGCTGTCTCCAGTGAAGCCGGTGGGTGTGTACGTGCCGCCGAGTCAACGCAGAAGCGCGGCCGCCGAGGATAAGGCGGGTCCGAAGAGAAACAAACAAAAGGAAAATTTCGTCAATCCTCGAGACGATCCAGACTACAGACGCGATGAACGTGATTCCGATAAGCAGCAAGGCCCAACCGGCGCACTCGGCGGCTCGGGTAAAGCGACGAGTGTCGTCATCGGAGAAGAGAAGCCGAAGAAGGAGAAGGCGGCTCCAATGCCCGGCGCGAAAACGACCAAGGAGATCAAAAAGGCGCTCGATGCGAACGATATTCGCACGGCGATGGATCTCTTCCACACGCGTTCTGAAGCCGGTCTCGTCGACGCGGAGGCGAGTCGTGCTTTGCTCCACTACTGCATCAAAACTCCGGGAGCTCTTCTCGACGGTTTTGCAGTTGCGTCCTACGCCAAGCAGAAGAAGTACAAGATTACGCTCAAGCAATTCACACAGATTCTGATGTCTTTCCCGCAACGGGCGAATCCCATCGACGCCATGGAAATTCTGAATGCGATGGAGTCGATGATCAATTACGAATCCAAATCTATCGCAAAGTACCATTTCCACTTTGCCAGACTGGTGATCCAAGAATTCTTGGAAGAAGCGCTTCAAACGCTCGATCGCATCGCGAACGCGCCGTCTTTCGGCTTGCAAGAGAACGGTTTGGCGGCCATGGATGTTGTCATCGAGCCCCTGCGAAAGAATGGCCAGCTTCAGTTGAACATTCCGCCACTCGGAGCCGAGCTTCAGCGCGGGTTGTTGAAGGGTGATACTTTACTCTTGTCGAGGACCGGCGCCACCGATCGTTCATTGACGCTCGGTGAGCTTCCTACGGGCTCGCGAGGTTTCGACGATAACACCGGATCGAGATCTCGCACGGGCGGGTACCATGCGGAGACTGAGTTTGAAGCCGAAGTCGTGACAAGCGCCAACAGAGTCACCGTTCGTTTGATTGGTGTCGGTGCTGAAGATGCGGCGACGGTGTACGGTGCCGGCTGGCGTGTCGATAAACTGGCCAACCGCACGTCTTTCCATCGTCAATTGAAGTCGATGGAAGACATGATGGAGGTCAAGCAGAGCACGGGCAGCAAGGCGAGCGTCGACGTCAACATTCGCGATACGCTCATCGCTGGATGGGATGGCAGCAAGGAAAAGCAAAAGCAAATTCCGGAAATGTGCGAAGCAAATCTCGCCGAACACATGCACATTGCGACGCGTCAGAAGATGATTGATCAAGCGAAGGATATTCCGGCGATGCAGCACATGAACCAGTCGCAAATTGACGCTCTCATGGCGGCGTTGTTCAACCGCGTGACCCTCATCCAGGGTCCGCCCGGTACGGGTAAGACGCACACAGCCGTAGCGCTCGTGCAGATGTGGCTCAGATGCCGCACTTCACCGATTTTGTGTACGTCTGACTCCAACATTGCAGTTGATAACCTCGTCGATGGTTTGGCTCGAGCCGGCGTGCGCGTGGCTCGGATCGGTCGTCCGGAGGCTGTCCGTCAAGATTTGATGCCTTACATGATTGAAAGTATCGCGGGTATCGACCAAGACTGCAGATGGAGCAAGGATGAGCAATTCAAGGCGATCAACAACGCCCTGAGACAGGCTGAAGTCATTTGTGCGACGTGCGCGGGAGCGGGAAGCGACATCTTGGAGCGATTTTCATTCGAGGCGTGTCTCATCGATGAAGCCACGCAGGCCACCGAGCCGGCGACCATCATTCCGCTCACCAAGGGTTGCAAGCAAGTCGTGTTGATCGGGGATCAGAACCAGTTGCCGCCGACCATTATCAGTCGCGAAGCCGAAGCGGCCGGTCTCGGTGAAAGCCTTTTTGAGCGTTTCATTCGATCCGGTATCCGCACGTACATGTTGAAGGTGCAGTATCGTATGCACCCCGCCATCGCTCTTTTCCCGTCTCAGACGTTTTACAAGGGTGAGTTGCTTTCTGGTACGCCACCGAATCAGCGCCGTGCGCCGCTCGGCTTCGACTGGCCGGTGCCTGCGGTGCCGCTCGCCTTCGTCAACGTCGAAGACGGCGCCGAGCGCTCCGACGGCTCTTCGCAAACCAACCCCGCTGAAATTCAACGCGTGGTGAACATCGTGAAGAAGCTCGCTGGACAGCACGAAGTGCTTCCGGGTGACATCGGCGTCGTGACGCCGTACAGCGCGCAAGCGAGAGCGATCAAAAAGATTCTTCGAGGCAACGCTCCCGAGCGTACGAGATTTGACGCGCCAGCCGATCCAACGTCGATGAAGGCGGTTGAAGTCGCCACTGTCGATGGTTTCCAGGGTCGTGAAAAGGAAGTGATCATCTTTTCGTGTACTCGCGCGAACATGAACGGTAACGTCGGTTTCTTGGCTGACACTCGTCGCGTCAACGTCATGCTCACTCGCGCCAAGCGCGGCTTGATCATCGTCGGACACATGAAGACGTTGCAACAAGACGAAATCGTCTGGAAAGGCTGGCTCAAGTGGGCCCGGGAGAGCGGTCTCATCTGCGGTTTATCCGCGACCGACTCCGACGCCGCGAACAGATTGGCGTCGATCGGCATGAGCTCGGCTTTGGAGATTGGCGGCACCGGCATTGGCCAAACCTTTGTTCAAAATGCGTTGGGCGCTCCGGTTTCGTGGGGCACCGGCGGAATAATGGAATCGCCGTCTCAACCTCGACTCGCCGAGCGCGACGTCATTCCCGACGCGTGGGACGACAGCGACGGCGAGGGAGAGGCGAACACCGACACACAAACGATGCCGAGCGTGTCTAGCATGACGGGCATCGCGGACGAAGCGTGGGATTCGGATTAGAGAAAACCAGAGTGGGGGGAAATTGATGGAGTGTATAGTTAATGAGGGGGTTCTTAGAGTGGAGAAAACAGAAGTCTTAATGATACTGAGTTGATTGATCAAAACTATTGCGCTAAGATTCTACGCTACGCTACGCTACGCACACGTCTACAAAGAATATAATTTTTGTCGCTCGCTCGCATACTCTGACGCCTGTCGCTTTGCGGCGTCGTACGTCGTAATCTCGGTCGGCACCGGCAAAGCGGAGCGCTCGGAAACGACACTCACAAGTTTTAAAAAATAATGCCAAAGGATGGCTCGAGAACAGATGGAGATCGCGTCCGCGCCGCCGAGCGCCGTGCCCGTGCGACCGTCGTGGGCGGAAGCCGTACCTTCACCAAGAGCCCACGAAATACTCTCGTCTCCATCGCCTGCGAGTTCGCGGCCGCCGCTCGCGGTGTCGACACCACCGCACTCGATCTTTATCGAACTGTAAAGCATCCAAGGATGCGGAAGCGCGGTCTCACCTCGCGCCCGCCCACTACAGCACGTCGCGTACGCGCACCGCGCGAAGTCGTATTTTCTTCCGATGACGACGGAGGTGAGACGCACTGGTTCCAAGAAATGGCTCAGTAAAGCACCCTGTAATCCCAACGCGTGCCATCGGATAATCTTATCGCTGCAGGATAAAGACTTACCGGCCACACCGATCGCATCTGAGGCGCGTGAAATCAACACGCATCCCGGAGGACCGGCGCGCGCGTCGTCTTCGCTCCCCTTGTGCGAGGGACCAAACCAAAGCTTATTCACATCCGGTGCGTCGTGCATTTGATGACTCGACGACTCACGCTCGATCCAATCATACGTGACGTCACCCCTTGGGCCCGCGCTCGCCGCGCCGCACGGAGCCGTGGACACGTACAAGTGCACGGTGACTCCTCGCCTCAGCGTCGCCCTGTGTGTGCCGCGTCGCTCCAACAACGGACTCTCACCGGTGTCCATCAAGCCAATCAGTTCGCGATAAAGCACTCGGAGAAACCCACGCCGGGCGAGAACTTCGGCGTGGCTATCGCGAACGTGCGCGTCCCAGACAACCGTGTCGTTGGCGCCATCGATGGCTGCGGCGACTTCGCTCGGGATGAATTTGGTTCCCACGCCGAGAGAGAGCGCGACGATATCATCCGGCTCTGTCGCGTTCACGTCCCGCATGACGATGCCCGCGATGACGGCGGTACCTCTCGTCGCGATCACATGCGCTTTACATCGAGACTTGTACTCCGCACCGACCCTGGCGGCGATTCTGTTCGCCAACCGGGACGAGTTGGCGTCTCGGCGTTCGCTCGCCCGGGCGGCGTCGCGTTCCGCGAGCGCGAGCTCCTCCGCGGTCGGCGGTGATCCGTTCGAGCGCATCGCTCGATCTATCACGGCGTCAACATCGATATCGATGGCTTTGGTACAGCACCACATGATGCGATCGTTCAACGCAGCGCTTATGTCATTTCCGTTGATCCAGAGCGTTCGCATCGGGTTGTTTGCCTCTCGCCGCGCCGTCATCGCTCGTAAAAGCAATTCAGCGCCGACATCGGTGATTTGATTGTGATCCAAGTGAATTTCAATGAGCTTCGAAGTCTTCGCGGAGCGATGAATGGCTTTGGCGATCGCCGCGCACCCGTCATCACCGATTTGGTTACCGCCGACGTCGAGCACTTCCAACCCGGCGTGCGTCTCGACAAGCGTCGCCAACGCCTCGGCCCCACCGACGCCCACCTGATTCGTGTACACGGCGAACTCGCGTAACTCGTCGTGCATTTCGCGTAGAGCGTCGACGATCACCGCGCACCCGCGTGCGCCGATGCCGTTGTGATGCACGCCGATCGCTCGAGCGCTCTGGTGTTTGCGGCGCAAAGCCTCGGCAACGCCCTCCGCACCCTCATCGCCCAGATGCCTATCTGAAACGCTCTTGAGCGCTTCATCGCACGATGTGTTTAAAATAAAATTTGCAGCCGCCCGACCGGCTAATCTTCTGAAAGATGCCGTCCCGAATCCAGGATTTCCGCTGGCGTTGACGCTCGTCAGCGAAGGAGACGATTCAACGACTTTTCGCAACGCTTCCATGCCAATCTCCCCTATCGCGTTATCTCGCAAATCCAACCCGACGACCCCGTCGCAGAGACGAATTGCTTCGATCACGCATCCGTCCACGTCGTCGTCGGTCAGGCCAAACTTACGAAACGACATCAACGCGCCGGAATCGTCTCGCCACGCTGCCGCCGCCGCCGCCGCCCGTTTCGCTCGCCAATTTTCTCGACACTTTCTCCCGATCTTCTCCACGATCTCCGCGCTCGCGCGATGATTATTCGTCAACACAATCTCCTCCACGTTCCCGTTTCGCTCGCACGCGCGCAACAACGCCGCGCACGCCTCTTCGCCCGCGTCGTTGTCCCGCAGGTTGACTCTCTCGCACGCCGAGACGTCGCTGTCCATCAACGCTCTCGCCAACGCCACCAACGCGCCATCGCGCAGGGCGCACTTGGATAGATTCACTCGTCGCACCTCGGCGATCGCTCGAAACGTCTCATCGAGCGCGTCGTCGTCGAGCTCGCGCTCGAGTTCGCCCAGCGCCGGCGTCTCCGCCGTCGACAGTTCCTCCAACCACCCACTCTCTCCCGCCCGCACGCCTCGCGCGATCGCCCTCGCGAGCTCTGGCGCGCGGAAATGTCCCAAACAACCGCTCACGCTCACCCCTCGCGCCCGCGCGCGCGCCGCGGCGTCGAACACAGCCTCGAGCGCGTCCCCGTTTGCAAGCAGACACTTTCGCAGCGCCACGCTCTCGCCCTCTCTCGCGCGCGACGCCGCGCGCGCGCGCGCCTGGTCCGCGTCGAGCGTCGCCACGACAGTTTCCCGTCGCCCCATCGCCGCGCTCGCGCGCGTCGACGTCGCGACGCCGCACACTGACCCGCGACGGGCTCGCGCAACCGCCAGAATTGCCGCACAACATGGCGCGCGCCCTCTCATCGCGCCCGCGCGTCGCGCCGTCTCGTCGCGCGCGTCGCGTCGGACGCATCGCCGCCCTCGCGTGCGCGCTCGCGAGTCTCACCTCTCTCGACGTCGCGCGCGCGCACGGATTCACCACCGATCGCGACGCCCATCATGAGGGCGACCACGCGTCCCGCGACGAGAACGGGTACGTGCGACGCGCGGTCGACGTGAGCGAGCTGCCGAGCGACACGCTCGAGAGAGACGTCACGCTCTCGAGCGTGACGACGTCGAGCGACGGGAGGGAGGTGTCGTTCTCGATCGTCGATTACGATGGGGCGTCGGGACGGCTTGAATTCGAGCTCGCGCACGCCGAGGCGCTTTGGGAGGCGCCGCTCGTGGTGAGGATCGAAGCGAACGGCGAGAGAAGCGTGTTAGGACGAGAAGAGGTAGAGACGGCGCTCGGGTGCATGTACGAGGGGGAGGTGACGGAGACCGGGACGGGGCGGCGGTGGACGGCGAGGGCTGTGCTGTGCGACGGCGAGGCGACGGTGAGCACGTTCGTGAACGACGCCCCGGTTGAGTTCGTCGCCGATTTTCAGGGATCGGACGCGTCGACACATGGTCGTGGACGAGGTTTGGCGGCGCGTTTGACGCCGAGATCGCTCTTGGAGGGAAGGACGATGCGGACGAAGAGGACGACACGGCTGCCAAAGGGACGCTCGCTCGCTCGCGTCGAGGCGGCGTATAGGGTGGATAACTCGACGTCCGCGCGCTCGCGGTCGAGAAATGACGGTCGACGATTGGCGGTGACGAACGATCCGAACGGGAGATACGTCGAGACGGCTGTGTACGTCGGTAAGGAGTATATGGCGCTGTACAATCACGATCCCTCGCTCGTTCTCGCGAGACTGGGTCTCATCTGGGCCGAGTGGCAATCCATCTTCGATTCGACGACGAGCATGGATCCGAAAGGGTACGTCATCGCGAAACAAGTCGTCTATCCGGCGTCGAACGCGGCGAACGCGTGGGGCTCGAAGCCAGCGTCGATTGGAGACTGGCTCGACGACGTC
>Ga0255780_10004081_pt1 | contig 12636 bp, 5 predicted proteins | sample 071ome_32_FD_179978 | JGI IMG/M metagenome (GOLD analysis project Ga0255780, IMG submission 179978) | Coastal salt marsh microbial communities from the Groves Creek Marsh, Skidaway Island, Georgia - 071405AT metaG (version 2) | ecosystem: Environmental > Aquatic > Marine > Intertidal zone > Salt... | reverse complement strand
GCTTCAACAACGCGTCGACGAATTGACGTCTAAATTTGACGTGCTCGAAGATGAAGACGAAGAAGCCGCCGAAGACGCCGACGATTCCGAGTACGATGCGCTTCAGCGACGACTGGCCGAACTCACAAGCAAACTCGACAACATTGACTCGGCGAGTGCCGGCACGTCCTCGATGTCAATGACGACGCAGACGGCACGTATCGGCGCCGAGGCGCGCGAGTATGGGGCGCTGCAAACCGGCATTAACGATCTTTCCACCAAAATCAACGCATGGGAGCTGAAGCAAACTCTCGGTCAGGGGCCGAGCAAGCGCGCGCAAAGTGAAGTGCTTCAGAGCCGCATCGACGCGTTGACGAGTAAGATTGAAGGCATGGAGAAGAAGAAAAGTCAAGCCAAGGATGCCGACGAGGATGCCAAGTCACGCGCGCTCAAGGATCGACTCGACGCGTTGATGACTAAAATCAACGCCTTTGAGGCGAAGAAGTCGGATGCGGAAGACGCCGACGACGACGCGAAATCAAAAGCGATCGAAGACCAACTCGATGCGTTGATGCGTAAGATTGACGACATGGATAACAAGAAGGATCAAGCCGGCGAAGACGCCAAGACGAAGGCGCTCGAGGATCACATCGACGCGGTGATGCATAAATTGGAAGACATGGAGATGAAGCAAACGCAAGAGCAAGCGTCCAAGACGAACGACGCTCAGACGAATGCGCTCTTTCAATCTCGTGTCGATGAATTGGCGGACATTCTCAACAAAACGATGGCCGAAGACGTGGACGAAGACGCTGAAGTCGCGGCGATGCGCGAACGCATCTACGCGTTGACCGACAAGGTGACCGCCGAGGAAAAGACGCAGACCGAAGATGAAGCCGCGGTTAGAGCCGAACAGGACGCGATTCAGGCTAGAATGAACGCGACCGACATGAAGGTGAGCGCCGAGGATGAGAAGGACGAGGTGGAGAACACCGCGTTGCAAGCGCGCGTCGACGAGTTGACTAAGAAGCTCTCCGCGCTGGACGCCAGGCAAAATCAACAACAACGCGCCGAGTCAGCGAATGATTCGCGAGACGACGCGCTCGCGGAGCGCGTCGAGGCGTTATCCGATAAGCTCAACGACTCTGGCGCGTACCCGGCGTCGGCGTACCCGACCGCGACGCGCGACGACGCCGAAAAGGACGCCCTCAAGGCGCGCGTCGACGAGTTGACTGAAAAACTGGAAGACGAAGAGACGGAGCAACGAGAAGCCGCCGCAAAATCTGAAAACGACGCCCTCAAGGCGCGCGTCGACGAGTTGACTGAAAAACTGGAAGACGAAGAGACGGAGCGACAAGAAGCCGCCGAAAAATCTGAAAACGACGCCCTCAAAGCGCGCGTCGACGAGTTGACTGAAAAGCTGACCGCGGCGAACGCCGAGCGCGAAGCCGACGAGTTGACTGAAAAACTGGAAGACGAAGAGACGGAGCGACAAGAAGCCGCCGAAAAATCTGAAAACGATGCCCTCAAAGCGCGCATCGACGAGTTGACTGAAAAGCTGACCGCGGCGAACGCCGAGCGCGAAGCCGCGAAGCGCGAGGCTTCCGAGCAACGCGTGGCGGCGGAAAAGTCTGCATTGGAGTCTGAAATGAAGACGCTCGCCAAGGAGGTTGAGGAGGTCGAGCAGAGCGAAGAGCGCGACGCGATGGACGCCGCGTTGGTTCGAAAGCAAGAGGAAGCCGACGAAGACTCGGCCATGAACGCCGTCAAGACTCGTTTGCAAAAGCTCGCGTCTGAGGTTTCCGACGTCAAGTCGCTTCGCGCGCGCGCTGAGGAGAACATCGCGGACGAGGTGCGCGCCGAGACGCGCAAGGACACGGATGATGACGCCGTCACCGGACTGTCGACGGAAATGAATAGCCTCGAGGACGAGTTGGCATCGTTGAGACAGATGCACTCGCAGGCGCTCGCCGACCGCGCCGCGCGCGCGCTCGCGGAGAAGCAATCCGAGGAGCAAGCGGAGATTAGCGACGACATTGAAGACGCCAACGAGATCAACGCGCTGAAGGATCGCATCGACGAGCTCATGGGGACGATTCGTGATTTGGAGGATGAAATCGCGAGCGAACCCGCGGATCAAAAACACTTTTTTGATCCTGACTTGTATCGCAAGCGACCGAATGGATTGGACGCGGATTTTGGCTCGCCGAACGACCCGGCGCGCGAGTCTGGGGTGTACTACGCGTGCGATCAACCGAATCAGTGCATGACGAGCGTGACAATGCTCACGCACGACAACAAGTTGTTAGGCGTGAAGGGGGCGTGTGGAAGTGGATCGAAGGCGACGGATGTGCACACGGGCGGATATGACGCATTTCCGCGAACATCGAGCGTTGACTTTAGCGGAAATCAGTGCAAGGTGGAATTCGCCGAGGATTCGCGCACGTTGTTCGTGCACTCGGAGGACGAAGCCATCGTGGGCGTGTCCAAGGATGGAACGGAGAACACCGAGTGCGGTCGACACACATCCGTCGCCGCAGCGTCGGCGATCAAGTATCAGTGCACCAACCCAAAGGCGTGCGTCATCGGCTATTACGTCAAGAATTCGTACAAGAAGCTCGACTCGCCGCACGTCGAGGAGGACATGACGATTCAAAAGTTGGATTTCATCTGTTCCGACGGGCAGTTTGCGGTCGATCCGGTCACCGTGCGACACGATTACGGCGAAATTTTGCTCGAACCAGAATTTAGCGTCAAGGTGGCCAACACGCCGCAGGCGGACGGCACCATCAAGCGCATCGTGACCCCGTACCTCAGACTCAAGACGAACACGGTGGTGAGCGGCAAGTTCCTCATGGCGGTGCGCATTCGCGACGTCACCGCGTTGGCGCCCACGGAGCGAGAGGGATGGTGCACGCAACAAAAGGTGCAGGCGCACCTCAACGTCGCCAGGACGTGTCGCGAGGGCAGCAAACTGTGCGCCAAGACGACCTTCGTGTACAATCCGCAGGGCGCCGAGTTCGTGCTCAAGTACGGCGAACAGAGCTTTGATCTTCTCAACGGTGACGCGCACGAGTCGTCGCGAATCGCCATTGAAAACCGCAAGGATGGCATGTCGTCGGCCAACGCCTACTCGCTGCACAAGATTCCCATGCGTCCAGATGAAGAATTCTTCAAATTTGGACACTCGTACGAGGTGTGCGCCGCCGCCATCGAGCAGTCTAAATTCAAGACGAAAATTTACGATCAATCCACGGGACAGGTGAAGGAATCCTTCTACAACCGTCACTTGGACGGGTCGGCGAGGTTCATCGGTTCGCACTCGCGCGCCGGCGGCATGCAAGGCGGTCCGCGCCACTTCACGACGACGGCGCCCGCCGCGCCGACGACGTCCCAGATGGCAGCGCTCGATTGCGAAAAGTGTCAAGTCTCGGGCGGTGTGCAACCGATCGCCGCGGACGACCAACACCGAAACCTCGACGGGTATCCCACAAAGCCGCCGAGCGCGGCGTCGGCGTATCCCGCCGACGCGGCGGAGGAAAAGACGCACGCGCTGTCCATTCGCGAACGACTCGAGGAAAAATTCCACAAGGCGCAATCGTGAGGAACTAATCAATCAATCAATCATTTGTAAATAAAGGAGAAACATAGAGGAAGAAGACTTGAAAGACGACGCAACCGCACTCGCCGCCTCGTCGCGGAGGGATCCCTCCACTCGAATCCATCCGCATCCATCCATGTGACGGTACGCCGCGACCCCGCTCGACGCGCGCGCGTTCAAGAACCACGCACCCACTTCACCCACGACTCAGTCAGCTGCCGACGCGCGCACCTCACGCGTCGGCGCGTTACGCTCGTGGAACATTAAATGCCGAACCGCGTCGTCATCCTCGACGTCGTTTTGACGCCGAGCGATGTCTCGACGCGCGGCGCACGCGACGCCGCTCGCGAACGCGATCGCGCGCACGCAACGCTTCGTCCGTGTCGTCGCGCGCACTCGTGCGCGCGACGATCGGGCCGCGCGGCGCGACGACCGAGCGAGAGGGTCCCGACATTTTTTTTCATTTGTCCCGGTTGTTTTTTTTTCGTCTCGATTCGATTCGACTCGACCGACTGACGCGTCGTCATCGCGCGGTACCTCTTGCAGCCGCGGATCGAGGGCGTCTCGACCGACGCATGCGCGCTCGAGCGCGTGATGTCATTTTTTGCGCGCGCTATCACCGCGAAGAAAAATGATATTAACGGTAGTAGATGGATTGAGCGACACCCCGCGTGGGAAGAGCGAATAGCGCGCATCGTGTAACAAAAGAGATTGATTGATTGAATGAGACGATGAACGAAATGCGACGATGAACTATACGTAGAGTTTTTACTTGCAATTACATACATTTCAGTTCGTTTCGATCTGTTCCCTAACGATGGACGTTTGAGCACGTTCCCGTTACGCCGCGATTTTCTTGTCGTCTCCTCGAGGAGAAGAAATCCTCTCTCGGAGAAGAGGAGAAAAGTTCTTTATCAAACCTTGTATCGGCCACGCCGAAGCGTCGCCGAGGGCGCAAATCGTGTGCCCCTCAATCTGTTTCGTAATCTGTTGCAACATCTCCACCTCTTCGACGCGTGCGTCACCCTTAACCAATCGCTGCATGATATTGTACATCCAGCTGGTACCCTCTCTGCACGGCGTACACTGCCCGCACGATTCGTGTTTGTAAAAGTAGGCTAAACGAGCGATGGCGTCGACGACATCGGTGGATTTATCCATGACGATGACGGCGGCGGTGCCCAAACCGCTCCCCGCGCCCTTCAACGCGTCGAAATCCATCAAGACGTCGTCGCACGCCTCCTTGTTGAGCATGGGCACGGAGGATCCGCCCGGAATGACGGCGAGAAGGTTGTCCCAACCGCCCCGAACGCCGCCGGCGTGCTTTTCGATGAGCTCGCGCAAGGGAATGGACATTTCCTCCTCCACGGTGCACGGCTGATTGACGTGTCCCGAGATGCAAAACAACTTGGTACCGGCGTTATTCTTGCGACCGAACGAGGCGAACCACTCGGGTCCGCGTCGTAAAATGGTGGGCGACACGGCGACGGTTTCGACGTTGGTCACCGTCGTCGGACATCCGTACAGGCCGACGTTGGCCGGAAACGGAGGCTTCAATCGAGGTTTCCCTTGCTTGCCCTCCAACGATTCAATCAACGCCGTCTCTTCGCCGCAAATGTACGCACCGGCGCCGTAGTGAATGTTGACGTCGAAATCAATCCCGGTGCCACACGCATTCTTGCCCAAGTACCCCGCCGCATAGCACTCCGCCAACGCCCGCTCGAGCGCCAATCGCTCATTCACGTACTCGCCTCGAATGTAAATGTACGCCGCGCGCGCCCGCATCGCCGTTCCCGCGATCAAGCACCCCTCCAACAATTTATGCGGATCATGGCGCATAATCTCTCTGTCTTTACACGTCCCCGGTTCGCTCTCATCCGCGTTGACGACCAAATAACTCGGTCGCCCGTCGCTCACCTTGGGCATGAACGACCACTTCAATCCGCTCGGAAACCCCGCCCCACCGCGTCCACGGAGCCCACTCGCCTTCATCTCGTTCACGATCCAATCAGCACCGAGTTCGACGAGCGATTTCGTGTTGTGCCAGTCCCCGCGCGCCATCGCGCCCTTTAAAAACGGGTCGTGCTTCCCGTAGAGGTTGGTGAAGATGCGATCGGCGTCGGCGAGATTACCGTGCGCACGCGTCGGTTCGTCGGCGTACGCGCGCGCGGTGATCATCGTCGTCGATGGGAGCGCGCGTCTCGCGGCGCGGGAGGCGACGACGGACGCCGTCGTGGTCGTCGTGGTGGTCGTCTCGACGCCGCGGGCGATCGCCCGCGAGGAGAGCGCCAGGAGGGCGCCGCGTCGACGGAACATGGGAACCGGCGACGCGAGGCGGTGCGAGACGTCGACGAGCGATGGAGACGCGACGGGCGTCGGCGAACCGCGCGCGGTCGTCGCTCGCGGCGACGCGGAGTGGAGTCGGATCGGTCGGTAGGTTTTGAGACACTCGTGTGATGGTGTGTTTTGTGTGATTTGATGGTGTATTTTATATTAATGTATGTAGTGTGCTATGGGCGGCGTCGGCGTCCGACGCGCGCGGGCGTCGACGATGTGCGCGCGCGCTCACGCCGCGTGTTGTGCCGCTTTTTTCGTTTCGAATATGAGCACGCGCCAGAGACCGAGGACGAAGGCGTCGGTCTCGGCGTCGAGCACGGGTTCGAGGTCGGCGACGAGCGACTCGGGACTCGCGCGCGCGCCGAGTTTATCCACGACGAAACGCACGAGCGCGGGCTCGGATTCGCCCAGGAGCGTCGTGAGCTTTTTCGAGATCCACCCGCGTGCGACGTCGTCGATGGAGGCGGCGTCGTAGACGGACCAATCGAGCGGGTGGGCGAAGACGTCGGCGCGAGACGTGGGAACGGACGCCACGAGCGCAGCGACGTCAATCTTCGACGACGGTCGGTGACGACGATGCGCGTCGGCATCGGCGTCGGCGTCGGTGTCAAATACGTTCGGTCGATCGGCGGCGGCGAGCGCGGCGGATAATCCTCCGCGCGCTTTCGTCGTCGTCGTCGAAGATGTCGTCGTCGATTTTTTAGACGCCAAGCCAAACGATGTCGGCGGCGGCGGCGGTACGTCCACGAGCGTCGCGGTCGGTTCGGCGAATCCACGTATCATCGTCGTCGGTTTCGCCGTCGTCGTCAGTTTCGCCGCCGTCGTCGATTTCGCCGTCTCCTCTCGCTCTTTTTCCTTCTCCGCCTCCTCGGCGACGCGGTCTCTCTCGTCCCGCTCCTTTTCGGAATCGCGATACCGTCGTCGCTTGGAGCGCTCGCGCTCGGATTTCTTCCACAGAGGCGTCCAATAGTCGTCGTCGTCGCTCGCGTCGCTCCCGCCCTCGCCCTCACCCATCGCTCTGTCCCGCAGCGCCGCCTTGCATCTCGCCTTGGCGTTCTCTTCCTCCGCCTCGACGCGTCTCGAACGCTCGCGCGCCAACGACCGAACCAATTCGTCCAACTGTTTCTCCTTTTCCCTAAACGCGCGCTCCGCGCGCTCCGACGCCTCGTCGTACTCGCGTCGTCCTCGCACGAACCTCGGCGCCGCGTCCTCCCTCGACGCCGACCGTCTTCGACGTCCCGGCGACGACGCGCTTCCCGAGACCCCCGTCGTTCGCGTCGCCGCCGTCGTCGTCGTCGCCGCCGTCGTCGTCGTCACCGGCGACTTCCCCGCCTCGCTCGTCGTCACCTCCGATTTCTCTCGCCGAGTCGTGTCTCGATAGTCGTCGCCGTCATCGCCGCCGCGACCGCTCTCCTCGCCGCCGCCGCCGCCGCCCTTTCTCTCCTCGCCCGCCGCCGCCGCGTCGCCGTCGCCGTCAATCTCCCCCTCCTCCGACGCCGACTCCCCCGTCAACGCGCGTCGAAACACCTTCCCCATCCCTCTCCTCGCCCGCGCCGCCGCAGTCGCGTCCGCCGCCGCCTCCGCCTCCGTGAGCGTCTTCTCCCGCGTCTCCGCCGCCGCCCGCGTCGCCGCGTTTGGATTACACACCGCGCGTTCCCCCACCCCCACCGCGAGCCCATCGAGCGCGCGCGCGCACGTCACCGCGCCGACGACGTCTCGAAACGTCGCGAACCCGAACCGCTTGGGCGCGTCCGTGCGAGGATCGCGCGCGCGCGTCCACGTCTCGACGTCCCCGCACAGACGCAGCGCCTCGAGGACGACGTCGTCCGAGTCGAGGTCGACGGGGAGCTTCCCCACGTACACGCGTCGGTCGGACATGACGACGCGATGTGTGTGAACGCCGCGCGCGGCGGTGACGCGCGACGCGGCGAAGCGCGGCGGCGTGTGCGGCGCGACGATTGAATGAATGAATCATTCTTCATCGTGCGCGGTGGTGAGACGACACAGATGTCACACCTCGACGCGCGACGCTTCGCCCTGCGACGAGCGTCTCGCGAACGACGCGCGCGATGCGTCTCGCCCGCGCGTCTCCGATCGCGCGCGCGCGCGTCGCGTCGCGAACCGCGTCGAGACGCGCGGTGAAACGATGCGCGCCCGCGCGCTCGAAATCCCTCGACGAGGACGAATTCGACGACGAACGCGACGGCGCGTCGAGGATGACGTTCGACGACGGTCGACCGCTCATCGACGTCTCCACCGCCGTGTCCAAGGCGAGCGTGAAGCGATCGAGCTCGATCGGTCCGCCCGTGGCGAGACCGAACGTGATGAAGTCGAGGGCGGCGACGCTCGCGGCGTTGGACGCGGCGCGGCGGGACGTCGACGACGCCGAGGAGAATGACGGTGCGAGACGACGACGAGAGCGTCGAGAGCGCGAGCGAGAGGGAAGGAAAAAGGGTGAGACGTCGATGGATCCGAGCGATGCGCGGAAAATGGTGGAGTGGATGGCGAGATCGACGGATGAAATGTTGGACGATTTGGAGGCGCGCGAGGCGCCCGAGGCTGTGGCGGCGTGGAGGTTGAGCAAGGGGGCGGAGCGAGTGGTGGAAAATCCGGCGGTTCGAGCGACGGTGGACGTGGTTGGGAAGGTGGGCGCGGCGGCGGTGAAAACGGCGGCGCCGATCGTGTTGGATGGGGCGGGGAAGGTGATGAAGGAGGGATCAAAGTTGGCGGTGCGCGCGGCGGTGTCGGCGGCGGCGGCGAAAAAGGACGGCGCGAAGAAAGGGTCCGAGGGAGGACGGGATCGACGCACGTCGGGAACGAACGGTGCGTCGGGTTCGTCGTCAGCGTCGTCTGGTGGGATGTTCGGGGGATTGGGTCTGGGAAAGAAACAACCCGTCGAGCCGGAGAAGCCCAAACCGTTCGCCGCCATCGAGGCGGCGTTGAGAAAGACGAAGAAACCCGAACCGCCGGCGCCGAAGAAGACTGGTCTGTTCAATTTCGGGTCTTCGAACGCGTCCGAAAACGAGGATAACAAGAAAAAGCGCGGCGGCGGAGGAGGAGGAGGAGGATTTTTCCGCTAGCCGGACGCGCGGCGCGCACGCTGTACGAGTAGACGACGAGGATGCAATTCAATCAAAACTGAATTTATTCGTGATGACTTGATTATTTTAGAAAAAAAACGAAACGCTATCCTGCTTTTTTTTCCTTTATTAATCGACAACGGTCGATTTTTCTTGATAAAATTAATTCTGTCGAGACTTTTTACCCGCGCGCCGCGAGTCGTCGACTTAAAAGCAGAAGCAGAAAGAGCTGGACTTTTGTTCGACGACCGGCGCTTCCTTCTTCGCGGGTTCCTCCTTCGCGGGTTCCTCCTTCGCGGGTTCCTCCTTCGCGGGTTCCGACGTTTCCTCGCCCTTGCCGCCGCCGAGGACGGCCGGAATGATGGACAGGGCGCGACCGAAAATCTTACCCGGAATCGCGAACATGCCTTGGTTCTTCTTCGCCTCTTCTTCCGCCTTGCGCGCAGCCTCTTCTTCCGCCTTGCGCGCAGCCTCTTCTGCCTTCTTTTCGGCCAAGAGACGCTCCTCGTGCGCTTTTTTGGCGGCGGCGGCGGCGGCGGCGGCGTCTTGTTCCGCCTTGGCCTTGGCCTTGGCTTCGGCTTCTTCGGCGGCCTTCTTCGCGGCTTCCTCTTCGGCAGCCTTCTTCGCGGCGGCTTCTTCAGCCTTCTTCGCCTCTTCGGCAGCCTTCTTCGCGGCGGCTTCTTCAGCCTTCTTCGCCTCTTCGGCGGCTTGGCGCTCCGCCTTGGCCTTGGCTTCGGCGTCCTTCAAAGCCTCGGCGGCAGCCTTTTCAGCCTTTCTCTTCTCTTCCGCGAGCATCTTCTCCGCCTCCTTTCTGTCCCGCTCAGCCTGCTTTTCCGCCTCCTTGCGTTCCTCTTCCATCCTCTTCGCCTCCGCCTCTTTCCTCGCCGCCTGCGCCTCCGCCTCCTTCGCCGCGGCGTCCGCCTCCGCCGACGCTCTCTCCTCCTCAGCCGCCTTCTTGGCCTCCTCAGCCTCCTTATACGCCGATCGAGCCTCCTCAACCTTCGCCTCTTCCCTCTCTCTGTCGCTCTTCACGCGTTCGAGCTCCCGCATCACCGCCTCGGCGTTCGCCCCCGAGAGATTACTCGCGCGCGCCGAGAGCTTGCGCTCCAATTTCTCCGATTTCGCGATCGACTTTTGCGACTTTAAAATCGCCTTGACCGATTCCGTCTGCGTCGCTTGCGATTCAGACGTCACCGCGATCGCGTTCGCCTCCGCCTCCGCCTCCCGCGCTCTCGCGTCCTCGGCCTCGCGCGCAGCCTCTTCGACGATGTCGTCGTGCGCGCGCTTCACGAAGGAGAACAATCCATTGTTTTTGCTCAATTTTCGTTCCATCGTCGTCGTCGTCTCGTCTCTTCGTCGTCGTTCACCGTTCACCGTTCGCGCGGTGACTGATTCACGGCGGTCGACTCACGCGCGCGCGCGGTGGACTCACGACCGACGTCTCGTCGTCCGTCGACGTCCGTCCGTCTCGCGAACGACGCGAATGAATCGATCCAAAGCCTTATCCATGAAGAGTCATGACTCGTCGAACGACACACACACACGCGGACACACACACACACGCGGATACACACACACGGATAGTATATCCGGGATATATACACACACACGGTACAAAAATAACTACAGTACGAATACCGGTACGTATACTAGGGTTCTTTCGTTCTGTCTGTCTGTCTCGCTCGCTCGCACGGGTGCGGTGTCCGATGGCGTCCGCGACGCGCCGCGCGTGGACCGATCGTTCGGTCGGGACTCTTCGTCGCGCGTCCACCGTCGTCCACCGTCGCGATGGTGGACGCGGGACGACGACGCGCGTGGCGGTCGCGCGTGAGGTCGACCGCGCGTCGGTGTCACTCGTGGATGACGATTGGGACGGTGCTGACGGCGACGACGACGCTGACGACTGCGATCGGGGCGATCGGGCTCGATGACGACCAAGGGGCGAACGAGAATTGGGCGCTCATCGTGGACGCGTCGAGATATTGGTTTAATTATCGACACGGTGCGAACGCGCTGTCGGTGTACAGGAGCGCGAAGCGAATGGGGATTCCGGATTCGCGCGTCGTGCTCATGTTGGCGGACGACCACGCGTGCGATCCGAGGAACGTGGCGCACGGACGCGTGTATGGAGATTCGCACGGACGGGTGGAGTTGTACGGGGACGACGTGGAGGTGGATTATCGAGGGACGGAGGTGACGCCGGAGAATTTTATACGCGTGTTGACGAATCGACACGAGCCGGGGACGCCTCGATCGAAAAAGTTGCTCCCGGGACCGAAGAGTAACGTGTTGGTGTACATCACCGGACACGGAGGCGCGGGATTCATCAAGTTTCAGGATCAGGTGGAGTTGAGGGACGGGGAAATCTCGGACGCGATCGCGCAAATGTACGCGAGACGGCGGTATAACGAGATTTTGTTTTTAGCCGATACGTGTCAGGCGGCGACGCTCGCGGCGGAGATTCGGTCGCCGAGAGTGCTCTCGTTGAGTTCGAGCGCGTTGGGGGAGAATTCGTACTCGTTGTTCGTCGATCCAAAGCTCGGCGTGCACGTCATCGATAGGTTTACGCATCACGTGCTGGCATTTTTTGAAGCGCTCGCGCCGGAGAGCGAGAGCACGATGGGAGAACTCGTCGCGTCGCTCACGCGCTTCAAATTAATGTCCACCGCCGTGTTGAACGTGAACACGTTCAAACATCGAGACGCGCGCTCAATGAAACTGAGCGAATTCTTCGGGTTCGTGTCCAAGACGCGCGTGTTGACCGGAGCGTCCGATTGGTTCGTCGGATCGAACGCGCCGACGCCGACGCCGACGCCGACGAATCGAATCGAGACGCCGAGCGTCGTCGCGCCGGTGGAAAAGGAGGTGAACATTCGCGAACTCGGATTCGTGTGACGAGGAGCTAGTTTGTAGTGAGTAGTAGTACATCAGTAGCAAGGTAGACGGGGTGCGCGGGGTAAACGCGCGTTCGTTTGTCAATTCATCAAAATTCTTCAATCCTTCGTCTTGGACGACTCGGCGCGATCGAGCCATTCGACCGCCTCCTGTTTGATCTTTCTCAGTTTGAGCATGAGTTTCGGATTGAACAGGAGCAAGTAATCGTTCGTCGTCGTGATCGTATCCAACAAGAGTTCCGTCGACTCGAGGACGAATTCTTCCACGCGTCCCTTCAATTCGTCCAGACGCGCCGACGCTCTCGCGATGTCCTCGCGCGCCGTCTCGTCCTCCTCCGCTCCGGGAGACGGCGGCTCCTCTCGCGGCGGAGAGACGTTCAATTCATCCTCGAAATCGAATTCATCCAGCGGCGATAGTTTCCCCACGGCGTCGTCGCGATCCGCGTCTTCGATCGGAACGCGCGGCGCCGACGCCGGCGTCTCCTCGACAGATTTCACAGGCTCTGAAGCGCCGCCGACCCTCACGACCGACGCCATCGCACCGCTCTCCGAATGTTTCACGCGCGAACTCGGCACTTTGAACACAATCTCTCCACCACCCTTGTACGACGACCTCGTCGGCGCCGGCGTCTCGGCGATTCGCGTCGACGCTTTCGGCGTCGACGTCGACGCCTTCATCGGCCGTTCCTCCTCGACCGAACGCGCGACGGTACTCGTCGGCACAGCGGCTTCGACACCGGTGTGA
>Ga0255780_10004074_pt1 | contig 12644 bp, 9 predicted proteins | sample 071ome_32_FD_179978 | JGI IMG/M metagenome (GOLD analysis project Ga0255780, IMG submission 179978) | Coastal salt marsh microbial communities from the Groves Creek Marsh, Skidaway Island, Georgia - 071405AT metaG (version 2) | ecosystem: Environmental > Aquatic > Marine > Intertidal zone > Salt... | reverse complement strand
TATTGATTCCACTTCAAAATGGTAAACCCCTTAAGGATCCCAACTTAGTAAGTCGAGAAGATTTACATGGAAATATCATGTATTTCGCTTTTTTGGATCGCTTTAAGGACGGAAACCCCGAAAATAGTCGAAAGGTTGAAAACCCATTGGTCACAGAAAGAACCAATTATCACGGTGGTGATTTAAGGGGCCTTGAAGATGTTATTAAGACTGGATATTTGAATGAATTAGGTGTTAATTCTGTATGGGTTAGCCCCATTACCAAAAACCCGAATGGTGCATGGGGTAATTTTAAAGATCCTCATGTGATGTTCAGTGGATACCATGGTTATTGGCCTAGTTTAAGTACCGTGATCGATGATAGAATTGGGAATGAGCAGGATTTAAACGCATTGTTAAAAACAGCACATGACAGCAACATGAATGTGCTCTTGGATTATGTGGCTCACCATGTACACAAAGAGCATCCGATATATAAACTTCATCCGGATTGGGTAACTCCTTTATATCTACCCGATGGTACATTAAACACCGAGCGGTGGGATGACCACCGTTTAACCACTTGGTTCGATACGTTTATGCCAACATTAGATCTCGGACGACCAGAGATCGCTAATTACATGGTAGATTCAGCTTTGTTTTGGCTAAAAGCATTTGATTTTGATGGTTTTCGTCATGATGCGACCAAACATATACCATTGAATTTTACGCGTTTACTAACGAAAAAAATTAGAGAACAGGTAGCCGCGAAAAAAGGGAAAAACATGTATCAAATTGGAGAGACATACGGAGATCCAGACCTCATTTCATCCTATGTTGAATCCGGGCTATTGGATGCTCAATTTGATTTTAATCTTTATGACCGTATGGTAGATGTTTTCGCTTTTGATGATCCCATGGAAAAATTGGTTAACGAGCAGAAGCGCAGTTTAAAAGTGTACGGTTATCATCATTTGATGGGAAATATTACGGGTAATCAGGATCGTGCACGATTTATAAGTTTTGCCGATCAGACGATAGATAGATCCACCGATTGGATTGAATTAAAGAGAATCGGTCACCTTCAAACGCTCAAGGCAAAACCATTAGGATTTGAACGATTCAAGTGCTTTTATGCCTATCAAATGACTGCTCCCGGAATTCCCGTAATTTATTATGGAGATGAAATAGGAATGCCTGGAGGGAATGACCCTGGAAATCGTTCTCCTATGAAGTTTGAAGGTTTGAACACCAGTGAGAATAGTCTAAGAGAATGGGTAAAGAAATTAACAGGGTTGAGAAGAAATAGCTTAGCTTTAATGTACGGTGATTTTGATATCCTACATTACACCGAAAACGCAATTGTCATTCGTCGATCTTATTTAGGAGAAACCATAATAGTCATGATAAATAAAGGAGATTTAAATTTCCTTTGGCATGGTCAAAATGCGTTTGAGTCTTATGGGGAATTGAAGCAAACGTTAAGTAGCCGTAATACGGATATTCAACGCTTTGAAGTCGGTCCAAATTCAGCTTTAGTATTACAATTTATTCGGGAATAATATGAAAAAATCAGCGATAATATTTGCCTTATTGTGTTTTTGGGGATCCCTTATATCCCAAACAGCACTACCCAAAAACCCCATCATGTATGAGGTGAACCTTCGTCATCATACAAAAGAGGGAACCATAAATGCCTTTGCAAGAAGACTTCCCGAGCTTAAGGCGCTGGGAGTAAACGTAGTTTGGATCATGCCTTCCCAACCCATTGGGAAAAAGAACAGAAAAGCTACAGGAGACACTTTTGTTCAGGATTTAGTAAATCCAAGTAACGAAGCTGTGATGTGGGATAAATACAAGGGAAGTCCATATTCTATTTCGGATTATACCGCGGTAAACCCTGATTACGGCACCGTAGATGATTTCAAAGCCTTGGTAGAGAAATGTCACCGTATGGGTATGATTGTTATTTTGGACTGGGTGGGAAACCATACCGCTTGGGATCATGCATGGATAACAGACCATCCAGAGTGGTACACTAAAAATAGCAAAGGTGAAATTACAGATCCATTGAATGAGGATGGAAGCAGTATTGGTTGGACCGACGTTGCAGATTTAAATTACGATAATGAAGAACTCAGAAAAGCCATGAGAACCGAAATGCGCTTTTGGGTTGAAGAAGTCGGTTTGGATGGATTCCGATGCGATGTGGCTATGAATGTCCCTGCGGCTTTTTGGGAATCAGCTGTAGAAGAATTAAAAAGCATTAAACCGATATTCATGCTGGCGGAAGCCGAAGAGCACAATATGAAGTTGTACGATAAAGCATTCGATGCCTATTATGGTTGGCAAGCTCATGAAATCATGAATAAGATTGCGAAAGGTGAAGCAAAAGCGGGTGAGTTGTGTAAGGCGACAAAAGCCAAGTACGATAAATTCCCTAAGGATGTATTTCCTATGAATTTCATAACCAATCACGACGAAAACTGTTGGAATGGAACCCTATTCGAAAGAATGGGAGATGCATGGAAGGCGCTAGCTGTCTATTCTTATATGGCACCAGGAATACCTCTCTTATATACTGGCCAAGAAATGGGAAATAATAAACGTTTGAAATTCTTTGAAAAAGATAATGTGGCATATCCAAAAGACGCCATGGACTATTTTAGATTCTATCAGAACTTAGGTAAAATAAGATCGGCGCACCCTGAGTTAGGCATTTCAAAAGAGCTAAACTTAGATGCAGAAATGACAACCCTGAGAGGTGATGACGTGATCACATTTATCCGGAGAGATACCCCAGGAAAATCAAATAACATGATTTGGGTTTGTATAAATCTTTCCAATGAAACGAAGAAACTGCCTAAAGCACCTAAGGCTATGGATGAAAAAGAGAACATTATATTGTCCTCTTCAACCGATTTAGAAACTTTGGAACCTTGGGGGTACCGAGTGGTAAAAATGAAATAAACATTAATTAAAGCCCATAAAAAAAGCCCCTTAATAGGGGCTTTTTTATTTGATTCAATATAGATTAACATCCGCCTTGATTGAAGTAGTAGGTGAAGACACCATCAACCCAATCTGAGGTGGTACGTAAATTCGGTTTAACGATTTGTACCTCTAAACGATATAGCATTTGACCATCAGGTATAGAAATGAACCTATCTGGAATACAGCTAAATTGGAATATTCCATCGGTATTTTTGGTCATTTTTAACTCTGGAAAATCTGCAACCTTTTTAGGGCTTGAAGCTATTTTGTATTCATTTCCTAAGTCATCGTAAGCAACGATGTACACGTAGAGCTCTTCTGCCTCTTGCATGGATGCTTTTTCCTCTACATTGTTATTATATACAATAGAAAATACATCTGCTGTGCTTGATGCAATAGTATCAAGCTTTTTTCCTTTTCCTTGGGGTACAGATTGCACCTTAACAATTGGACTAGCTGGTGGGTCAACTGAAATAGTAAGATCCTCAGTTTTGATATCTGGATCACCATAACCACCACCGTCTTTTGGTTTTACTAAGAAATGGAAATCCTCCTTGAAAACAGTAGCAGCCTCTACCTCAAAGAACTCTGTTGGAGTAAAACTGTAGCTATATACTCCATCGCTTTCCTTAGTCATCTTGAGCGCGTCGTTGCTGTTTTTCCATGCAGCACCACCTATTCCGTTTGCAAATGGATGTCCTGCAGGATGTTCTGCTGGTTTCCAAACCCAAAGGAACATATCCTCGTTATTAGCGGCTTCAACGATGCCCCACTCATTTGAGGTAAGTTTAAGGTTAACGATGATTTTACATGGCTTGTCTGGTTTGAATTCTTCTGGCTTTTCTAAAAATGCCGCCTGCCCCCAAGCAAAAACAGGTAAAACAAATGCCAATAATGCTATGAAATTACTTTTTAGATGCTTCATTTTCTTTGGAATGTAAAGTGATACACAGTGGTTGGATTTCCATTATCGCATTCACGAATCAATGAAAATTCTAAAGTCGGGTCAATGCTGCGAACAGTTCGAAGTAACGGACAATTATAATAAACAGTATCGCTACCATTTACTGCCGCAAAGTTCAATTCAGTTGGTGCTTCATTATCGTCAAATGACCAAGTACCTGATGTACCCATGTATAATGGATTATCTTGGTTATAGCTGAACGTAAAATCCTCAGAACTCATGTTCAATTCGATGTTATCATTAGCAAAAACACTGCTAACATCAATGACCAATTCTTTGTTATTTGGGTCGTATTGATCAACTTTTGCCAATACCCATTCGTCGTTGATTCCTTCGAGCTTACTAGAAGCTTCGTATATTTCTTCTAAAGGTTTTTCACATGCGTTAAAAACCAGCGCCATAGTGGCGATAAACAATAGTTTTTTCATTAGTTACATCCTCCTTCTTCGTTAAAGATAAAGCCCGCTGTATTCTCTGTTTGCGGGAATTGTATAAGCATTCCTGGGCAGTCCCAAGGTGCTTGGCGTATTTGAATATCCTCGCCGCGAGTACCTCTGCGTCTTAATTGTAAGGTCCAATCACCTTCAAATGCCATTTCTAAACGTCTTTGAAGATAAATAGAGTCTTTTAAATCGCTTAGGCTAATATCTGACGACATTGGGGTATAAGCAGCAGTATCGTAAGCTCTTTTTCTAATTTGATCAACCAAATCAATCGCGGTTTGTTTGTCTCCGCCAGTCTCCACTAAATTCTCAGCATGCATTAGCATCATATCGGTTAAGTGGAGTAGTGGAACATTATAGTAATCTCCGTCAAATTTATGGGTCACAAAATATTCATTTGCTTGACCCTCGTTTCTGATCTCATAGAATGAGCTGCGCTTGTCGTAACCTCGAGTAGCAATTGCCATCATATCTGCCGATGGTTTCAATGCGGGATTCGGGTTATTATCTGAACGGTAATTGCTGATAAATGAACCAGCACGGTTGTCGTTATTGGCTGTACTGACAAGCTGGAATAATACTTCTTCAGGAGCTTGTTGCACAAAACGATTCAAGCTATCAGAAAACTGAAACTTAGCAGAATTAACAATCTCATCCGTCAGTGTTTTTGACTCTTCAAAGTCATTCATTAAAAATAATACTTTAGCCTTTAGTGCCTTCGCAGACCAAGAAGTGGCGTAATTATTATTGTCCTCTGGAAGTAGAGAAATTGAGGTATTAATATCTGTTAATACTTGATTGTAGACATCTCCCACACTGCTTCTGATTTCAATGTTTTTATCTGCCTTTAATCGAATGGGAATTCCAGGATGAGAATTATCAGCGGTGTAACCAAAAGGCTGTGCCCATAATTTTACTAATTCCCAATGGCACCAAGCTCGTAGGAAGTGTCCTTCACCCAGCATAACGCTTTTGGTGTCATCATCTAAGCCCTCAATGTTATCTAAATTTTCAAATATGGTATTTATTCGAAGGATACAGTTATAGAAATCGAGGTATTCACGATCAGCCGTTCTGAACGAGAATGTACCACGATTAAAAATGGTGTAGTATAAAGATCCAGCAGAATTCTGCGGTTCAGACAGGTTTTCACCAAGCAGTTCGTGGATGTTTTGTACGCTTCCGTTCATTAAGTTGGCAAACTCATCGTAACACGAATTGAGTAGTGCCTTCGCATCTTCTGGGGTTTTCAATGCGTCTTCACTCAAGGTCAGATTCTCTGGCTTGAGATCGAGCATCTTTTTACAGGAGGTAGAACCAAATACAACGGTTGCTACCAAACCCAAGATCCATATATAGTTTAAATTCTTTTTCATCTTTAGAAGGATAAATTCAAGGTTAGATTATATGATTTTTCCTGTGGAGCAGTCAAATAAGTGATGTTAGAACTCATGTTTCTATCCGCAGGGTTTTCAAAATCACGTGCAATTTCAGGATCACCACCGGTGTAGTTGGTGAATGTGAGGAGATTGATACCAGTGAAGGTAATTTGAGCAGCACTAAATGCTTTACCAAACCACTCTGAAGGCAACTTATAACCTAAGGTGATGTTTCTTAGTCGCACGTAGGTTCCATCTTCTAAGAAGAGAGTGGTGTTATACTGGTAAGGATCAGGTGGTAGACCATATTGGTCCGTTTGCAATGACAGTTTTGGATACTTTGCATCGTCACCCGGCTTTCTCCAATGATCAAAGTAATCGGTTGTCATATTCCAATCGGTAACCACTCCGTTTTGGCGTTTTCCACTCGAGTTATAAATGTTACCGCCCAATTTGTAGACAAACAAGAAACTTAAATTCCAGTTTTTGTAGGTAAAGTTATTGGTTAATCCACCTACTGCTTTTGGAAGTACACTACCTACTGCAACACGGTTGTTATTGCTCCATTCGTACGTTTCGTTTCCATCTTTATCTAAGTATACGTTACGACCTGTTTCTTTTTCAACGTGAGAAAAACGTACGAGATAATTTGTTCCTATTGGAGAGCCAACAACTACACGCGTATCATTAGTACCACCAGAAACAGCGTCTTGCGTGTATACTCCGATGTCTAAGATTTCATTCCAGTTGCGTGCCACGTTGAAGTCTGTTCTCCAAGAGAAGTTTTCAGTTCGGATATTGGTTGAGCTAAATGAGAACTCAATACCAGCGTTGTTTACCGCTCCTACATTATCATAGTAAGAAGAGAAGCCAAGTGAACGAGGAACCGCTAAATCAAGGATGACACCGTTAGTTCTTTTGTTGTAATAGGCCAACTCCCATGTGATTCTATTTCTTAGGAAGCCTCCTTCCAATGAAAGGTCTAAAACATCACTCGTTTCCCATTTTAAATCAGGGTTTGGAAGTCGAGTTGGGAATATACTAGGGTTGCCATTGTAACCATAAGAATTCTGTGCAGGAGTGAATGTTCCTCTCCACGCGTAATTCTGATTCGGAGTATTACCTGTACGGCCATAACTAGCACGAACCTTTAAGGAGTTTTTCTTTCCAAAGCCTCTCATGAAGTCTTCTTCACTTAGCAACCATGCTCCAGAAACAGCAGGGAAATATCCGAAAGCATTATTAGGACCAAACCTTGAAGAACCGTCAGCACGCATGGTAAATTCCATGATGTAGCGGCCCATGTATTTGTAATTCCAACGTGTGAAGTAACTTAAAAATGCAAAAGCTTCTGTTGGATTTTCTCTTTCTACACGATTCGTATTTTCTCCAACATTTTCACCTTCGTAAAGCGCATTTAGGGCGTCAGAAACTTCAATATATCTGGATGAAACTGTTGATTTCTGGAATTCGGTACCAGCCATTGCGGTTAGTTTATGTACACGGTTATCTATGAGTTTATAATCGGTTACCACATTATAGTTGTAGTTCATGGTAACCCTTGGGCTGCGTTTAGCAATACCGGCATGATTGGTATTGATAAGGGCTTGAGGCTCATAAATGTCTTCGAAGAAATTCATGTAATCAACAGCCCCAAATGCAGAAATCGACCATTTATCGTTGATCTTGTAGTTTGCTTTCAGGTTGTTGATTGTACGGTATTCTATGGTTCTCCAATCTTTTAGTGTTCTTCCCGCTACCGGATTCCATCCCCCGTTACCTGCATTCCAAAAATTACCTGCGGTATCGTAAATGGGGTAAATAGGTAGAGCTGTACTCATTGCCGCACCAAAACCACCGCTCCATGCACCATCTACGCGCATGTTGGTACCTTGAGTTAAAGAAGTGCTCAGGTTAAGGGTAAGGTTTTTAATGGGGTTATAATCAATATTCAAACGTGCAGCTGCTCGTTCGTAGTTACTACCGATTACATAACTACCGTTGTCTTCCCAAGTTAAACCTAAGTAAGCACCAAATTTTCCTTTTCTGTAGGTAGTTCCCAAAGAATACAATTGTTTCATACCAGTACCCATGGTTTCGTCTATCCAGTTGGTATTGGTTTTGCGTGCATCCTCCCAAGAAATATTGTTTGGTAGTGGAGCTAATCCAACTCCACCATCATTTTCCCATGCTTCTTGGTACATCTGCAAAAACTGATTCGAATTGAGCATTCTTGGCTTGAAAGTCGGTTGAGATGTTCCGATACGAGAGGTAAAATTGAATTTTAAACCCGATTTTTTCGCTCGTTTGGTGGTAATCAAAATCACACCATTAGATCCTCTAGACCCATAAATAGCGGTAGCAGCAGCATCCTTTAGGATTTCAATCGAGGCGATATCATTGGGGTTTAATGTAGCAAGAGGGTTGTTGTTGAAACCACCGTTATTACCGTTGATGAAATAATCCTGTGTAATGGGAATTCCATCTACGATATACAATGGGTCACCAGCAGCAGAAATACTAGCAACTCCTCGAACACGAACCAAGTTTGCAGAACCAGCTACACCAGATCCCATGGTGATTTGAACACCTGCTGCTTTTCCTTGCATCGCAGCTTCAAAACTAGGTGCAGGCATATCTACAATGTCTTTTCCTTTGAGTGAACTAACCGATCCAGTGAGTTCTTTACGGGTGGAAGTTCCGTAACCCACAATAACGACTTCACCGATCGACTCTGTACTTGGCACTAGAGTGTAATCGCGTTTGATGGTTGTCCCTTCTGGAATTTCGATTTTATCTGTGATGGTTTCATAACCATCTTCAGAAATAATAAGGGTGTGAGTTCCCGTGCTTAAGGTCATTCGAAACTCTCCTTGCTTATTTGAAGTGGTGGAATTTCCCGAACCTTTGTCGGTAACGATGACACCCGATAATTTTTGATTCCCTTCGCCTCGAATTCTTCCATTCACATAGCCCTCGCCCAATTGAGCGCTAGCTGTTGCGGTAAGAAAACTGAGTACGAAAAGAGATAGCTGTACTAATCTATTCATACGTTCCAAAATTTCAGTGCGTCAAATGTACACTTTCTAGTGAATTTCGCAAGTATTTTGCGTATTTTTCAATGAATAAAAATTAAAAATATAAACAATAAGTCGCTTGTACTGCTTTGTCAGCTAATGTTATCACGAGTCTTGAGAATGCAAGATGTCGAGTTTTTCTTGAGGGCTGTCTTTCTCTTTTATTTTGCTCTCATCTGTTCCTTTCTGTGAAAAAATAGTGGCTCCCATCATGAATAACGAAGTCATTAATATTACCTGTGTAATGAGGGTTTGATCAACGGACTCTATGGTTTGACTAGCGGGAATGCTGACAAACAAAAGTATGGTAATCAATCCTCGAGGGGCAACATATGCCAGCGGAAATACCGGTAAACGCAAAATGAGCAATTGAAATATCCTTAAAAGAACAATTAGAGCAAATATGATAGAGCTCAAAACCAAGGTTTCAGGGTTCAATAATGAGTGGAGATCTATGGTGAATCCAAAAATCACAAAGAAAGATACCCTTACAACAAAAGTTAATTCCGTGGTGATTTCTTCAAAACGATGAATCTCTTTAAGCAGGTTGGATGGATCGAATCGGTTAAACCATTTGAGTTCAGTGATTTTTTCAATATTAGCCACAACCAGCCCGAATACTAGAATGAGAATTAGCGCAGGTAAATGATACCCTTTGGCAATGGCATAAAGAAATAAAATCAATGCGATGATCGGCATGAATTTAATTCTATGATTCAGACGACTTAAAATCAGAGTAAGGGTTAAAGCTCCAATCACAGAAAACAAGATGCTGATTCCAACTTGGCCCATGAAGTTTAGTAAGCTTTGGCCGTTAATGATAGCGGTCGCGGATATATAGTTGAATACGGTAACACCGATGATATCGGATAAACTACTCTCAAAAATGATGAACTCTTTATCTTTCGCGCTCAGCATTTTCGCCGTTGGAATGGCTATGGCGCTTGAAATAATGGAAATTGGAATTGCGTTAAGTAGGCTGTCTTTGAAGGTATATCCTTGGGTATTGAACCAGAATCCAAGAAAAACACAAAGGGTAACGATAGAGAAAAAGGCTAAACCTAAGGTCTTTGACAGCAATGGAAGCTTCTCTTTGGTGATTTTTAACTCAAGTGTACCTTCTAAAACGATGAGAATCAAACCAACTGTCCCCAGTTCTGGCACCACGTTGGAAAAATCAGGTTTTGGCCAATCCATTAGGATCACGAGCTCTTGAGAGAGCATTCCAAGCCCAAGCAGGATGATAATATTCGGTATTCTCGTTTTTGGTGAGATCACCTCAAACAAATAGCCGATTAAAATCAGCGCAGTAAACACCAAAAGGAAGGATACATCCATTTGATGGTAAAGATACAGCACGCAGGCTTATTGTGAAATAAAGAGTGCCGAAATAGGTTTAAGGTTGATATCTGAAGTGACCGATGATTTTGTAGCGAAACAAGCAATCTTCAAGCACCTGTCCGGCTCCAATATTGTGAATGACTAGCGGCCGCTTATGATTAAGCGACTTTTTATTGGCCACAATTCCAATATGGGTGATAGCTCCCCCCAAATTCCAACAAACGATATCTCCCTCCAAATAATCTTCTGGTTTTTTAGTGATAGTTAATGCCCCACCTTTACGTTTGAAGAATGTCATTAGGTTGGGCACTCGACGGTGATCAATGTTTTTATCTGTACGAGAAAGTCCCCAAATTTTAGGGTAAATAGAGAAATGTGCAGACATGTCTTCGTGAACCTCTTTTTGCAAATCGATACCCAGTTTCCTGTATGCGCGTATCACAACATCTGTACAAACTCCTTTATCGGTGGGCACATCGCCATTTGGATATTTAATGGTGAAGTATGATGGGTCGTATGAAACTTTATCCTTAGTAAGTGTAAGAGCCGAGTCTGCTAATTGTTTGTGGAATGCTGATTGGGCATTGACGGCATGTACAACAATACAAAGTAGCGCTATGATGAACGGTCTCCTAAACATGAGTTAGGCAAGATATAAAGAACAAATGAAGAGCGGTTAAGTAAGCATAAAAAAAGCCGTCGTTCAGACGGCTTTGATTCTTTAGTAGCGGGAGCAGGACTCGAACCTGCGACCTTCGGGTTATGAGCCCGACGAGCTACCACTGCTCCATCCCGCGATGTTGTAGCCCGTAGGGGAATCGAACCCCTCTTTCATCCGTGAAAGGGACGTGTCCTAGCCGATAGACGAACGGGCCAAACGTGTTTGGAGGTGCAAAAATACGAGAAGATTCTATTTTACAAAAGGAAATTTTAAAAATCACTCCCCGTGCTCAATGATTTCTCCGTCACCCCATAACTCTTCTAGGCTGTAGAAGGATCTTTGACTCTCAGAAAAAATATTTACAACTACACTGTAATAGTCTAAAAGGACCCAATCTGATCCGTTTTTTCCCTCTCGGTGGCTGGGTTTCTCCTTTAGTGATTTTAACATCACCTCTTCTACACTATCTGCTAATGCATCTATTTGACGATTCGATCCACCGTGACATATCACAAAAAAATCTGCGAAAGATGAACCAACTTTTCTTAAATCAATGCTAATGATGTCTTTCCCTTTTTTCTCTTGTAGTCCGTGGACTATCATCTTCATCATTACTTCGCTATCATGCGCGTTTCTTACTGCCATTTAGACTTTCTTTGTACAAAGAACGCCATTTTTTAACGAATCATCGGTTTATGAGTTCTAGCAAATTACAATATCTGAAACAATGCACCTCTACTCAGGATCATTTGAAAAATGTAATTGAATCAATAAACCTGCCTTTTGCCTTTTATACAGACCACCAAACCAACGGGTATGGTCAGCACGATTCCAATTGGAAATGTCCTAAAGGGTCGGGATTAGCTTTTTCTATGGCCTTGACGGTGGAACCACCATACAAAGAGGACTTGGTTAACTTAAATAAGGCGGTCACAGCAGCAATTATAGGATGCATCGCTTCCATTGCTGGCCCGATCGAAATTAAATGGCCAAACGACCTTATTGTTAGAGATAAAAAACTAGGCGGCATTATCATGAATTTAGTGAACGATAATTCAATACTGCTGATTGGTTTTGGTCTAAATCTCAAAAAAATACAAAACACCCCCATAGCCATTTCGCTTGAGGAAATTCAAGTAGAAGCAGATGTTCATGCTATTGCACAATCACTATATTATGCATTAACTCAGGTCCGATCTTTACCAGTAAACAGGCTAAAACATACTTACAATCATTTGTTATGGTCTTTGAACAAAGAAGTTTCTCTTAATTGGGCAGAAGACTACGGAAACCAGTCAAAAATTGGCATTTTTCGTGGGGTGGATGAGTATGGACGAGCAGTTATTGAGCAAGATGGTGAATTAAAATCGTATCAACACGGCCAAGTACGCCTAAAATACCCTAAATAAAACCAACGTTTTATCCAAGTAAAGCGTCTTAAATAAAGAAACGCTACCTTTATGAATAGCTATGAAACGTCGAGAATTTTTTCAATTTAAACGGGCGGTTGCGCCACCTTCAACAGGCCTGAAGGTTTCCCGCAGAACCAATACGGGATTAGATGTTTACTCCTCATCATGGAACCAAAATGATTTATTGCATCTTTTGAGAAGGGTAACATTTGGTGTTTCGAAAGGGGATCTTGAAGAATTCAGTGGCCTAAACCTTGAAAAAACCATCGATAAGCTATTAGATACTTCAGTCGTATCTGCAGGTGAACCACTCAATCATTATGGCAGCAGGTTAACGGATCCCGATGTTAAACTTGGTGAATCATGGGTGAAAGCACCCTTTAATCCCACTCTA
>Ga0255780_10004066_pt1 | contig 12652 bp, 6 predicted proteins | sample 071ome_32_FD_179978 | JGI IMG/M metagenome (GOLD analysis project Ga0255780, IMG submission 179978) | Coastal salt marsh microbial communities from the Groves Creek Marsh, Skidaway Island, Georgia - 071405AT metaG (version 2) | ecosystem: Environmental > Aquatic > Marine > Intertidal zone > Salt... | reverse complement strand
GCGCGCGGTTGTGACGATCGGTCGGATCGATCGGGGTTGAGAACGACGTCACTGTTTGCCTCTCTGAACCAAACTCACAAAGTCATGTTCGCGTCAACCGCGACGCGCGTCGCCATCATCGCGCCGCGAACGACGCGCGGCTTAATCTCGTCGTCGTCGTCCTCCACCCGTCGCGTCGTCGCCCCGCGCGCGTCGTCGGCGACGGATGACGAGTCAACCACCACGAGACGCGCGGCGCTCACGGCGCTCACCGGGGCAACCGTCGCGGCGTTCTCAACCTCCACCGCGCGCGCCCGCGGGCTCGGCCCGTCGTTCGAGTGCGCGGACGAACTCAAAACCGCCGCTTCTGGTCTCGCGTTCTGCGACGCCGTCGTCGGAACCGGCGCGGCGCCGTCCAAAGGGCAGACGATTCAGGCGCACTACACGGGTAGGTTGGAAAACGGTCGCGTGTTCGACTCGTCGTACGAACGCGGGTCGCCGTTAAAGTTCAAGGTTGGCGTGCGTCAGGTGATCGCTGGGTGGGATGAAGGCATCTTGGGCGACGGTGGGGACGTTCCGGCGATGAAGGTGGGCGGGAGACGACGATTGGTCATCCCGGCGGACATGGGGTACGGCGCGCGCGGCGCCGGCGGGGTGATCCCGCCGAACGCGACGCTCTACTTTGACGTTGAATTGGTGGCTGTTTTGTAATCCAGTAATTTTCCCATCCTTTTCCCTTTCGCGCGATGTACCAGATGGACAATCGCGCGCTCGACGTCGCGTACGCGCTTCGGCTTCCGCGTTATCCTCATTGTTTGCCTCCTCGCGCGAGCTTTGCATCGATGCCCATCTTCTGAACCCTGAAAACCGCAGCCGACGGCGCGCTGTACGCCGTCGGCGCGACGGATAAACTCCGAGGAACCGGTGTGTGGTCCTTCGTCAAGGCGGATCGCGCGCCGAAGACGAGCAAACCGCCTCAAAAATCTTCGTCAAAGAGTAACACGTCATCAACCACGAAGAGGTTTCCAAACGGGAAAAAGTAAACGGGCGAAGTAAACGGGGCGTCGAGCGCGCGAAACGAATCACGCGGTGTCGTGAAGAGCGACGGTTTAAGCGGCCTCTGTAGTGGAGGGTCCGACGCCGTCGTTTGGATTTTTAGCGTTTTCGTTTCGCGACTGGGCGCCCCGCGAGGCGGAGCCACCGCGACGCGACGCGTCGCGTTGCGTGTATGTATTCTTCTAAATATTGAAAGTACTTCTATACATCAATTGAGCCAGGCGGGTCGTCGTGAATACGCTCCGTCGCCGGCGTTGTCGTCCATGTCGTCGTATTCGGACTCGTACCGTTCGCTCGGTTGCGTGGAGGCGTCGTCCGCGAGGGTGCCATCCGTGTCCAAATCCGAGCCAGAAAAGTCGGCGCTCTCCCTGTCGTCGTCGTCGTCGTACGCGTCGTACGCATCATTTTCGCGGTGCGTGTAATCGTTCGCTCCTCCGAGCGCGCGGACATCGGCGACGACGTAGGCGTGGCCGTGACCGCCGTCGCGTTGATGCGTGCCTCGCGAACCGCGCCCGCGTCGCAAATCTTCTCCTCCGTAGAGTCTCGTTTGTCGCACCCACGGCGCGCCGCCGTCGTAATCTCGATTGACGTTGTATCGCGAATCCTTCTTGACGAGCGCTACGTCGTTCGCATGCGTCATCGGTTCCGTGGTGCCAAAAGCGTCTCGCGAATTAACCGAGTCGCCTCGATCGGGCGCGTCGCCTCGAAGTTGCGCCGTCAAAGCGCGCTTCTTTGAAAGCTTCTTATCCATCAAGAAGGCGTACGCGCGCTGCTCTTGCGGGTCGTACGTGTCAGAGCCGACGAGAAGACCGGTGAGAACGGCATCCTGGAAGAGCGGGAGCTTTTTATGCGAGCTCAAGATTTGTTTCCTCGACGACGTGCCCAAATTTGCAATCCTGTATGCGATGGCCCAAAGTCCCGCCGCGCCGATGACGGCAAAGCAGAGACCCATGAATGGCATGCCGGCTTCGCTAAATGGACGTTCGGCAAACCGAAGCTGTCGCCTAGGCGCGCCCGCGACTTCAGACGTCTCTGTTACGGAGCCCATCGTCGAGTTCACATATGAGTTCATGTATCGCGTCGCGACGCCATCCGCCGCGACGACAGCCATCATGGCGTCGTTGTCATGCGCCGGGTTTAGCGACGCGCCACCGATGGCGTACGCCAAAGGATCGTGCTTGTTGACGATCGAGTCTGCGAACGGCTTGGACGGTTCTAGCAAGTCGGGCGTCCAGTGGTACGAGTACATCCACATGCCCAAAAAGGCGTGCATCGCAAGAGAGGCGAAGAGCACCTTGACGGCTGATTTTGGCAGACGCGCTCGCAATCTCTCTGGCGTTTGACAAACCTTGAAAAGCAATCGATAATCGTACGCGGAAATGAGAACAAAGTACATGGATAAAACCAGGTACAGAATGGGCATTCCGCTCGCAAACGTCATCGCCGCCATGGTGGTGAAGCACACGTCTCCAATTTTGCCGCCAATGTCAAACACCGGACCCTCGAACGCTTCGTTGAGTTTCTTTTGCGTGTGTTTCGTAGAACAGGCAATCTTCTTTCGGAGAAAGTATCCAACGTCGACGAAGACTCTAGTCATGGAGCGCATCATCGCATTCAACATGATCGCCATGAATAAAACCAAACCGACGTCGTTGTACCACTCTGGAGTAAAGTCTGAATACTCACCCTTCAATCCAAACATTTGTTTGAGCAAAGGAAAATACTTGCCGACGTGATGGAAGTTGGCATTCAACAGCGTGTACGTGATAGCGACGTTGAAATATCGCACGGCGAAGATTATTTTTGTCTTCAACGCGTTCGTCGCGCTGTGCGTTTGCAAGCGTTCAATGGCCACAAGTGCCGGCGCCACGAGGGATAAAATCAAATTCATCAGCGTAATCAAGAGCGCATTCCATAGCCAGTTGTAGTACTCACCCGGTCCGTTTCGTAAGTACGGTTCACACGCGGCGCGAATCGGTTTGTTGTACAGACGCACAACTTGTTTTGGAAGTCCATACTTGAGACTGGCGCAAAAACACGCATAGCAGTCTTGCGTGTCGACGCCCGGACATCGCTCTGGATGATCGGCGCATCGCCTCAAATCACGAACGAGATCTTCCTGCGCATACTGGCGATCCTGAAGCGTTGCGTTCGGGTAATCGTAAAAGACGTACCCTGGCGACCCCCAAGTCAGCCCGACGTACGTGTCCTGACGCGAAAACGCCGTTCCGCATTGTTCCAACTTTGGTTTGCATGCCGTCCTAAACTGCGCAGCGTGTGTGGCTTGAATATCGTCTGCTTCACCGCGCGCGATGACTATGCCGATATCTTCCGCTAAAGTATCCGGGAACATATCCGCCTGTCCCCATCTATCCTCCTTTTCAGCGACAAGAAGCTTCAAAAAGCCGTAGCACAAGCAAGCGACGCACGCGGCGCCGATGAAGACGAGCACGCGGCGCCACGCCCGGTTCGGCAAGTGTAAATTCTCATACCGTACATCCTCTGGCTCCGGAGCCGCTTTTACTCTGAAGCGCAGCTTTCCTCTAAACCTTTGATTTCTCGGGAACGCGAATGCGTAAGACAGCAAGCTGCGCTTGTTGTACAGTAAACAGGCAGTCTTTGAGCGTTCGTCGTCAAACGTGACAAATGCGCTCGATCTCTTGGCTCGCGTTCTCGATCGCCTCTGAGCGACTTTACGTTCCACTTTGACTATTTCTTTTTCGATTCGAACCTTCGTCACGTCACCCCCTCTATTTCCAGCGGCTATGAGCGCCGCCTCGGCTTCGTCGTAATCCTCCATCAATCTGAGTCTTCGACGTTGCAAACGCACGTGAAAACATTCAGCTCCGACAAGCGTGACACCGACGACGGTTCCGTACTTGAGCGCAAAGAAACAGCGTATTTCCTCTTCGGTTACGTCCGTCGGAAGGCCAGTGACTAGCACGCTGTAATCCTTGATCGTTGCCGTCCCGCGCTCAACTCTCTCCTGATTTCGGCGCAACGCGTAAAGCAACACCGGAACGCTAAGTAGCAACATCGTCGTCGACAAAACATCCATCAGCGCTGCGAACCGAATGTAGTCCACCTTACTCGTGCTCCATCTCATCACCCCGCTTCCTGCTCCCGCGACCACCCACTCGCGCTGCGGCACAGTGTCCGGCGCCACCGTACCCAAACTCGCGCTCATCGGATTGGCCCAATGCCAATTGACGTACCACGAGTGATACGACAACCGAGGCCTCCCCGGAAGTATTTCCGGTGGGTCCACTTCCATCGGCTCCGCCTCGTAATGCGACGCGTAGAATGTCGACGTGTAATGAAGATACATCACCGGCAAATTCATCGCAAACGCTATAAAGAAGAGCCACGCAAACGACACCGTGACTATAAAATACCCGCTCACCCCCGCCCCAAACTCCAACCCGAGATCCACATCCTTATCGAACAATGAAAATTGCTTTAGATTTCCATTTTCATCCATGATTCTCGGTTGCACCGCGTCCGCCCGTTCCTTGGCTTCCTCGACGTTCGGCGGCACGTACACGCCTCTCGCCCGCGCTTCGTCGCGACTATCCTTCACCCGCTCGTCTCGAAACTGTTTCGAGTGCATCTCCGACATCGACACCGACGTCTCCGCCGTTCGCGGTCGCGCAATCATCGGTTTCGCATCCATCCATCGCGGGCGTTCTTCTTCGTCGTCGTCATCGAGCGCGTCGTCGCCGATTCGTCGCCCCGCGGCCAAATGCGGCGAATTCTCCCTCGATGTCATGCCGTCGCGTTCGACGCACCGCGCGCGCGCGCTCGACGCGAATACACGCGAAGACGACCGCGGCGGACGAAGAGATTAAGCACCCCGCGGTCGGTGCGTCGTCGTCGATCGACGCGGGACGGGCACGAAAACGCGCGTCGTCGCGGTGTGCCGACGCGCTCCGCGGCTTTCCCAACTGTTCCCCTCCCTCGTCTCAAAAAATACGAAAGTCGTACTCTGGATATGAATCAACGATCTAATCGTCTAAAGATGGTACTTTTTCAAAGACAATCATAAGTAAATTATAGAGTTAAAAACTGCTGAGTACGACAAAACGCATGAAATCGGACATTTGGGACATTTAGAACGACAGCTCTCTCGGATGTTTCAAACGCGACAAAGCGAATTCGCGACGCGCGAACGACCGAACCGACGTCGCGCGGCATGCCTCGCGCGCGGCGTGGACGACCGCGACGCGCGCACTTTCTCATCGATGCGCGCGTTTCCACGGCGGTGACGAGAAAGAGCGGTGCGGCGGTGGGAACGACCGATGGGCGACCCGATGCGCAGATTACGATGAACGAGGCACCGACGCGCGCGTTCGTGCGTCGCGCGCTCGAACGCGTCGTCGACGCGAGCGGAAGGGCGGAGTTTGCGATTCGGGCGTGCGATGGGACTCTCGCACCGCACGCGTTCGATGGGTCGTTGCGGAGGATGGGTGAGGCGGGGACGTCGACGAGCGCCGGCGGCTTTACGTTTGGAAAGTTTTACGCGTCTTCGGCGACGTGCGTGCGCGATGGGTTGACGGCGTTTGAGCGCGTGGAGACGGCGTACGAGGAAGCTGGTGTCGGGGATGACGCGTCGACAGCGACGGTAGCGCGTGGGGTATCCCTGAAGGAGTGGTTGGTGAATTTAACGCGAAACGTCGGAGCGGCGACGAATGACTTTGCAGATATTTCTGGATTTGGCTCGTCTTTCGGTATGGATGACGAACACGCGGACGACGGCGACGCGGATGATTACAACGTATTGTTTATTCTTTCGCCGTTGCCGCGCGTTTCTGACGAAGAGGTGAAACAGCTCGATGGCGCTCAAGTGCTCAAGTCGTTTAGAGGCGTCGAGGAGCAGTTTAAAAAGGATAAGATTAAAGCGCACCTGTTGTTCGTCGGAGAGAAGCCTCGAGACGCGTTCGCGGAAATTTTACGAGAGGTTTTTAGAAACCTTAACGGTACGGTGTTCCCTTTGGACGCGGCGTGTAGATTAGCGCCTTGGGTCCCGCTATTTGATACCCTCGAGAGTTACGGCGACGCCGTCGGCAAGGATGATCAGACCAAGACGCCGTCGACGCTCGATCGATCCACGAGCACTGTTGACATCCTCGTGCAGACAAAAGAGAAGGGTGGTTTGCGTTTGGGCGAAGCCCATCAAGTCGGGGCCTCTGGTCGGCGAGACGTGACACTGTCGATTGTTGGCTTTGTGAACAAGGCGGACGTGCCGGCGACGTCGCTTGCGTTGGAGTCTCAGACGATCATGTCCTTCAGTGATTCTCCGATTCGCGCTTTGTTAGCCATGCTCGTCATGAAGGATGCTGTCTGTGCCGTGCGTCGCGAAGCCGGGCAGTCAAACCAAATGGCTATTCTCACACCGCTGACGTGCGCATCGTTTACGATTACTTCGTTGAAAGCCGACGCCGTTCGGCCAGATCACGACGCAACTGAAGATTCGCTGCGACACGAGATGGACGACTTACTCTCGCGAAGATCCAACTTGGAGACGCTCGAGAGTATCACGGGACTACTTGAAAAGCTTCGCGATGACCTGCGAGCAAAGATTGTATCGCCTGCGGCGACTCAGGAGCTGGCGCTCGCACAGACGTCTGGAAGCCTTTCACAGCGAGAGTACCACGACGACGTCTTTCACGCGCCTTCTTCTCAAGACGTAAGGACTCTTGAGGACGCGTTCGACGCCGACCGGTATAGAGGGGCGTCTCAGAGCGCGTCCCGATTAGAGGCGTGGTACGGGACTCAGGATTTAACGCCAGCCGTGCGAAAAGTCTTGCGCTCGATGGAAAACGAGATTTGCGTTAATTCGCGTGACGGCGAAATCGCGCGAATGGACACGCGCAAGGTGCTCGACGAACGGTTTCGAAAGATGATGAAGGTTCAGAACGGTATCGTGTCGCCACCACGCAAGAGCAAGGCGAGGCGTTCGCTCGGTGCGACGCTGAACGAGTTCGCCCTGCTTGGCGACGTGGAAAGATGGGCAGGTTCCGCCGACGAAGTCGTAAACGCAGCCAAGCTGCAATACGACGAGTTTGTGGCGACTTTATCGGACGAACCGAACGGAATCGATCCGAATTTGCACGAATTTGCCGCCAAGACGCTTCATCGATTGCGCTTGAGTTTGGGTGATATCGATATGGATGAGTTGTTTGAGCGACTCACGCGAGCGACCGTCATCGACGCGAAAGCGCTCAAGCTCAAATACGTCAAGAATAAGTGCAAGGCGGCAAAACGCCGCGAGTACGTGCTCCAAGCGCACGTCTCCCTTCGAATCGCGCTCATCAAGATGGAACTCATGAGAGACGTCGGCTCGTCGGAGGATCCAGAGGCGCTCGAGGGACGAGTCATGGACAAGAAGGACATGAAGAAGTTGGTGAAGAGCGTGAACAAGCTGATTGATGAGATTCGTTTCCTCTTGACCCCGGCTGATCGAGCGGGTGTTATTGCGCTCATGGAGAATGACTTCGCGCCCAACTACACCGGTTTGCTTCCAGAAACCATGCGATTATTGAAAATCGAGCTCGGCGTCTCTGACGACGCGATGCCGGAACGCGCATCCGACTCGCTCGCCCTGACGCCCTTCTCGCCGCCGCCTCCTCGTCGCTCTCCGAGAAAACCAAAACAACCGGATAGATTCACGTACGATGACGTGAAACAGCTCCCACCGCCCGTCGGCGGCGGCGGCGGCAAGCAGAAGAAACCGCCACCGCCCAAGGAGTGGCACTGGCTCGCGCGCAGTAATTCCAGGCGAGCCATCACTCTAGCCGTGCAGGTGAAGGGCAACGCGGCGGCTTCGTTCGCGCCGCCTAAACCAAAGGTATCGCGCGGCTCCACGGCGCGTCACGCATATCCGATGGCGACGCCTTTACCGCGAGCTGGTCGCGCCGTGGCGAGCACTCCAGCCATGACCCGGCCGATGGTGTCTCGCATCGGCGAAACCCCGGCGACTCGGCCGCGGTCTAGCGGCGTAATCGCTGAAACGCCGGTGGGAACACAACTCGGCCCGCCGGCAAGACGCGGCGGCGGCGCCGTGTTATCCACGCCGATTTCAGGATGCGACATCAGCCGTACGCTGCAGTTTAGCGCCGCCACACCCAGACCGACAAAGAGAACAAATAACGCCGGTCTGCACTCGCCCGATCCGAAAAAGTCGCGACTCGGCTCCTAAATATCACGGGGTACGTCACGTTACGTCCTCATTACGTTACGTTGCGTCGGTCGTTACAACACGCATAGCTACTGTACATCACAGTCTAGATACAAATAGTCAACACGAGAGACATTCCACATCCCTGCTTCCTTCAACCTCACTTGAAGTACTCCCTCTCTCTAAAATCCACGCACCCGAGCGCCATAGCGAGTCGTCTCGTCGCCGCCGTGTCCACGCCCGGCGTTCGCACGCACGTTCCTTCCACTTCGATACCCGCCTCGACGGCAGCTTGAATAAACTCCAACACGTCTGTGAACCCTCTCCCACCCACCGGTGCCATCACCCGCTCGTACTCCTCCGGATTAGACGCATTTAACGCCACCGTGATCGCCCGAACGCCCGCATCCGCCAACATTCCCGCGACCGTGGCGTCGACCAGACCATTCGTGTTTGCGCGCAACGCCACGCCGTGTCTCAACTGTCTAATCTCTCTCACCGCCTCACACAGTCGTTCCGCGCGCAACAACGGCTCACCGTACCCGGCAAAGACGACCCCAGGGTCGCTCTCTCCTGAGCTCGCAATCGTCAAGTCGTCGCGGGCGTAGAACGCGTCGACGACGCGCGCGAGTTCGTTCGCGGTCGGTTCAGCGCCACTCAACTGTACGAAACCGCTGTGCGACGGCATGGTGAATCCCGGTCCGCGGGTGCGCGTCAGCGGCGTTGCGTTGCATTCATTGGTGAGGGATAAATAGAGGGCGTTGCGCAGGGTGTACGCGACGCCCGGGCGGGCGAAGGGTACGCCTCCAGACATATGGTCGGGTTTTGTTAACGTCACGTTGTGAAGCCTCGCGTCGCGAATGTTGCGCTCGCCGCCAAAACCTTTAGACACCGATTGATGATTGACTACTATCGCTAATATTCTGATAATGTGCTACTATTTGTATGTGAATGTTTTCCCGGTGATCAACGGCGCGCGAGATTGGGCGAGGATGGCGTATACGTCGACGGCGCCAGCGGATCGAGCAGGCGATACGCAATCAATTTCGATATTCTCACCTTGCGCCGCGGCGACGGTTTCGACGACGGCGACGCCGGCTGGGCGCGCCTGGACGCGAATGGTTCCGAAGACGCACGTGATCATCTCGCTCGCGACAGCGACGGAGAGCGTCGCGCGAACGGGGGTACCGCCGTAGGTCCATCCGCTTGACGCGTCGATTGAAGACAGGTGCGATTGCGCCATGGACGTAAGAGACACCCGCGAATGAATCGCCGAAAGGAGCGAACCGGTCGGGAGCCCGGTGGCGTCATCGCAAGAGCCGAAGCACGGGGTGATCCACCGATCGGCAAATCCAGAGGTTTCCACGAGCGGGGATTCGCACAGGATCAACGAGGATGAGACGACGCGACCGCCAGTTCGTTTTCCGCCTGCAAAGACGCACAAATCTGTCTCTTGGTTATATCCAGAGTAATAATTCCCTTCGTCGATAAACTCCGATCCACTCATGGCAATGATATCCACAGGGCCCCAGGTTTGACGCGGGTGCACGCCGCTGACGCGGTGATCCTTCTTGACGAGAATGTACGCAGGCGGTTCGAGCGCCGCCGCCGCGGCGTCTCGAGTAATCTTCACCGTGACGAAACCGAGAGACAGACTCGCCGGTTGCGGACACGAGACGACGGCGACCGACGACGCCACGGCTGCCACACCAGTGCTCGTGCTGTTCGTTCCAAAAGTACACGTGAGTTTCGTCGCCATCGAGAGCGAACCGAGCAATTGATAATCTGGCACAATCGCCGGCGCCGTGGACGCGGATTGGTACGTTGTCGTCGGCGTCACCGTCAAAGGCGGAATCACGACGTCTTGCGTCGCATCGCTCGTCACTGGAATCTCCAACTCGTACTTGACCACATCGGTCGATTCCGTCGCCCCGTACCCGAGCGCGACGTTTTGGCTAGGCAGTAACGCCGGCGTGACGCATTCGGCCAACGCGCCGGTGAGATAGCGCGCGTGCACTGGACCAATCGGACCGAAATGACATCCCGAATACGCCCGGCTCTCCCCTTCGTCCGGGTAATCCGTCCCCTCGACTTGCAACGATACCCCGCCTTGGTACGTGATGGCGAGCGCGTTGACGGCAGATATGCTCGGCGATGCTACCGGCGCTACGTAGACGCTTCGAACCGCCGAATCGACGTCGTCGCTACAACTAATCGTAACCTCCCCAAACGTCCACGTCGGTGCGTCCGAGCACCGCGCGAGCGCGCTCGAAACGTACGTCAACCTCGACGTTGATCCATCAGGATAGTTGCACACGCACCCTTGGTCGTGCGTGAAGGAAAATCCGGCACCCTCGATGAAAAAGTTTGCCCCGCCGACGACGTTGAACGGAACGGCGCCCGTGGCGTTGCTCAGCGTTGGGCTCATGACGATGACGCTCTGTTCTTCCTCCTCGTACAGCGGATCGCTCGTCGTCCACGCGGTTTCTGTGAACGCAATCGTCGCTCCATCGGAGAGCACGAACCGGCCATTTCCGATGCCCAATCTAAGCGGTACGTCGCTCTGCGCGAGTCTCGCCGGCGCTACGCACGTCGCCTTTTTCGACGCCGTCACTCGAGCGTCAATCGGGCCAATCGTACCGAAATAACAGCTAAGAAAATCCCCGTCATCCTCCCCACCGACGGTGCTAAATCCATCACCCGTGATGACCACGGTGCCCCCACCCGTGACGTTGACGCTCGCCGTCGCGTTCGTGAGGGAAAACGTCGCCGTCTCCAATACAAACGCCAATCCTCCTCTCGATCGCGGCGGAATGGACGCCGTTTGATTATTCGTCGTAGCCGCGTCCACGTTGGCGTCGTACTCGCTCGCCGTCGCAGAGAACGTCGCAATGATGAGCGATGACGTCTCCCCGCTCGTCAACGGCGGGCTTTCGCATCGAATCAACGCGCTCGACACGACGTCCACGGCGACGTGTGTCGCCGGCTTTGTCCATCTCGCGCTCGCCGTCTCGTGTAAGTGCTTCCCTCCGACGTAAATGATCTCCCCACCGATTTCCGGCGCATCCGTCGGATATACCACATTCGTCGACATCGCTTTCGCGAAATTAAACGTCGCGTACACCCCTTGACGATCCGTCAAAGGCGCCGTCGTCGCGTCTCGATCCGACCGTCTCAACGTCAACCCGACGGCGACGAACCCCCCTCGATCATCCACGTGTTGCGGCGTCAAACACAGCATCACATTCTTCGTCTTACTCGTCGGTAAAACCACTTGTTTATCAAACTGACACGCCGCGTTCGAGCTCCCGTCGTACCCGTCTCCCAAGAGCCTCACCAACGTACCGCCCAGCGCCGAACCGACTGTCGGATACGTCGCGTCCAACGCCATGGACTCCCCGACGTCCAGCATCGATTCGTGCGACACCGCGTCGACGACGCGCGCGGACAAAGTCGCGCACGCGAACGCGACGAACGCGACGACCCGCGTCATTCGGCGCGTTTCCCGGCGTGCATTCGCGACCCGGCGTTCAACCACCCGCGGCTCAACGTGATGATGATGTCGTTGACGCGTCATATCACACGCGCGTTCTCCGTCTGTTTCCACCGCGCATGTCGCTCGACACCATCGCGATCCGCGTCACACGGGTCAAAGGTCGCGATGCTCTGGACGTCCGTCCGTCCGTCCGTCCCTCGACGTCGGCGTCGGGGCGTGACGACGCGCGCGGAATCGCAATCGCATTTCGCATTTTTTCCTTTTCGAACAGACAAAGAAACCAAAACCCATAATTGTCCAAACTCGAGAGGTTTTTGATCGCCCAGGTTCGACCCGCGGTGAAGCCACCACGAGACGAACGAAAGTCAAACCTGTTCAAGACAAAACCCTACGTAGTGTATACACATACAAACACGACGCATCGTAGGACTGGCGAGAACGCGTGTCTCGGACGCGCGCGCGCGCGACGCGGTCGACGGGAGCGCGCGACGCGGAAGGACGCGTGACGACGCGGACGGCGACGGACGGACGGACGGGATGCCGCCGTTTTTAGGAGGCATGCGGGGACTCACCGTGTTCGTTCAGGATGTTCGGAACTGCACCAACAAGGTGAGGATTTGATGATTCTCGGACACGCGCCACATTTTCAGCGATTGATGAGGAATCTTTTTGTTTGCCGACTCGGGTTCGGGAGGAGGATGCATGCGCGCGATGGAACGCGATGGGACGGTGGGAATGGAGTTTGGATGCGCTCTGTTCTGCCGCGTCGCGATCGTCGGAGGGAGGGAGTCGACGGCTCGCGCGCGACGAAGGCTCGGTGACTGACGAAACGTCGCAAACGCGTCGAAAACGAAAACAGGAACAAGAGCGAGCGCGAGTGGAAAAAGAATTGGCCAATATTCGACGCAAGTTTAGCAAGACGCACCGAGCGTTGACGTCGTACG
>Ga0255780_10004061_pt1 | contig 12659 bp, 11 predicted proteins | sample 071ome_32_FD_179978 | JGI IMG/M metagenome (GOLD analysis project Ga0255780, IMG submission 179978) | Coastal salt marsh microbial communities from the Groves Creek Marsh, Skidaway Island, Georgia - 071405AT metaG (version 2) | ecosystem: Environmental > Aquatic > Marine > Intertidal zone >... | reverse complement strand
TACACATCAAATGAATCATTTGGAGGCCATGCAGAATACATACGTGATGGATTAGTATGGAACACATGGCTAGACAACATACACAAAATGATGAATGAAGGTAATGTACGTGAACTACATATGATGATGACTATCAATGCCCTGTGCTTGTTTTCAATTACAGATTTTATGGATGAAATGATTAAACTAAAAGAACGCTATGGTCAATTTGCTCCTGCAATGAGTTTTAACATATTGCGTTTTCCAAGTTTTCAATCAGCAGTAACACTGCCACAAGATATTAAAAAACGTTTAGCAGATAATTTAGAATATTGGTTACACCGTGTAGGTAAACAGCATGAATTATTTTTTGATATGGAACAACAAGGTGTTGAACGTTTGATTAATTATTTGCGTGAAGTACAAGTTGGCCATCAATTTACTTCGTCAATTGAATCTAGAGAAAGAGATTTTAAATCTTTTTATTCACAGTATGACATAAGAAGAAACAAATCATTTGCAAAAACATTTCCAAAAGACATAGTTGATTGGTATGAATCAATACCAATGACTGATCTAAAACAACTACAAGATATCGTTGATGGTGATTCTACCAAAGGCAATATGATGAAACGTGAACTAGAGGAACGTGCTAAAAAAGAAGGTTGGGTTTTAGATCCACAAGGCCCAAATCCAGGATCACAAGAATATGTGGAAACTAATTAAACTAGTTGTTGCTTGGTGTTTTGGGTATGCATTAGGTTGGATTGTGTTTGGGTTAACATTGGCAATTCTAGCAGGATTACTTTTATGAAAAAACTAGCAATATGTGGTTGTAGTTGGGCAAGTGATTTTGATAGTGCTGAATATTCAAACAAAGAAGTGTTTGAAAACTCTCAATTATGGCAATACAATCTAGGACATATTGTTGAAATATTTGCTCGTCCAGGAGCATCTAATTTAAAGATATATACACAGGTACAACAAGCAATTGAAAAAGATTTTGATATGTATTTGGTATTTTTAACCACACCAACACGTATTAATATTGCTTGGCAAGAGACTGATGGTTGGAATTTAGAAAGCAAGTTTAATTGGGGGAGGACTGACGTAATTAATCATTACGGTTTAGAAAGTCAATCAAAAGAAACACGAGAATACGTGGCCAAATACTATAATGAAGATTTAGAAATATTAAATTCTTTTGTGATAACTGAAGCAATATATTGGAAACTACAGCAAACTGGAAAACCTTTTCTTGTGTTTACAAATGCTTTTACAGATTATATTCACAAAGATTGGATTGTATTTGAACAAATGCAAATGGTTAAAGACGGACCTTATAAAATTATCAAAGAAGATGGGTGTGAAGGCAATAACGTACCAAATCATTTATCATTAAAAGGTCAAAATCTTGCAAGAGAAATGGTCTTAAAATATCTTGTGGATAACACAACCTAATCGTGTGTTGCAAATTTCCAATAAAATTGTTATAATATATATCTAATCTTTATATAAAGGAGAAGAAATATGTTAGAAAAACTATTTGGTTTATCCAAAGCCAAGACCACAGTAAAAACTGAGGTAATGGCAGGATTAGCCACATTTTTAACAATGGCTTATATTACTGTTGTTAACCCTGCAATACTTTCAACAGAAGGTACAGGCATGGCGTTTGGTGCTGTGTTTACAGCAACAATTATTGCCGCAGTAGTAGGCACATTGATTATGGGATTATGGGCAAACTGGCCCGTAGCACTAGCACCAGGAATGGGACTGAATGCCTTTTTTGCATTTGGTGTTGTTTTTGGCATGGGCTACACTTATCAACAAGCATTAGCGGCAGTGTTTATTGCAGGTTTAGTGTTTATTGGTTTAAGTGTTACACCAGCAAGAAAGTATATTATCAATTCAATACCACGTTCAATGAAATTAGGCGTTGGTGCAGGTATAGGTTTATTCCTTGCTATTATTGGTTTACAAAATGCTGGCGTAGTAGTAGACAATCCAGCAACTCTAGTTGGTTTAGGTGATATTTCATCGTGGCCTGTACTATTAACTGGTATTGGTTTTGCTATCATGTCTATTTTAGATAAACGTGGTGTACCAGGTGCTATTATTATTGGTATCTTAGCAGTGAGTATTATTGCTTGGGTATTTGGTATTGCTGACCTTAATGGGGTAGTAGGATCAATTCCAAGTCCAGCTCATGCATTCAGTTTAGATTTTAGTTTGATTGCTACAGCAGGATTTATTGGTACTGCTTTTGCATTCTTATTTGTTGACTTTTTTGACACAGCAGGTACACTAACAAGTGTTGCTAACCTAACTGGTAAAGTTAATAAAAATGGCGAAGTAGAAGGTATTGATAAAGCACTGTTGGCTGATTCTGTTGCTACATCTGTAGGAGCATTAGCAGGTACTTCAAACACAACATCATACATTGAAAGTGGTGCAGGAATCAAAGAAGGTGGTAAAACTGGACTAACATCAGTTACAGTTGCTATACTATTTTTGGCTTGTTTGATCTTTGCTCCATTGGCACAGAGCATTCCAGCATTTGCTACAGCACCTGCTTTAATCTTTATTGCTACATATTTCATGAGAAATATTAAAGATATTGATTGGGATGATGTAAGTGAATATGCTCCAGCAATCCTGGCGGCCATTATTATGCCGTTAACATACAGTATTGCTTATGGTATTGCACTAGGATTTATTGCTTATGTTGTTATTAAAGCACTAAGTGGCAAGCATTCTGAATTAAATTCAGGAAGTATTGTTATTGCGGCAGTGAGTCTACTTTACTTTATTGTGGCCTAAAAAAACTAATGGTTGACAAGATCAATTTATGACTATATTATATAAACATAAACTTAACTTGTTAGAACTGGAGAAAAACATGGGTTTACAAAATGTAAAAATAAAAGGTGCTTCACAGTACAGAGTAGGTACTCAAAAACAGAGAATCTTACAGTACTATTGGGGTACAGGCTCTACAGTAACAAACAAGCAGTTAGTATCTAGATACAAAATTATGAAACCAACAGCAAGAATTTGTGAGTTGAGACAAGATGGTTTTGATATCAGATCACTAAGATTTGTTACAAGAGATACCAAAAGAAGTGCGGTTAAATACCGTATCATGCAAAGAAAAGTTGCCTAATTAGACAACTTTTTACACTAAAGCCAGTAAAGTCCTTGATTTTACTGGCTTTTTTTATGGCCAAAAAGAGGTTGACAATATCCTATTTTATGTTATATTAGTATTATGTTAAACACAATAACAATAACAACAAACAGGAGGTGTAATTAACATGGCTGATATAAACACAAAGTACACATACGTACTAGAGGCAGTAAGAGCTGACGGTAAAAAAGTAATGAGATTTACTAACAAACCTGAAAACAGAGCTCAAGTATTAATCAACAACGGTTACAAACCAGTTGATGAAACTAGCAAAGTAGAGTTTATCAAACTTGAAATGCCAATGACTAAAGAAGAATACAAAGCTTCTTTAAAGGCACAAGCCGTAGCATAAATTTATTGAAAAGAGCCCTGGCAACAGGGCTCTCAATAAAGGAGAAAACAATGAAATCAAATCTTTTAAAAACACTAGCAATTGGAACAATGGCATTATTACTAACAAATTGTTCTGCTACCAGTCAAACTGTATCTAAAAAAGACACATATACACTAGGTGGTGCTATTGTTGGTGGTGTAATTGGTAATCAATTTGGCAAAGGTCGAGGCAAAGATGCGGCCACTATACTAGGAGTAATTCTTGGTTCACAGTGGGGATCAAATGTTGGTGCTAAACTAGATGACTATGAAACACTTAAACATGAAAAAACTGCCTATCAAGCATTAGAATTTTCTCAAGACGGTGAAGTTGTAAAGTGGGAAAATCCAAATACCGGCCATAAAGGTGGCATTGTTGTAACGGATACGTATTATATTCAAAACGGTCAAATACCTTGTCGTAAATTTTATCAAGAAGTACAAATAGGTGCTCACATCCAAAATGGTGAAGGTATTGCTTGTAGAACTGCCTCTGGAAAATGGGAACTTATGAAAGATCCTCAAGTAAAGATTGAAAATGGAATGCAGGTTACTAACGATAAAGGCCAGTATATGCTAACACCTGTAGGTGTTGGTTGGTAATTACTCAAAAGTTTCTCTAGCAAATGGTTCCCTAGTTGGAAACCTTGTTAGAATTGATCCTACTTTTTCTGTTTCTCTGTTACCTTCACCATTTCTAGTGTAAAGAGTATTTGTAAAGTATAAGTTTCCTTCATCATCAACTTTAACTGCTAGGCCAGAATATGTCGTAGCCGTTGCGGCTGTTGGGCCATTCATATGAATTTCAGTTGCAGTTTCATTGTGATTACCAGCACTTTTAATTTCTGTATTTCCTGAAGATCCGTTTATTTTAATAGCAGTTAAATATGTTGCAGAAGATTGTAAATGAAATTCTTTTCCAGAAGTTAGTGTTGTTGCATCAACAGTTTTAATGTTTAATGCACCTGCTACATCTAAATTAAATGCACCGTTAACAGCATTTAGAGTATTTGTAGTATCGCTAGGTTGATTGTCAGTTGTTTGGTGTGTTTTTATGTTAATATCTCTGCCAGACTCAATATTTAAGTCTCTATCTGCACGTAGGTTTATATCTTTATGTGAACGTATACTAATTGAGTCATTTGCCCATACGTCTATTTTACCTGCATCATCAATTTCAATCCACCCAGTACCTTTTTTATTAATAATATAAACATTTCCATTAGTTTCATCTAATAATATTTGAGCACCAGATTTAGTTCTTAATCTAATTAATTGTTGATCTCCATCATCCATTACAAATTGATTAGCATCTGGAGTAAGAATACCATAAACCTTTGATGGTGATTCACGCCTTGCAGACGAACTTGTTAATCCTCTGGTTTCGTCTTGTTCTAAACCCTGTTCTTTTAAACCATTAAAGTGTGGAGTATGCGAGGGGCGTCTAACATTATCTGTAGGAGTTTGTCCAGTTTCATCTCTAGTAACTGTCCAGTCGGCACCTTTTGCTTCATCGCTGGCTTTGTTATATTCTGCTACAGGAACTTCTAATGTTTCGCCATCATTGTCTGTAAATGTTTTTGATCTAGCAATACCAGGAACCATATGATTCATAAATGATTGATACATACAGCCAATTACAACACCTCTAGCAATATCTCCATTGATAAACATTACTAAAACTTTATTTCCAGCATCTGGTGGAATCATCCACATTCCGTATGATTTTTGTGTTCCACTAAATGTTTTATCTAGTGATTCTTCACCTGGAGGAGTTGGATCTCCTGATGCTACTGTGTTTTTAATATTTGTAGAACCAGCAAATGGTGAACTCCACTGCACAGTAATATCTAGATAGTTTTGTGGGTCATTGTCTTCAATAAAATCAACGTTACTGTTAGAATTAATCAATCTAACTTTTAATCTTCCATTTTTTTGTACATCTTTACTAGATACAACAATTGCTTCATATATACCATCGTAGGTGTGTACATTGCCAATTCCTTTTAGACGATCCATAGCAGGATGTCTTACATTTGATATTGATGCTGATTTGTGTGTAGCCATTTTTAACCTTTATTCTTGATCCAACACTATATCAGTGCGGGGATCTTCTTCTTTATATTGCTCTAATATACTTATGTCTGTAATAAATGCTTCTTTTACACCTTTGATATTTTGTATAAATTGACCACCTGTAAATGAATTCATAATCTGTACCACAGCATATATACCATTAAGCATTTGTTCTTTTCCTTCTTGGTTAGGATTTGCTAATCCTGTATTTGGATCAGGCTCACCTGCACTGGTAATTGCTCTAAACAATAGATAGTTTTCACCTTCATGGTAACTTGCTGATCTCACAAAGTCCGGATCTCTTTCAGATTCTAACCAAAACGGGTCGCCTTTGATGTCCATATCCATTGCAACTAAATCTGCTTCAAAATCTGCCAATGATGATTCAATCACTGAATCAAAATGTCCTTTACCAGGAGATTCGCCTTCTGCATTAAACTTATTTCTGTAGTCATCTGGTACTGCTCCCCACATGATCTGAAAAGGTTTTTTGCTAGAATCTATAGATTCTACTACACTGTTTCTGTCAATGGTTTCAGCATATTCTTTGATATCAAGGTTGGTTATTGATTTATCAGATGTTTGTAATATTTCGTTACTGAGTGTTGATTGTGTACTTAAATTTCTTTTTTCAGTAACAGTGTCAGCATCTTGTAAAGACTGTGCTAGAGAGGCATCACCTTCAAAAGTACCGTCGTTGACTCCTGTAACATATAAATCGATTAGTTTTTGTCTTTGGTTTTGAAATTCTGTATAACTTGTACTATTATCTAACTCAGCGGCTAAATTTTGTTGATCAGCTGGTAGCTCTAGGTTACTGGATTTGTTTTTTAAATAATTTTTCCATGCATCACGTACTGCACTCTGTTGTTGTTTAAAATCTGCTAGAGTTTGTGCTGACTTAGATATAAATTTTTTAGTGTCTTCACTGACTTTAGAATATATTCCCCTGTAACTGTGTAGTGCAAAGAAAAATTGATTGTTATATTTTATATCAAATCTTAATATTTTGTCGTTTAAACCTGTAAACAAATAATCATATCTTTTGAGCAGTGCCTTATACGGTCTTGATTTGCTTTGACCAAGATCTTTGTTTATTAGAGCATTGATTTTTTCTTTTTCAACCTCTTCCATTTTCCCCCAAACTCCTGGTGCAATTTCTGGACGTATTGTTGGAAACAATGATATAGTGTAATGATATTCTTTTGCATACTCGTTTCTAAGTATGTCCCAGGCTATGTTTTTAACATCAACTTTGATGTGAAAGATGTGTTTTACAAAATTGGTAACATCATCTGAATTAGAAGAATCAGCATCAGTGCTGGCACCAACATCCATTCCTTTGGCAAGTTTTTGTAGTTTTTTAGAATGCGATAAACCAAATTCTAATACTCTATCAATGCTGGTTCCTTGTGGAATTCTAAACATCATATTATCTTTATCAAACTGTACACTGTCAGATAAATTTGTAGTAACATTTTCTAAAGTGTCGGTATCAATTAGTGCATCGTCACCGATTTCTTGTCTTGACCATGGATCTAAAGTAATATAATACTCATCAAGTATGCCTTTTTCTATTGCTAGTTTATCTAGTTCATTTAGATTGATTGTTTCTGCTACAGATGATACTAGGTCCCTGACTGTTCTAAGATTGGTTAACTGTAAAGGTCTATCTGTTTTGTATGTTTTTTCTCTAAGGCCTTTGTCTCCTGCTCTTGCGGCTCTTATAGTATATGATGCTCCATTTGTATTAACACTAGCCTCTACAGCAATAATTTCAATTAAAAATTGTCTTGATGTTGTTGGTATAGGATTTACGATTGTACCGTCTAGCGGATCTCTGCCAGTAAATTTTAATTCTAATAAGTATGTTGCTTTCAACCCATCTGGTATACCCAGTGATACAGCCGAATTAACCAGTATATCTGTAAACGAAGCACTTAATGGTTGTACAACATTTATACTAAAATCTACTGCTCCGGTTAATCGTTTTCCGTTGTTGATTGGACCAGCAGTAGCATTTATCTGCACATCAACTATACTAAGAACTGTGCTTCCGGTTTCAGCAATTATAACTTTGCTGTCTTGCGGAGTCCATGCTGAAAATCCAGGTCCTTCATAACTTGTTTGTAGAATATGTTCTTGTGCAGACAGGGTGTCTCTTTCAGAAAGCATCGATAATGTGAAGTTATATGCAACTGAGTCATAATCTTGTAATATGTTTCTTTGGTAAAAATTACGATATTCTACCGGTTGAGTTTCTTGTTCTTCTTCATCTTGTTTTTGAACTGTTATGTTACTACCAATTGGAACTTTTGTAAATTTTGACGCTTCTTCTTTTGAATTTTTAGAAACTTCGTCTTCAAACTCACCGTATGATCCAAATGCATTTTTTTGATCAGAAGTTAAGGTGTTTTCTAGAGATACAAGTTCTTGTGGTGCTACACCGCCAGCATTTGGCTGTTGAAGATCTACATTAACACCTGTGCGTACATCGTCTGATGGATTCGCTAGATTGTTTGGGTCTAGTCCGCCTGGTGTTTGCTTTTTTCCGTCAAATATTTTTTTATACCATGGTTTTTCATCTGGGTTTGGTGTTTCTTGTAAAGGATTTAACAGATCTCCTTGGCCGTCGGTTTTCATAGCATTTTTATATTGAGCCATGGTAAAGTTTTCATAGATATCTTTTTGATCTTGCAATTCTAATTGCTGATTGTGTATGTTTTTAGATCTTTGGTTGTTACTTTCTAATTTACTTTCTAGGTTTTTTGATTTTAAATAATATGGGGATCTTGGATTAACTGACCTTCCGCTATTTTCTTCAAGTTCTTGCCTAATAAGTCTATTTTCTTTTACTATTCTATCTTCTTCATTTACTAATTGCTTAAATTTCCAATCATACATGGTGTCGTTATCACTCATGTTGTAACGATCTTCATATTCAACCGAAGGAATTTTGTTTATGCTTTTTAGTGTTGGTTTTTGCCAGTTGGAATCCGTGCTGACATCTTTTTTATTTTTTTCTATTTTATTTTTTGCGTTTTTTACTGCACCGGCCATGAGTTACCTCACATTTTCTATTTTTGGAATTCTTATAGTAACACCTGCTCTAAAATCTTGTATAGGATCAATTATAACGTTTTTGTTTCTCATAGCAAACAACCACCAGTATCTTGAACTGCCATATTTTTCAAATGCTAGTAGATCTGGTCTCATATGATATCGCGATTCTATAACATATGTTTCGTCAGTACGATCATTGATAACTGATCTTTGTTGCATTATGTCAAGATAGTCACCTCTTACATTGGTTTTGCTGTAAGGACTTTGTTTATTATAGCTCGCCATTAATAATATCCTTTGTTGAGTAGTTTACCAGTTCTAAATGATTCAAGATTAAATTCATCTCTAAGTTGGCTTGGATTTGGTGCTACCATAATATCAACAAACAAATTTAATACCAAAGGAACATATGAATTACTTAGCATTTCATCAAGTTCTGCAGATCCAGATTGAAAAGATCCATCTGAATCAAGAGCTCTTCTGCCCTGTCTAACAGGAACATAATCAACATCTTGATCTAAACCAAATGCTACAGTTCTAACGTACACAGGAGTACGATTAAACATAGCATCACCATAAGCACTAAAGGCTAATTTAGGTGGCGGTGTACCTCTGTTTGGATCACTTGCACCAAAGTTTGATTTGGTTACTACTCTAAAAAAATGTATTGCGGCCATCATATATTCTGCTTCTTCTTGTGTGTGAGCACCAAATACTCCTGTAACTGTTGCTGTAGGAGACATGGTTTTTTGATAAGCATAGTAATCATAGTTTGTATGAGCTATGTCAAACTGGCCATAATTTACATTGGCATGTTGAACCTGAATCATGGGCGTATACGGAAACATTAAACCTCCAGTTTTCCACAATGGACGCAGTATATTTGAATTATCATTAGGACCAAGAATCAGTTCTTTTGCTTCATTGGTTTGTCCAATTGGTTGAATTCGTGCTCTATAATCTTTTGCCATAACGTAATATCCTATTATAGTATTATTTATTGAATCTATTATATGCGTAGTTAACTAAATTTTGTGCTTGACTTTAAGTCGTATTTGCTGTACTATTAGTTAAATATATAAGGAATTACAGTGTGGCAAAAAGAGTAAATTACCTAAACAACAAAGACATGTTGGCTGAAATACATAAGAGCAAAAACTCTTACTGTTATTATAAAAAGCCAGAGTATGCAGACTACGATATCATTCTAAGTGATGTTGCTAAAATCAACAGACTGTCAATATCACAAGCTCGTAAAAACAGAGCAGAAACCATGCTACAAGCTAAAGTAGAAGAGCTTGGTTTAAAACGATCCCAGTATGATGAATACAGAGAAGATCATTTGAATATTCCTGTAACTGATCTTGTGTTTAGAATAATGACCTACGATCACATTCCAGATGAGGATGGTCGTAAACTAAATCCAAAAACTGTAGCAGACACTAAAGTTAAATTAAATTTTCCACCTTTTAAACACTACAAATTAGATAAAAATAATAAACCATACGAAGTTGGTAGAAGTCACCATGCTGGGCACAATCAGTTTAGTTTAGACCATGGCAAAATCACTGCCAAACTAGCCAACATGTTTATCAAACTGTGTCAACGTTATGGCACAAGATCAAACTGGCGTGGCTATACCTACAATGACGAAATGCAAGGACAAGCTCTGTTGCAATTATCACAGATTGGTTTACAGTTTGATGAATCAAAATCACAAAATCCATTTGCTTATTATACAGCAACAATTACAAATTCTTTTACAAGAGTGCTAAACATGGAAAAGAAAAATCAAAATCTACGAGATGACTTGCTTGAACAGGCTGGTGCTATGCCGTCATTAACCCGACAAATGAAAAATTCAGAAGAACTAGCAAATATAGAACAAGCACAAAAAGAAGAAAACACTACAGAATAATATGACGCAGTTTTTTGAAAAAGCCGCTTGTTTTACAGACATACATTTTGGTATGAAAAACAATGCACGTCAACACAACATTGACTGCGAAAACTTTGTTACTTGGTTTATTGATGAAGCAAAAAAACGCGGGTCAGAAACTTGTATATTTTTAGGCGACTGGCATCATCAACGTTCATCAGTTAATGTATCAACACTAAACTATTCTGTGTCTAATTTAAAAAGATTAGGCAAAGCATTTGAAAAGGTTTATTTTATTGTTGGTAATCACGATTTGTTTTATAGAGATAAAAGAGAAATTTCATCAGTGGTATTTGCAAACGAAGTTTCTAATATTCAAGTAGTCAATGAATGGATGATCCAAGATGATGTTGCTATTATTCCATGGTTAGTAGGTGACGAATGGAAAAAAGTACAAAAAGTAAAATGCAAATACATGTTTGGTCATTTTGAATTACCACACTTTAAAATGAATGCTATGGTAGAAATGCCAGACATTGGTACTATTAGAAGTGATCATTTTAAAAATGCAGGACATGTGTTTACAGGACATTTCCACAAAAGACAGCACTCAGGCAATATATCTTATATTGGTAATCCTTTCCCACACAACTTTGCAGATGTATGGGATGACGACAGAGGTGCTATGTTCCTTGAATGGGACAAACAACCAGAATATAAAATATGGCCAGATGCACCAAAATACAGATCAATTGATTTAAGTAAGTTGCTTGAGGATCCAGAAACAGTATTAGAACCAAACTCATATATTAGAGTAAAAGTTGATTTAGATATTTCGTACGAAGAAGCAAACTTTATCAAAGAAAATTTTGCACAAAATTATCAAATAAGAGATCTTGCTCTTATACCACAAAAGAAAGAAGAACACGCACAAGATGTTCAAGGGGAAGTGATATTTGAATCAGTTGATCAAATTGTAACCAATCAACTAGCAAAAATTGAATCAGATTCTTTTGACAATGCTATACTAGTAGAGTTATACAACAGACTATGATAAAAATTAAAAGCATTACTATAAAAAATTTTATGAGTGTTGGTAATACCACACAAGCCGTAAACTTTGCACACGATGGATTAACATTGGTACTTGGTAACAATATGGATCTTGGAGGTGAAGGTTCGCGAAACGGTACAGGTAAAACCACACTTATAAACGCTCTTAGTTATGCTGTGTATGGACAAGCTCTAACAAATATCCGCAAAGATAACTTAGTTAATAAAACCAACAATAAAAATATGTTGGTTACTGTTGACTTTGAAAGAGATGGACACAGTTACAGGATAGAGAGAGGGCGTAAGCCTAATAAGTTTCAGTTTATTGTTGATAACTCTATTGTTAATGAACAAGGAACTGACGAAGCCCAAGGCGAAAATAGGCTTACTCAGGAAGAAGTGTTAAGGGTTTTTGACATGAGCCACACAATGTTCAAACATATAGTTGCTCTTAACACTTACACTGAGCCTTTCTTGGCTATGAAGGCTAATGAGCAACGTGCTATTATCGAAGAATTGTTAGGCATATCTCGTTTAAGTGAAAAAGCAGAACGTTTAAAAGAACACATGCGAGAAACCAACGAAGATATGAAAACTGAACAAGCACGTTTAGAACAGGTAAAAATATCAAACGAAAAAATGGAAGAAACTATTCGCAAGTTTCAAATAAGAAGTCTTAGTTGGGAAGAAGCACACAAAAAAGCAGTAGCAGAGCTTACCAACGGAATTAAAGAATTAGAAAAAATTGATATTAATGTAGAAATACAGCAACACAAATTATTGTCACAATGGCAAGAGCGTTCACAAAAAATTAAATCATATGAACAAAATTTAAACTTTAACAAAAGTAATCTAACATCAACACAACAGTTAATTGAATCATTGAATTTGCAACTAACAAAACTTGAAGGAAAAGAATGTCCTATGTGTGAACAAGAATTACACACTGACAAGCACACACATCTGGTTGATGAAATTAAACAACAGCACACAGATAAATTAGAAGAACAAAAACAAATACAAGGAACTATCGAATCAATAGAAAAG
>Ga0255780_10004060_pt1 | contig 12659 bp, 13 predicted proteins | sample 071ome_32_FD_179978 | JGI IMG/M metagenome (GOLD analysis project Ga0255780, IMG submission 179978) | Coastal salt marsh microbial communities from the Groves Creek Marsh, Skidaway Island, Georgia - 071405AT metaG (version 2) | ecosystem: Environmental > Aquatic > Marine > Intertidal zone >... | reverse complement strand
TCTGAAGCGTGAATGACTGTCCATTTCATCGCGCATTGCTCTTGTACCCGATATCCACCCATGGTTTCATGCTGTAAAACCAGGAGTGCACCCATGCCGGATTTAGAAGCAGATCTCTTTCAATTGGCGATGTCTAAAGAGGCCGAACCTCTGATGGACGCCGTGAAGAAACACATCGCCGACAACGTCGAACCCATTCAAGAAGAATTCAGTGCACTCGATAAGGAGAAAGAGGACCGCTGGTCCTGGCATCCGAGGCAGCTCGAACTCCTCGACGGGGCAAAACAGAAGGCAAAAGATTCAGGTCTCTGGAACTTCTTTCTTCCTGACACCGAATACGGCCAAGGCTTAAATAACCTCGATTACGCTTACATCGCAGCGGAACTGGGCAAATTCCCTTTGGCGTCTGAATCGCTCAATTGCAGCGCGCCAGACACCGGGAACATGGAAGTCCTCGAGCGCGTGGGCACGCCTGAGCAAAAGAAACAGTGGCTTGAGCCGCTCTTAAATGGCGAAATCCGTTCTGCCTACGCGATGACCGAACCCGGCCTGCCCTCTTCCGATGCCAAGAACATCAGCACCCGTGCCGTGCTTGATGGCGACGAGTGGGTGATTAATGGCGAGAAGTATTACATCTCAGGGGCCGGCGATCCGCGCTGCAAAATCATGATCGTCATGGTCAAGACGGACCCCGACGCGCCCCCCAGCCGTCAGCAGTCCCAAATCCTGGTCCCTATGGACACACCCGGCGTTGAGATCTTGGATGCCATGCATGTCTTCGGCGCAGATCATGCGCCCAGGGGTCACATGCATCTTCGGTTTAACAATGTCCGAGTGCCTAAGGACAACATCCTTCTTGGAGAGGGTCGAGGATTCGAAATTTCTCAGGTGCGTCTTGGCCCTGGGCGGATCCATCACTGCATGCGGTCGATCGGAAAAGCTGAAAAAGCCCTTGAGCTCATGGTGAAACGCTCAGCCACTCGTGTTGCCTTCGGCAAGCCTATCGCGAAACTTGGTAAGAACCTCGAGGTGATCTCTCGAGCTCGCATCGAAATCGATGCCATGCGTTTGATGGTACTGCAGGCTGCTAAAGCCATGGACGTGCTGGGTAATAAAGAGGCCCGTGTTTATGTGAGCGCAGTCAAAGCCATGGTGCCTGAGAAAGTCTGCCTCATCATTGACCAAGCCATTCAGATGCATGGCGCAACGGGCATCTCCCAGTGGTCACCGCTTGCTGGCATGTACACGGACATGCGCCATCTGCGATTTGCCGATGGCCCAGATGAAGTGCATCACATGGTGGTGGGCCGCGCGGAAATTCAGAAATACGACCTTTGGTAAAGGACTGCCAGGTGGTGTAGGTACTCAGTAACCCACACCATTTCGCAATTCAATTAGCTCACATTGCCTAAAGACTATGTTTGGACATGCAGAGAAGTTCGACCCTATAAGGTTCTGAATTGCCGAAGCGTCTTTGTTATTGAAACCAAACTTAAAGAGGACATCTTTCCTGCCTTTATCCGTCATATTTTTGGTACTGAATCGATTACAAAGCGACCCAATCTCAGCTGTGTCCATCGTGACGCAAGGTTTGGGCAGTTCTTTTTCCGAAGAACAACCCATGAGGAATAATCCGAATAAAGCTGATTGTAGAAATCTCATGTCAGAAATTATCTCTGGTAGAGCACGATTTAATTAGCACTGACACCAATAAACCCAAGCAATTTGCTCTCACATTCGTTAGCTATTCTCTAAATATTTTTTTGTAATGAGATCTGTGATGCGATCTGCGTGGCTTTCCATGTTGATCTTTGATAACACTTCCATCACCAACAGAGAAAGCTGGCGGACTAGCTCGACTTTTTCTTGCTCGCTGGGCTTATCGAAATTCAAACCTCGACCGAACAAGTAAAACTTCCCCAGGACTTCTTGGGGCAACCAGGACATGACTTCTCCCCGGGTTCCCCCTACCGCCATTTCAGAGGAGATCGTTGAATTCTGTGACCTTTTGGCATCGATTATACCCTGCTCAACCACTGCCTCTAGGTGACGGCTCAAATAGAATAAATACCGCTTCCTGATCTCTTGAACACGCTCAGGCGTGTCACTTTGGTCCTTTAGCACCTCGTAAAGATCATTGCCAGAATAGCCTAATATGCTCCCGGTGGCGGTAGGTTGTGCTGATTGTAACTGCGTCCTTTTCGCAAGCCTCTCAAGCTGCCGAGTCTTACTCCATAGGTAATAAAGGCATGCAAAAATGATGAAAATAAGCATTCCCATCAATCCCAGAAGCGCACCTCCTACCAGAGACTGGCTCATTTCTAGTCCTCAATCGACTGCCGATTCATTAGATCTTGGTAAATGCTCTCTACTTCCGCTTGACGAATAACGTACAGGTCTTTCACGTTTTCATCGAGCTTAACCATTACATTTTTCATTGATCGGACCTGCGTTTCAATGGCTTTTTGATTCGCAAGCAGTGCTTTTACTTCATCGTTAGCCCTCAACTTGGCATCAAGAGAGTCTAAGCGCTGGCTAACATTGGACAGATTCGATTGGCCAGCTTCCAGGAGCTTATCTGACGCCTCAGATAGTCTATTTAGATTTGAAACACTCAATCTTTCAACTTCGGTTTTTAAGGACTCAATTTTTTCTTGTGTGGAGGATATATCAGCCAATATCAATGAATTTTGATCCATTAGTTCCAGAACTGATACCTCCATTTCAGTAACGGTCTCAATACCATCGGCCAGCTGGATACCTCTCTTAGCGACGGCCATCAACACGCGGTCTAATTCGCCAATCTTTTGGGACACGCTCGAGGCCATGACCACAAAAAATGTGATCGAGGCAATCAATACGATTGAAGTAATCCCGCTCAGCGTGTAGATCAATTTCTTAGCACGCTCAAGTTGCTCAAAATCTCTCGTAGCCAGCTTTTTAACTTCACCAGAGATTGAAGCTAATTTTTGCAAAACTTCACCATTTGTTGATGGTTCTGTTTGCGACGCTGGCTCAACTTGATCAGACCCATCATCAATAACTTCAACATCTTCCTGCAGACCTAATTCTGGGGTGGCCTCAGCAGATTCGGGAGATTCCTCTACCGAAGCAGCTGCGTTCGAATCAACCACTGGCTCTTCGGATTTTTCATCTGGAGCAGCATCAAATTCTGCGATTTCCGGATCTAACTCTTCGGTTTTTTTCGCAACCCCAATCTTTTCGAGCTCATCGTCACTAAGCTTCCCGCTAGGGTTCTTATCCTCTTGATCACTCATCGAATATTCCTCCTCTTACATACTCATCACGAGTTCTGAATCAACTATAAAATAGGGTCTAATCGAACTCTGAGAAATTTTATTGGGAACTCGTTCTCTGGAGACGTAGGGGCCACTCACAATGCTCCACATCCCATTAGTTTTTTCGGCAATAAAAGCCTCTGGAACCGTATCCTGAATTTGTAAGCGGAACTTTGCCGCAGTCGCACGGTTGCTGAAGGCCCCAAACTGGGCGTAGATCGTGTCATCTATTGAAAGTATCGCCTCGGTTGTCTGAAAGTCGACAGAAGAAGATCCAGACACGTCGGATTGCTCCTGTCCTCCTCGTAGCGCAACCCCTGGTTCGACCCTACTTAAAACGGATCCCAATGATTTCGTTACGTCGCCACCTTCACTGTCGATCCTATCCACATTGCGATTCGCACCAGATGTCTGAGCGTCGGAGGTACTCATCTCATCAGAGCTCAATACGCTTACCTCGGCTGGACCGTTCATCAGCAGCTCCTGACCGTCTTTCTCAACTGGCTTACTAATCTCACCTTCACTATTGTCTGCACTCAGTACGCCTGAGCCAAAAACGCTAGGAGCCATGGTTTGAACCAGCTCCTTGGACATCCGATTTACAGGAATCTCGAACAACGTAACAACAAGACCCAGCGTAAGAACAAAAGAAAGCGTTATAGCGAACAGCATGAGGGCCGTCGTCTTGTTTGGTCCAGCATAGCCCGACCCATCCCTCTTTGTTCCCTCCCCTATCAAGTGAGAAGCGTTCGATTTCCTTTTTTTCGACGACAACTTACCTGGCTTGCCATTTGCTCTAACGCTCGTCTTCGTTTCGATCGAAACTGAGGGCCTGCTGGATTGCTCCTTCAAGTGAAGAATAGGTACACCATCAGTGAGAATTGGTTTGGGTGATATAGCAGCGGCTACACTCTTTGACGAGAAATCCAGCTGATGATTCTGAGCATTTGATCTAGCTGTTTCCAAATCAGACACCAGTTGTCGCGCTTGGTTAACCGCACCATGCTCCGATTCTCGATTCAAAAAAGCCCTCATCGAGTCATCATCTGGCATCCCGAAACGCCACATTGGAATCCCCAGTCGTTCCGAATATCTGGAAAACTGAGGATAGTCAGCGAGCACCTGCGAGCAGGAGACCAAAAGGCAAATGCCTGCTGCAGGAAATTGGTTGGCCAAGGTATGCCCTAGCTTTAATAACTCAAAATCTTCGGTTCCCGAGAGCTCCAAAACCCAGATTTCTCCAACAGGATCCACTTGGGATGCCTTGATGCCCTGGCCGGCCGATTCGATTGCTTTGTTTAACCGAGCGATCATCCAATCCCTTTCTTTTCCGCACCTCTGAATCGTCAGTTCTGGGTTTCGGTTGAAGGAAATCGACAGGATTTGCTTGATATAGTGGTCCCTCAGTGACAAGTGCTGTGACTCAATCACGACACAATCGCCAGGCTTTCTTAATCGGCCAGCTGCTGCCTGCACGTAGCGCGCATCTTTATCGTTAAAAGCCGCAATATCTGCGCTTGCTTCTAGGGGTGCTGTGGTTGCATCGTTCACCGCTCTATCCTCTTATCTGACTCTTTAGTCACTTAGCCTTGAGCCGCGCTCATCGAATTGAAGGTCCTTGGGAACCTTGGGTTTGGGTTTCATGGGTCGATCAACAGCGCCAACTGCCATCCGAAGGCTAAACACATAGGCGATGACTTGCGCGACTGCCATGTAAAGCGCTGAAGGAATGCGCGCGCCTATATCGGTCGTAAAATAAATAGCCCTCGCCAAGAGCGGAGATTGGAAAATATGGACTTTATTTTCAGCCGCGATCTCTCGAATCTTGGCCGCCATATAGCCCTTGCCCTTGGCGATTACACGAGGCGCATCCTCTGAAGCTTGATCGTAAGTTAGCGCAATTGCGAAGTGCTCCGGGTTGGTAATAACAACATCAGCCTTGGGAACATCCTGCAGCATCCGCTGCTCGGCCATTTCCCGCTGCTTCTGACGCACGCGCTGCTTGATTTCGGGCTGGCCTTCCATCTCCTTGAGCTCATCTTTTATTTCTTGCTTCGTCATACGAAGTTTTCGAAAAAACTCAAACCGCTGGTAGGGCACGTCAATGGCGGCGATGATCACAAGCGCTGAGCTGGTCAGTAGGGCACCGAACAGCACGATAGACAGTCCTTCTTGAATTGCTAGATCAAGACTGAATCTTGAGAGCTCGGCCAATTCTGGGAAGTTGTAGTAAATGTAGGTCCCACCAATACCAGCCACCAGTGTAAATTTCGCGAGCGACTTCACTAGTTCGACGAGGGCTTTAAGACCAAAAATTCGGGCCATGCCACTGATTGGATTGATCTTAGATGCTTTGGGCTCTATTGATTTCCATGAGAATACAAAGCCATCAAGTGCGACGGCTCCTAAAATCGCGAGGACAACGGTTGTTGCCAGAAGCGGTGCCAATACAAAACCAACATCCAACACCTGGTGCCCAAATTCGCTCATCATCAAATTAGATTCAAATGCTTGATGCCGCTCCAACACAAAGCTGTTCTGGAATATCTCAACGTACTGAGGGCCAAGAATTCCACCAACGAGATACAAAGTCGCAATAAACCCACTGGTGACGACCGCGACAGTGAGATCCTGAGACCTTAAGACCTGACCGTCCTCCCTTGCCTTCTCGAGGCGTCGGGTGGTCGGTTCTTCTGTCTTGTCGTCTTGGGGGGTATCTTCAGCCATGCTCAATCCGCCATAAGAACTTCAGTGGCAGCCTCAAAGCCGAGGAACCACAGGTTCTCGACCTGCTCGAACCAAATACCCATCGTCACCAGCAGCATGCCTAACCCCAAGGGGATAAGAGCGGGAAAACCAATGGCGAAGACATTGAGACTCGGCGCCGCTCTGGCGACAAGGCCTAGGAGCGCGTTCACGAGCAACAGACCCGTCATAATCGGGAACGCAATCACGACCGCGCCAACAAACATTTCTGAAGACCATGAAACCATAGCCATGACCATGGCAAGGCTTAAACCACCCGAGGCAATGGGTACCCATTCATAGCTTGATGCCAGCAACGTAATAATGACGAGGTGCCCACCGAGTGATAGAAACAACAACATGCCGATAATCAGAAAGAACTGGGACAGCGTTGGAACATTCCCAAGGCTCGGGTCAACCATGTTCGCCATGCTGAGCCCCATACTGCCTGCAATGGCCTGACCTGCCACAATCAAGGCCGCAACCACAATTTGAAGAGACAATCCCATCAGCCCACCAATCATCACCTCATGCAATATTCCGGACACAGCACCGAAACTAAAAGGATCAATATCAGGGATGGTCACCATGGGAAACAGCATCCAAGTCAAAACAAACACCACCGCGATTCGAACGCGCAGATTCACTGCCGCCAAAGAAAAGAACGGACCCGTCAGCAACACTGCACCAACTCGCACCAGCGGCCATATAAACTGGTTTAGAAGGTCAACGGCTTGGGCTACGAACAAAGTCATCGTTAGAGCGTCAAGGTGCGAATTCGTTCGAACACAACGTCGAAGTACTCGATCATGAGTGTGAGTTGCCACTCACCAAACAAGATGAGCGCTAGAACCATCACCGCGAGCTTGGGAATAAAGCTCAGCGTCATCTCCTGAATTGACGTCGCTGCCTGCAAGATGCCGATCAAAAGACCTGTGCCCAGAGCAGCACCCAAGACGGGAGCCGCGACCAACACCATGACCATGATGGCTTCGACTGCAATATCCAGTACAAGACCCGTTTCCATGACACACCCTATCCAAACGTCGACACGAGAGAGCCGGTAATCAAACCCCAGCCATCAACCAGCACAAACAACAGCAACTTAAAAGGCATAGAAATCATCATGGGAGACAACATCATCATCCCCATGGACATCAGAACACTGGCGACGACCAAATCAATAATCACGAAAGGGATATAAATGAGAAAACCTATGGTGAAGGCTGTCTTTAACTCTGATGTTATGAATGCCGGCATCAGAGTGGAGAGAGGAACGTCCATCTCATCCTCGACCATCCCTTGATCAGCCATTTCCATAAACATGAGAAGGTCTTTCTCACGAACTTGGCTCAACATAAATGATTTGATTGGCGGCAAGGCCTTTTCCATACCCTCTTGAAAGGTCATTTCTTGGGCTTCGACCGGCAGGTAAGCTGACTCATAGATCTGGTCAAAGACTGGTTTCATCACAAAAAAAGAAAGGAAGATCGCGATACCCACCAACACCTGATTGGGAGGTGTTTGCCCCACACCCAGGGCCTGACGGAGTAAAGACAACACAATGATGATTCTGGTGAAGGAGGTCATGAGGATGACCATTGACGGAATCAAGGTCAGAACCGTCATCAAGACCAAGATCTGAAGCGATATCCCATATTCCGAGCCGGAGTCGTTAGCAGTTACCAGAGTAAGTGCCGGGGATTCTGCCGCAAACGAAAATGCTGGAAACCAACAAGCTGCGATGAAGATCGCCCATTGGATCCAACCAGATCGCTCCACCCTATGACTAAAATAGGCCATGAATTGCCCTTCTACTGCGATATCTAGAACCTTGGTTTCAGATATCTAGCAATTGAGGGGCCAATATTTTTATTCAATTAAAACATAGAGTTAGCTTCGAAGAATTCTAGACATAACCTCTGTGTCAGAATCTCGACAATAAAAGAGGAGAGCAGCCCGGATGATGAGAGCAAGACAGCGAGCAGCCAAGCTAGTCAACATACTTCTAGTCGGGTGCGCCCTTATATCGTCTCAATCTACATGGGCGAACGAGACATTCCCCTTCAAATCGTGTTTTGAGGCAACGGCTCTGAAATATAATCTTGATGCTGCACTACTGGCTGGCTTAGCCAGTGTGGAGAGCAGCTTCAATCCCAATGCCGTCTCAACCTCGGATGCCGTTGGCTTAATGCAAATCAAGTGGCCTCAAACAGCAACGGAACTGGGCATCCAATCAAGACAGGACCTATTTGATCCTTGCCTCAATATTGACGCTGGTGGGCAGTACCTATCAGCATTGAGAGAGCGATTCGGAAGCAAGCTCTTGGCTTTAGCGGGATACTTTGAGGGCCCAACGAAAGTCAGCACCTCGAGGGGTATAGAAGACAACTCGGTTAGATACATCGAAAGGGTTCTAAGAGAAGAGCAACTGATCGCGGCGCTCGATGAACTAGAACGGTTCGGGGACTGTGATGTGGTCGCCTTTCAGGAGATGGCAGCCGAAACGCACCATCCTAAAGATAGAGCGTCAAAAGCGAGGTTGTGGGTCGCAGAGCACCACACCTTTTGTTCTACCCCTGAGCTCTTGAGAATCAGGAACCGGTTACCCGAACTTCTCGGCACCGCCGATCCAAACGGCGAGATCAGGACCTTGATCGATCAGATCATTCTTGAAAAATCCGATTCCCAGAAAAAGTAAAGCCGGGGTTGCCCCCGGCTTTTCCACCTCCTAAAGATAGAATGTATCTTATTGAAGGAGTTGGAGGACCAACTGTGACTTAGCGTTCGCTTGGGCCAGCATTGCAGTACCCGCTTGCTGCAACACCTGAGACTTGGCTAAGTTTGCGGACTCGACGGAGAAATCAGCGTCTTGAATCCTCGACCTCGCTGCAGAGGTATTTTCCGCGATGTTCATCAAGTTTGAGACCGTATGGTTTAGGCGATTTTCAATCGCACCAAGGTTAGATCTCATTGACGAAACCCGCTCAATCGCGCCGTCTATCACTTTGATCGCAAAGCCCGCTCCAGATGCTGTTCTAAAATCGACATTAGATACGGTCTTTAATGAGGCTCCCTGAGTTGTGAAGTAGTTATCATTAACCAGAGAGCCTGTCGCAACCTTGGGATCCGTGACTACAGTCGACTCCTCCGCCGTCTGAGAAACCGAGAACAACTTGCTAGAAGTAAGTTCTATATTCCCCTGAACGGTAGCAGCATCACTATTTGCAGTACCCCCGGCGGATAACGCTTTGTCGAAGTAATTGAGATCACCAGCGTGCGCTTCAGTCCCATCTATACTAGTCAACCCACTCAGGGACCAGTTCCCGAAGTCAGCGGAACCATGAATATGCACGTTGTTGGCGGTGGTTCCGTCCTCATAGGCAGAGAAACCTGAGACCCCTGAAATACCATTAATCGCGTTCGCTAAGGCCGTCGCATTGGCAGCGCCGCTATTTAACGCTAAGGTCACTGAAAACGCGTAGCTCTTACCAGTGCTCGCATTGCTCAGAGTTAAGCTATGCGTTCCTGCTGTCATAGTAGCCGCTGCAATCTCTGTATGACGGCCAACGCCTTCAAATGTCTGTCGCTTAGTTGCATCAGTGATATCGGTATCCTTGTAGATATCGAATGCTCCAAATGCCTCGGTAGCAGTCACTTGAAAATCAGTGGCATTCCCGGTGACAGCCCCGACTTTGAACCCAGAGACACCCGCAATTGCATTGATCGCGTCCTCGACGTTTTGAGATGTGGCTTCACCGTCTGTCGATGCGGTGACCGAGAAGGTCCAAGTCTGGCCTGTGCTCTTCTGGACCAAGGTATAGGTATTAGCATTCCGAATATTACCTAATTGAACTGTTGCAGCCCCGGTTTCTTCTGCAGTTGCTCGATGCCAAATCATTGATGGCATCTTGCTCTCCCCATCGAACCCGAGTGACTGAACTCGCAAGGCAGTGTTGGTACTCTGATTTTCAACCAAGATATCGCCTCCTTCTCGATGAAAGAGCCTGACCTTGTTGTCATCGGTGGAAGTAGCTGTCACGCCCGTGGTTCCTGAGATCGCGTTGATCTTGTCTACCGCGTCCTGCACATTCGAACTGCTAATAACAAATGTTCCAGTGTGGGTATTGTTTACGAGCAAGTTATAGCTCTGATCGGTCGCATACTCGCTGCTCAAAAGAGCATAGGTACGAGCCTCGGCAGTGACACCGGTTTCGCCCGATACAGCGTTGATCTTACTTGCAACGTTTTTTGCAGAATCCTTGGCAACGATATCGATCGTCTTGGAAATATTGTTACCGCTGATGATGAAGTCATCTGTGGTGTCCGTGATATTCGCATAAGAACCAGCGCCGTCACCCAACTGAGCCTCAATCCGGTCACCGGTAACCACGTAGGCACCCAGCTTGTCAGCCGCGACCGAACCAACAGACATCTCAATGATCTCACCACCTTCAGTCCCTACCTGAAGCTGCTTGTTCAAGAACGAACCGTCGAGCACAAGCTGTCCGTTGTAACGAGTGTTCGTGGAAATACGTGTAATCTCTGCTACGAGAAGATTCACCTCCTCCTGAATAAATGTTCTATCTGCATCCGTATTGGTGTTATTGGCTGCCTGAATTGCGAGTTCTCTAAGCCTCTGCAACATATCTGTTACTTCGACTAGGGCTCCTTCAACCGATTGCGTCATCGCAATGCCGTCGTTGGCGTTCTTTACCGCCATGTTCAAACCCTGAATCTGGGCCGTCATGCGTTGAACAATTGCCAAGCCAGCGGCATCGTCTGAAGCGCTGTTAATTTTACTTCCTGAGGACAGCCGCTCCATTGCTTGGTCGAGCATTGCTGCTGATTCGGCAAGAGATCGCTGGGCCGTCAGAGAGCTTACGTTTGTGTTGACTACTAGAGACATTTTGTGTCCTCCGTATGATTTCTCATTTATTTGCTTAGGCGACCAAGCAGGTCCTCCGCTTTGGTTCGCTTGGCCGCCTCTCAGCGACAAAATAGAAGTCGGGGTGATTTGCGCGCACTTTAGAAAATTTGATTCGAGAGCGCCCTTCGTTCGAGATTATTAAGGCTTTCGGCATAACGCGTCGGTTCTTAGGGGACACGGAGTTAGAATGCGGCAGAACAATGCCGAGTTACGAGGATAAGTTGCCGAGTCTGGAGGAACTATGGAGAGCGGTTCAAAACTCAATTCGATCTGCGACGCGATCGAACGGAAAATTTGTGGCGAGTTTCAGCGAGCTTGAGGAAATTCTGGCAGTCCTTTGCCGTGTTGGACGAATGCTAGGGAAAGTTCATTTCGAAAAAGGCGAGTTTCCATTAGAGTTACGAAGCAAAACGCCTATTTACCTATAGAATTGAATAAAAGACTGTTGGATTTCTTTCGAAAAAGAAACGCTACAACTGGAAGGAGAGTTTATTAGCTCGAGATTAGACCTCGGCCCGAACTATCGCTTCGGCAAGGTGATCACCAAACTTTTCGGGTTTAGGTTCAACGTTCAGGGGGGTAATTGCGATTCCTGAGGACGAAGTACCTACAAGGAAACGAGATTCCTCAACTTCCACTAACAACAGCTTGTGTCGGGTATCGATTTGCATCCTAGCCAACACTTTGATTGGAGCAGCATTGCCTCCAGGGGGCAGTATTCCCCTACCCTTTAACCACCAGACGACTGCTCCGCCTACTACAAAAATGAAAAAGAGCGATGAAATCGCTCTTATCAACAGATCAGAACTAACACCTTCCAAGGCTTAGCTCCTATACGTCACGAATTCGATCCATAGGACTGACAATCTCAAGTATACGAATTCCAAGTTTGTTATTGCCAATCGTCACGACCTCTCCTTTGGCAATGACCGAATTATTGACCTTGATATCCATAAGATCGCCGACCGCACGGTCTAGTTCGAGGACTGTTCCCTGAGCCACCGCCATGAGGTCCTTAAGCTTGAGCTTGGTCTTCCCGACCTCAACGTTCAACGTGATTGGGATGGCTTTGACCACATTCTCATCAATGCCTTGCATGGATTGCGGCGAGATCGTCGGTTCGGACGCGGCTTCAGCTGCTTTTACTTCGTCGTCGCTTTCGCTCATCTATTCGTCCTCTTCCAAAATATTGTCGACGATCTGAACCGCCACCTTTTTACCTGATGCCCCGACCTCTGCATGATATAGAGGAAAGTCGTTGACCGACACCTCAGCCAACTCGGTCGGGCGGAAGGAAAGCACGTCGCCGACCTTTAAATGCAACAACTTGTCGACCGATATTTCCGATGCACCGCCACTCACAAACATACCAAAATCAACCTCACTCAGCGTGGTGTGGAGTCGATGCAGCCATTTTTGGTCTGCCTCTTGTGCTTGAATCCTGCTTCTAAGCAAGTCGCGCTGAAGGTTGAGGCTCTGATACGTGTAGACCACATCAATGTAGGGCTCGATCTCCTGATCCTGCAAACGAATCACAAACCGATTCACCACGACGGACTCATCATCACCGGCAATATTGGCAAACAGTGGATTGATGTCTCGGTTCACTAGGTTGATGGTTAGCTCAGCGTAGGGTGCCCATGCTTCTGAAATCGATTTGAACATCAGGTCGCATAGGCGATCGA
>Ga0255780_10004058_pt1 | contig 12662 bp, 5 predicted proteins | sample 071ome_32_FD_179978 | JGI IMG/M metagenome (GOLD analysis project Ga0255780, IMG submission 179978) | Coastal salt marsh microbial communities from the Groves Creek Marsh, Skidaway Island, Georgia - 071405AT metaG (version 2) | ecosystem: Environmental > Aquatic > Marine > Intertidal zone > Salt... | reverse complement strand
TCGGCGCGATTCGTAGAGCGAAGGATAATTTCTAGCAGATTCAATTTCATTGTGGAGACGGGCGCGAGCGCGCTCACGCCTTGTAAAAGCTACTCGTCGCTTGAATTCGCGCGGACGCGTTCATTTGTTGCGTCAGAGCAGACACGGCGTCCGTTTGTAACAAACCAGCCTCGACGAGCGCGTTTTCGACCGCCGCCACGAGCGACGGGTCTTGTCGACACACGTCCAACAAGAGCGTTCGTCGCGGCGGAATGTCGATGCACTGACCGCGCTTCCCGTACACGAAGCCGTTGCCGAACGGCGTCTTGTGCGCGCCGACGGACGCGCACGCGAACGACGGTCGACGTTTGATCGTCAAAGGCGTGTGAAGTAACGCGCGAAGGACGACGGACGTGTTGGGTCGGTTCAGAATACGGCGCACCGTCTCGACGGCGACGCTCACCCCGGCGCTCGGGGACAACACGATGTGCGCGAGGGCGTGAATCGCCAACGCGGCGGAGATTGGTGGCGCGTTACGACCGGGCGTCGGCCATTCTTCTGCGGACCACCCGATGAGCGCCTTATCCAACGCGCCGGACTCGATGCTCTTGACGTACAACTCTCGCATGGTAGGATCCGGTTCTCCGCCGGGAGGGAAGAAGACGTACGCCGCCGCGGGAGGAATCATCGCGCTCGCGCACGGCAAGAGATGAAGCGCGATGCCTTCGCTCAACGCGATCCACGCCGCGGCTCTGGCTTTCGGAGGCACGCGCACGCGCAGCCACATTGCAACGTGTCTGGCGAAGAGCGCGTCGCCGAAGCTGTCGCTCGTAAACGCGTTCACCATCGCCGCCGCCGCCGCCGCGTCGCCGGCACCATGTGCCTGGTGAAGCGGGTCATTTAAGCTTCCCTGGCCCGCGGAAGAGAACGAACCGAGATCCATGCTGTACCCGCGAACGCCTTGGTGATACGCTTGAATGTAATTTTTCACCATGCGACGCCAATACAAATCCGTGAGAAGGCCGAGCGGCGCGCTGACAGCCGGATCGCGCCAGACATTCGGTCCCTGAGCGTACACGCCGCCAATCGCGCTCATCTTCAAAGCCGGACGAATACCGCGAAGACTAGGCACTTTCGCGATTTCCATACCCATTAAGAGCGAGAGCGCGCACGCGACGCCGGCGGTGCCCCAACCTTGGATCGTCGTCCTCAGCGAGCACGGCGCTAGAAACCAGAGAGGATGTCCGGAAAGCAAGGAGCCCGCGGGCACGGACGGTCCCGGAGATGCGAGCGATTTCGCCTCTGCCGGTGTCGTAAGCTCCATTGCAAATCCACCCAACAACGCCTCGCGAACGACGTCGGCTGGAGGCACGATGCTCACCGCCGCCGCGAGAAGGTTGACACCGGTTTCGCGAATGGCGAGTCTTTCCTTGTCCGCATCGCTCGAGCTCTCGACGACGGACGCAGCGTCTCCGAGCGCACCTTTGGTGAGACGGAGCAACGGATCGAGCACTCTCAAAGAATACAGACCGGCGCTCATGGCTTGCGCGGCGTAAACTCCCGCGCCGGGCGGCAATGTGGAGACGAGGCTTAGCGTCGCTTCGACCGTCTCAGCGACGTCGTGTTGCAAATCTCTTCTTTCGTTTCGAGGCGTAGCGCTGAGACGAGACTGTCCGGCGGAAGGTGTGTTCTCGTGCGTGAATGCCTTGTCCAAAATTTCCATGGCGACGATGACGGCGCGTTTCAAAGCCAATTGCGACGCTGCTACGACCGGTAGCTCGCCCATCCAAACCGTAGGATCGTTGTTATCGCGCACACTCAATATGCCACAGTCCTGCGATCGACGTTCCTGCAAATCTTTGGAATTCTCGCGCGATCCATCGTCGATGCTGATTCTCGACGACAGCGCCTTTAAACGTTTACCTGCAAACTTGCACATGATTTGGGACGCCAACGCGTTGACGGACGGTTCGGACCACGTGTTGGGAGAGACTATCGACAGCAAGAGAACGCTGTGAAGCACCGCGCCCCACACCGACAAACTGATGTGGCGTTGACCAAAGGTTGGTTCGCACGTACACTCGTACACGAGCGAATCGAGCGACTTTATCGCCTGACCGAGCACGCCACCCGGGGACATGGCTCCGCTCGATTCGTTTGTCGAACCGAGCACTCTCTTAATCATCGGTTGCGCGTCGTTCGGCGAGCGTGCGATGATGGTGGCGAGGAACCTTCCAGCATTCGCGATCGTGTACAAACCACCCTCCTCGCGCGTGTCGCTGAGGATCCACGACTCGGCGCATTTCGCCGCAGCAGTCGCGCAACGCCACGAAAGCGTCTTCTCCGTCTCTTTGATTTCGAGTTCTCCCGGTGGACCGGCGTCGTCGGAGTCGCCTTCGGTGGGAAGCGATTTCGAAAGCGTCGTCAACAGTGAAAACATATCCATCGCGAGAGGTTGATCTGCCGAAGATCCGGCCTCCATCCACGGCGCGACGAGAGGATGGATGGCGTCGAACGCCGGCGTGTCCAATCCCCACGCCGAAACCGCACTCCACATACGGAACGTTTCGCGCCAAAGCATCGCTGAGAAATCGCGCGGGTGCTCTTTCACCTCGCCCTCGGTGTTGACCCCACCGAACGTTATGGCGCACTGAATTGCAGACTTGAGTCCTCCCTCTTTCACCAACTCCTTCGCGACTTCGACATCGGATTGCGTAATCAAATGAAGCACTCGGACGACGTGCGCCAATCCGATGACTGCTGGATCCGTCGGGGAGCCTCGACTACCGCCCGCACACGAATCCTTCATCCTCGAGATCAAGATGGAGAACAATCGGGGACATCGCGCCACGGCTAAAGCGGCCGATTTGCTATGGCGAGCGAACGCCGCGAGAAGCTCGTGGCAGAGCACCTCCGCTTGCGGAGTACGCTCAATCTCTAACAAGTAACGAATGCGCTGAAGGATACCCATTCGCAAGAGAGCGGCGATAGGATCGGCGGCTTGTTCCGTCGCCTGTCGTCGCTCCGCCATTTGCCTGCTCAACCCCTCTTCGATTTCGTCGGGTTCCTCGGCGAGTTCGACGGTGTTGTCCTCCGCCAATCGAATCTCCTCCACCGCGTACTCCCAACAGATTGGTTCGAATCCAGAGCCGCCGCACGGCGCGTCCTCGGGATCAGATCTCCACAGAGGCGCGAGGTAGGAGAGATCGCTCGCGTCTAGAGGTGCACCGCTCTCGAGCATGTTGTAGAGTTTCATCTCCAAACCGTCGCATCCGCCCACGCCCACTCCGCCGCACAGCGCCAGAAGCGCCGACAGCGCGGCGACGCACGGCTGCACTTGATTATCATCAAGCGCGCGCCGCAATAACGTAATCACTCCGCAATCCACTGTCGCGTACACCCACACGCTCGCCCAAGATATACCATCCGGCAAGCGCGGCGCGGTTTCCCTCTTTTCGGCGTCTTTGTTGTCGTACGGGAGCGGGTTCACGGGCTCGAAGCTCCAGCGTCGAGCGAGCTTGAGAATCCTACCGATGATTTGTAGACCAACCATGCGTTGGCTAGGAACGCTGCTTCGCGTGAGCGCGCACGCCTCTTGGAATGTGTACCCGATCTCACGTCCCTCGCCCGCGCGAAGCGGATCTCGCTCCGTGGGCAGCGGCGCTGGCGCCGAGCCTTCATTCGCCGCCAAAACGACATCCACCGTCGCGTCCATCAACGGCACGCCGTCCAACGCAAATCTAACGTGTTCGACGCCCACTGTCGTCACCGTCTTCGTCCTTGCCGACGCTTCCGCTGCCGCTTCGCTTCGCTCTTTCGCTCGTTTCGGCGCCGTCGGCTTGGGCGCGCTCGCCTTCGCGTCGCCCTTTGAACTCGCCTCACTGGAAGCCTTATTCAGACCGCGATTCTTGAGGAACTCGAGCGTCTTCGGATTCAACCGTTTCGATAATTCATCCTGAGCCTCCTTCACCGCTGCCGGCGACATTGCCGCCAGTATCCTGTTGTTTTCCTCTTGTATGCTCGCGTCCTCCTTCTCCGGGTCCACCGTCAGCTTTCGCACCGGCGCCGGCTCGCTCGCCGCCTGCCCCCCGCTCGTACCCACGGCTTCATTCGCGCGCATCGCCGCTTTTCTCGCCGCGAATCGACTCCGTTTCCCGAAATTCGTCTCGCTTCGGTGCTTCACCTCTGGAAACCCGGTGGCCGCGCTCGCCGCGCGATGGGCCGCGCTCGTCTCCGCCGTCTCCGTCGTTTCGCCGCCCGCGACGCGCTCGATGACATCGCCCATGACATCATCCATCGCTGCGCCGCGTCGCGGCGCCTCTTCCGTCTCTTCGCACGCCCGCGCGTCGTCATTCGCGTCGTCGGTCGGTTTTGCGTCAGCACCATCCGCGACGCGAGATTCGACGTTCGCGTCGCCGCCAACGCGTCGCACCGCCGCCGCGGGCGCGTCACGACTCTGAAGAAACGCACGTTGTAGCTCCTCGAGCTGTTCCTCGGTGTTCGCCCCGCGCACGCGTCGAAGGTCCGCCATGACGAAAGCCGACGCGCGCGCGCACAGTGGCGTCAGTCACTTTTTGCTGCTTCGCACCTTCACCGTCGCGCGCGACCGTCGACGCGGCGTCGCGCGCGATGCCGTTCATACTTGACAGGGACAAGCGCGCGAAGGATGCGCGCGCGGGCGGCGCGTCGACGTCGACGCCGAGGTGTCAGCGGTGTCTTCGGCCCGGCAAGTGGACCTACGAGTGCGCGTGCGAGCGCGGGGAGACGTACGTGCGTCGCGCGAGCGCGAGCGCGCGGTTGAGAGATCCAAGTTTGAAACAAAAGTTTGCGAGCGAGCAGTTTCGAGGGGAGGACGTGCCGGACGGGGAGGCGATGGAGCGACGGTTGAAGGCGGCGTTGGGGAAGAAGAAGAAGAAGAAGAAGAGGCGAAGGTCGCCGAGCTCGTCGAGTTCTAGCTCGTCGAGTTCGTCGAGTTCGTCGGGGAGCGAGAGTTCGTCGGAAAGTGGGAGCTCGAGCACGTCGGGGTCGTACTCGTCGTCGAGTTCGTCGAGTGGGAGCGGTTCGAGTTCGAGTTCATCTTCGTCTTCATCCTCCTCGCGGGACCGAAAGAACTCGTCCAAGCGACGCCGAGGATAGAATAGAAACAATGATTCAATCGTCAACTCATTAAGCTAGATCGTCTAAAATTCGTCGAATGGTGACGATGATGTCGTCCTCATCCTCGTCGCCCCATCGTGATTTACCCGTGTTTTGGATGCGTCGCGCGAAGTCGTCGTCCAACGCAAAGCGAAGGTGTTTGAGCAAAACCGCGACCGGTGCGTCACATCTGAACTTGATCCAATCGTCCATGATGACGCATGCGTTCGCATGTTGAACTTCCAAGTTCCCACCGAAGAGTAGCAACGCCTCAGGGGCGACGACCGTGCTGTCTCGCAGATACACGCGCGCCGTGCGCATCTTTTCGTGGTACACCATGAACGGATATGTCGGCTTGCGATCGGACCCGATGCCGCGGTTGACGCTCGATGGGTGCACACGAACCTCCGAAGTCGCATCTCGCCACGTGTATTGCGCGTACTCGTCGTTCGATCCCTCGTCGCCGACCGCGACGTTTGCGTATAAACCAGCAGTGAGCACGGCTTTTATCATTTGCGGTCGACGAGAATCCCTGTTCCAGGCCTGTGAAATTGAAGAAACAAATAGACCATACCGTGTCAGTCACTAATTTGAGTCGCGTCGAGCGTTCGAGAACGTGTAATGTAGCGAAACTGCTGGGACGCGCGCGCACGTCTATGCGCGTTGTCGAAAAGTTTCGGCGTCGCTGTACGGAGATAACTTTACGCTCGCGCAGGTGACTGCATGCGCGTGCACCCGGAACGCGCCGTCGTGTAAAACGATGCGTCCATCTCCGACGATGAAGTTTTCGAGACGAGCGAGCGAGCGTCGATTGAGAAAACGCACCGCTTTTGGATCGTCCAACCAACTAGTGTTCCTTCCGCGAAGCGAATATCCAGCGGGAACTTTAATTGCGCCCATGTCGGCGAGAAGCGACGCGTATTGGGTCCGCATCTCGGTAATTTGTCGAATGGTGTCCACGTCGAGCGCGTTCTTTTGGGCAAATCGTCGCCCCGCATTTCGACTCTCTCTGCTCGCCTCCACGTATCCGTCGTACGCTGCGGCAAATACGAGATGATCGCTCTGTTGTCCCGCTGCGAGAGACGTCGACATGGGTTGTGCAAAGGCGCGCATCGCCGCTTCGACTTGACTGTTCGACGCCTTGGACGATTGAAACGGTGACTTGTAACTCAACGTCGCCGCGATGGTGAGCACGGGAGATAGACACCGCAAGATGGCGCCGAATAACAACATCTTCGCCACGCGCGCGTCGACAGGTAACGCCGCGAGATGTCGACCCAGCGCCGTCAGACGACTCGCGTCGTCGAATGCGCCGATTTCTGTCAGTGTCTTCTTAGCCGCCGCGATAGCCTCGTCCTTGGGCGGTTCGGGTGCGTTTCCGAGCACCACTGCGGCGTCGTTGTGCAAATCCAAGCTCGCGATTTGCAACACCACCTCGGTGAGCGGCGCGCGGTGCATCTCGGGCACTTGGAAGGGCCGCATGCCCCCCGTCGCGCGGTGCGACGTGAACAGGGCGTAACATGTCCCTGCGCGCACGCGACCCGCTCGACCGGCGCGTTGCTTCGCCGCGGCGCGACTGACCCATCCCTCCTCGAGCGACGCCATGCCGCGACGCGGATCCCACTGTCGCTCCTTGACTCGACCGGAATCGATCACGACGACGATGTCCTCGATCGTCACAGATGTCTCAGCGACGTTCGTCGCCACGACGATTTTACGCGTCCCCGATTTCGGCACTCTGAACGCCTCTCGCTGTTCCGCATTGGTGAGCGCGGAGTGTAACGGGCACAACACTGCGTCTTTAAATCGAGGCGAACTCCCGAGACGATCCAACAGTCCGGTGACTTCGCCGATGCCTGGAAGAAAGACTAAAATTGCCCCGTCGTCGGCCTTGTCGTCGACGTACGCCAGGAGTTCTTCTATTAAATCGTAATCGATCACCGACTCGTTCAGACGTGACAGCGACAGACGAGTGCTTCGCTTGCAGTGTTCGTATTTGCTTGGATTGTAATCTGGATTTTCTGGGTTTTCTTCGCCGCCGAACTCGGACGCGGCGTCTTCGCCCCACGACGCGAGGAGTTCGTTTTGTCGTCGACGATCGCCTCCGCCGCCGGCTTTTATGGCTTTCATCGCGTCTTCTACTTTTCCGTTCGGTCGGCGACACGAACGATTATCGGGATCGATGACGTACTCAAGCGCGTCGTAAATCTGTTCGAGGTGAATCGTCTCCACCGGGTACGATCGACCGGGCGCGGAGATCACCGGCGCACCGCCGAGGTAGTCGCTGAAGAGCGCGGCGTTGAGCGTCGCCGACATGAGCACCAACTTCAAAGGTGCGAGTCCAGCCTCGCGACGACGTCTCGGAAGGTCTCTCAAGAGCGTCAATAAGAAATCACCGTCGAGCGAGCGCTCGTGCACTTCGTCCACGACGACGTGTGAGACGTCTGATAGCATCGCGTCGCCTTGTAATCGACGTAAAAGAATCCCCGTCGTGCAAAACGTGAGTCGTGTCGAGTCGGTGACTTTGGCATCTAAACGCACGTGGTGACCGACGAGCGAACCGTGACCCCCGACGCCGTTCTTTTCGCATCTCTCGGCGGACACGCGCTCTGCGATGCTCGTGGCCGCGACGCGACGCGGCTGCGTGCATACTATGTTACACCCGCCACCATGTCCTCGCTCGATGGCGTCGTCGAGCAAAAATTGCGGCGCTTGTGTCGTCTTCCCGCATCCTGTCTCTCCGCACACAACGACCGCGTCGTGTGTGCGTAATCGATCGAGAAGTTCGTGTGATAACGCACAGATGGGCAATTGAGAACGTTTTTCAAACATCTTTTGCCACTGAGGATCTCGCTTCGTCTCTTCGAATTGCACCTTCAACGCCTCGCTCGTCTCGGCGCGCGCCTTTAAATTTATCTTCACCGAGCGCGCAGCGTTCTGTTTCACACCATCGTCCACGCATCGGTCCGTCGTCGACGCACCACCGGCACCTTTCACGCTAGACCCAGCTTCAGTGACCGATTTTAAGAGTGTCGAGATGAAGACATCCCTCGCGTCTTCGCCGACGTTGGCGACATCCGAATTCATGAACGCGACGCCCCATCGAATCCACAATTCTCTATGCGCGCTCGGAAGTTCCAACGGCACGAGTTGATTCTCCGCGCTGAACGTTGCCTCGAATAACGCGCGCGCTGCCGCGCCGTTTTGTGCGTCATTTATACTCGCCCACCCCGATCCGCTTGGTTCGTCGTCGGCGTGCGTGGAGCACACCAGTGTCGGTTTGCGCTTGTACTTCGGCCCCGACGAACGCTCAACCGAGACGACGTAACGAATGACGTCCGCGCTCTTATCTCGTTCAAAGCGTGGCATGAGCCAGCCCTCGCGCTTCGCGAGCTGCGTGAGCATGTTCTTCGGTGTCATCTCTTCAACTTTGTCATCCTTTTTCGACTTGGATGATTTTGCGCTTTGCGCATTTGCGGCTGACGCGCGTTTGCCGTCGCTGAACAGTAATTCGTGCTTGAACATTTTGATGATGGCCTCCAGAGGGTCTTCTTCGCCCGTACCGATGACATCGTCGGCATTGTCGCCGAAAACGTCCAAACCGAACGCTTCGTCGTCTGAATCTTCACTCTCCGCCGGCTTCGGCGTTGCCACATTTTCCGCGCGTTTCGCATCGACGTCGACGGCGGCAGTGTCGGTGACACTCGGCGACGCTTCTTCACCCGCGCCGGTGGGTTTGCACGAATCGAGTTTCTGTTCGTGGACTCTCGGCTGTTCGATGTCGTCCTCATCGATGCCCAACTCGGTGGCCATGAGTTTCAAGTTGCGAATCGCCTCGGCGACTTCCTTTTGTTCCTTTTTATTCTTTCCCTTTTTTGCCTCGCTGGCGCGCGTCTTCAATCCCGCGAGCTCGTCGCGAAACTGATCCGTCACCTTTTTTGGATCTCGCGCGTACTCTCTTCGCTTGTTCCACATCATGCGCTTTGCCTCCACCTCTTCTTCGCTCAAACCAAAATCCTCGAGCGAATCGTAACCGTCGTCGCTATCGTCGCTATCGTCGCTATCGCTATCTTCATACTCTGCGTACCGTGCGATCCACGCCTTATCGACCGCGACGTCATCCTTCGCATCACCACCCTGCTTCTTGCCAGTCAGTCGAGGCATGCGCTCGTCCGGTGCCTCTAAGACGCGTCTCGGCGCTGGAGCCGTCGCCGTCGCCGCCGTCGCCTCGATCGACGCGTCGGCGTCGAGTTTAAACTCCGATCTCTCCACCGTTTGAAACCTTCGAGGTAACCTCGCGTTCGGAACATTCATACACAGTCGATCGAGCGCGTCAGCCTCGACGAACGCGCCTCCCGTCGCGTCGAACGCGTCTCGCATCGCGTCCTCTACGTCGCTCGCTCTGAACCCCTGACCGAGCAACGAGTCATACACCTTCCGCGCGCTCGTCTCCGTCACTCTGGACGCGCTCGCGTCGTTGCGACGAAATCCAACGTTTGCCGTTTTCAACAGCGCGCGCGCGAGCGCCTCAGCGCGCGCGGTGAGACGTACGCGCGCCGACTCAACCGACGACGTCGGCTTCCCGCTCATCGCGCGCGCTCACACGCGGCCGAGCGACGATGCGCGCGACGCGCGCGCGCGCCGATGGACGAGACGATCGATCGCGTCGCGTCCTTTCACCACGCGCGCGCGTGATCGACGCGTCCGATCGCGCGCGTCGCACTCGCGGTAGAGAGTCGGTTAGATGGCGTCTTTACATTCGCGACGTCTACCGTTTTCCACCGAGGGCGTTGTTCATCAACATGCGCGCGGATTCCATGGCAGATTCCGTGCCTCGAACGCGTAGCAACGAGTTCCCAGAGCCCCCTTTGGTCTCGTCGATGGAGACCATGGCTTTGCTTCGATCTTGCACGCCCTTGATGGTGGCGCCCTTCGGACCGATGAGTCTGCCGACGATGATTTTGGGAATTTCGAGCTCGACGCACGGACCCTTGGCACCCTTGGGAAGGTGAGGAACTCTCGTGGTTTTGAATTGACCGCCCGTGTACTCCCACCCGTACACGCCCTCACCCGTGAGCTTGATGCCGGACGTCTTGGCGGCGAGTTCCGCCGCGGCGCGTTCCTCGGCGTCGCGTTTCGCCGTTTCTTCGGCATGCTTCTTCATCTCGATGGCGAGCAAGCGCTCGGCTTCAGCTTTTTCGGCTTGTTCTCGCTGTTCGTCCGTCATCGCGTACAAGAAACCGCCGCCGCCCTTACCGGCTTGTTTCTTCTTGCGAGCGAGAAGCGCCAACTCGTCGTCGTCGTCGTCGTCGTCGTCGTCGTCGTCGTCACTGTCGTTGTCGCGCACGGTTTTCGCCGCTTGCAGACGCGCCGCCGCCGCCGCGTCGGCCGCTTTTCTCTTCTCGGCAGCCTCCTTGGCGGCTTTCGCTTGGCGTTCCTCGGCGAGTTTACGCTTAAACTTTTCGCGTTCCTTTTTGTTCATCTTGGCCATGCGCGCCTCGAGTTCTTCCTCGGTTTCGCTCTCGTCGTCGTCGTCCGCCGGCGCCGGCGCCGCCACCGAAGACTTCTTCTGCGGCGCCGCCGGTTCGGGTGCAGCTTCGGGTTCGAGTTCGTCTTCGTCGTCCGACGACGCGGTCTTGGCCGGCTTTTTCTTCTTCTTCGACGCGCTCTTCTTTCCATTCTTACGAAGGTACGTCAAGAGTTCCTTGACGAAAGTCGCGCTCTTCCCCATCATCTTTTTAATCTTTGGATCGGCGATTGGATTGTTATCAAGCTCGATGCTTCGAACCTTCTTCTCCTTGAGTTCGCCCCACTCTCCCGGAACCTCCTCGATCTGGTTGTTCTTTAAGAATATTTCCGTCAAGAGCGAGCACTGATGAATGTCCGCCGGGGCGTCGGTGATTTTATTCATGCGCGCGGAGAGCGTCACCAACCGTTCCTTGGCTTCGACGGTGAAGTCGTCGAGCGTCGTCAACTTGTTGTTATCGGCGACGAGCGTGACGAGCGTGTTGACGCCGTCGAGTGGGGCGAGGGACTTGATTTCGTTGTTGGACACGCGCAAAATTTCCAAGTTTTTGCACGACGACAGACTCGAGGGCAAGCTCGCGAGTTGATTATTCTCGGCTTCGAGCACTTTGAGATTTTTCAACTTGCCCACGCTCTCCGGCAACTCGGTCAACCCGTTGCCGCTAATGATGAGCGTGAGCAGACCGGAGAGTCTACTGACGTCCGGCGAGAGTGTCTTGAGCGACACACCGAGAGTCAACTTTAAATTATTGATGCTCTTGACGTAAAACAACGCCGGATCCACCTCGACGTCGCCCTCGTCGCGCGCGATGGCCACCTCCTTCGCCTCGGAGTCCCGTGCCTTCTTCGTCTCCGCCCACTTCGCCTCCGGCGCCTTCCCGACGTCCTCGGTCTCCTTCACGTCCGTTCCCTTTTTAGACTTCACCGCCGTCTTATCTCCTCGCCGCTCGAGCGCCTCCATCTCCTTCTTTTTCCGTCGACTTCTCTGCGTCGACGTCTCGCCCTCGAATCCGTCCTCGTCCTCCTCCGCGTCCTCGTCCTCCTCCTCCTCGCTCGAATCTCCACCTCGATCGATCCGTCTCGCCAACGCCTCGTGCCCATGTTCCCTCGCGTAATCCGCCGCCGTCTTCCCTCGCGCGCACTTCATCTTATAATTCGCCCCCGCGTACAACAACTCGTCGCACGACGCCGCGTGTCCCCGCGCCGCCGCCATCATGAGCGCCGTCTGCCCATCCCCGCGCCCATCGGTGAAATCGATCGGTTCTCGCATCCTCGACCGTCGACACGCGTCGAGAAGCGTCTGCAACGCCTTGTGCTTATCTCCGAGCGCGGTGATCATGATGGCGGTGTATCCATCGTCGTCCCGCGTCCCGGGACTCTGTCCACCGGCGCCGACGCCCCAGCGCACCGTGTCGAGCTTGGCGTTTCGACACGCGGTGAGGAATTGATCGCGTTTGGACGCCATGGCGTTCGTGCGCGACGCGTGTGCGTGTGCGTGTGATCGATTCGCGCGTGCGACCGCGCGCGCGTCGCGGCGACGTGTGCCGAGCGACGCGATTGATTGATCGATTGATTGATTCCTCTCTCGTTTTTCTCCCGAGGGCGCCGAGACGCGAATGCGTCTTCTTCGTTTCTCATTTGGTTTGTTTTGGATGTCCCGCACCGCGCGGTGGGAGACGATATTACATGTTCCAACGATACATCTACAGCGTGCGTTTACGATAATATAGGTAATATGGCGTCACACCCGTGGCGGAGGGGCGACTGGTCAGAAAAAAGCGCAGAGGCGGCGCGCTCATCGAGTCGCGGCGTCGCCCTTCTTCGCGAGCGTCGGCGTCGACGTCGGCGTCGGCGTCGAGGCGGTGGTGTCAAGGATGACGTCTTCATCGTTCACACCCAGAGATCCGACGACGGTGGAGGCGAGGATGAGCATCGCGCCCGCGGTGGCGGACGGGGAGAGCGTCTCGCCGAGGAGGAGGTAGGCGAAGACGGCGCCCCACACCGGCTCCGTCGAGTACATG
>Ga0255780_10004054_pt1 | contig 12667 bp, 7 predicted proteins | sample 071ome_32_FD_179978 | JGI IMG/M metagenome (GOLD analysis project Ga0255780, IMG submission 179978) | Coastal salt marsh microbial communities from the Groves Creek Marsh, Skidaway Island, Georgia - 071405AT metaG (version 2) | ecosystem: Environmental > Aquatic > Marine > Intertidal zone > Salt... | reverse complement strand
CAGGGAGCCCCCCTCCCCAGCGCTGTACCTGCCGTCCGCGCCCGCGCGAGCCCCCGCACCCGCACCCGTCTCCTGCGCCAGACGCAGCTGCGCCTCCTGGTACGCGGTGGCGCGCCGGCGGAGCCCGCTGGACGCCGACGATACCTGTGACCTCTCCACCCGCGCGTTGACCTCGTCCGCGGCGTCGGCCTTCTTGCTGGCGCCCGAGCCCCCCGCGCACACGGAGAGGAGGACGAGCAGGCCGACAAGGGCCCCGAAGACGCCGAGGACTACCAGGGCGCCCGCGCCGCCCGCGTCCACGTCGACCTGGCGCGCGCGGGCGCGGCCGGCGTCACCGGAGCGCTGAGCGCTGCCCGCCTTTGCCACGGGCTCGCCATCCGGTGCGTCGGCGGGCCGGTGGGCGGGCTCGCTGTAGCACGAGTGCCCCAGGCAGTACCCGATGTTACGGACCGCGCGCACGACGGACTCGCCGAGGTCCCCCTGTGTGGACTGCATGTCCTTCACAAAGTCCTGCACCACGCCGCGGACCTTTGCGCGGTTGAGGAAATCCTTGGCCCCCTCCCCCGTGCTGACAGCCACGTTGCGCTGCCCGGGGCCGTCGCCCACCGTCTCGACCAGGAGGAGGACGCCGTTGTTGCACCCGGCGTCACCGAGCCCCCAGTAGTATGCTGCGTCCTTGGCGAACTGGGCGCCCCGGTCCGTGTGGCTCGCGGCGGCAACCATGAACCGCGGGCTGATCCGTTCGAGCACCAGGACGCCGACTTGGAAGCCGTGGCGGTCGCCGCCGGTGCAGGGGTCGGCGACGTAGTCCCCGGCCGCGCTGCGGATGTGCCCGAGCTCCCTGTCAACGCGCCGGATGTCGGCCATCGAGAGCTGCTCGCTCGGATCGCAGATGCTCGCCTTGAGGCCCTCCGTGCCGCACTGTATGGGGTCCCGGTCGGGGCGGGGCAGGTCCGCGGGGTGGCACCCGGGGAAGGCCCCAGCGCAGGGCCGGGCGGGGTGCTCCACGAAGGCGGGGGTGCGGTAGCACTCGTGCCCGAGGCAGTAGCCGATGCTGCGGACCGCGTTCAGGACCGCGTCCTGGGGGTCGAAACCCCGCTGCGCGACGTCAGCCCGGAAGTCGGCCAGGACGCCGTCCCGCACGGCCGCCGCGAGGTACTTGCCGGCGCGGGCGGCAGCAGCGATGGCGACGTCGCCCGCGTCGTAGTCGACGGCGAGGACGATCCCGTTCGCGCAAGGCTGCTCGCCGACGGACCACCGGTCGAGCAGTGCGCGGGCGAACTCCTCGGTCCGCACCGCGGCCGGTCGAAACGCGGGCGCGATGGCCGAGACGACGGCGACGGCGACGGGAAAGCCCTTGCCGTTGGGGCCGAGGCAGGGGTCGGGGATGTAGTCGCCGGAGGCGTCGCGGATCTCCCTGCGTCCCGGTCGGGTCGGGGTGCCGGGTTAGGGTCCCCCGGAACCCGGGAGCGACGTGACCAGGACAGGACAGCGTTACGCCCCAGCCGGGAAGCTGGCGAAACTTACCGAGCAAGGAGGTTGATCTCATCGACCTTGTTCAGGTCAAAAAGCTCGTCCGGATCGCACAGGGCCCCCAGACTCCCCTGGGTACCGCACGAGAACCTGCAAGTGAGCGCGCCGTACCCTGTTCGCGGCGCCCAATAGAGCTAGAGGGCACCCCTCCCCGTCCGTTACGTACACGTGCCCCTCACAGAGCCCTTACATCGGCCTCGTCGCTGGTCTGGCGCAGTCATTGGGAGATGTCGAGGGCACGTGAGGGGTACCGGGCCGACCTCGCGCGCGAGGCTGCACGCATCGAGCATTTCATCATCTCACCTCTCTGAGAACGGATTTGGCACCTCGTGAGGGAGACAGCCTTCGCTGCCGCAGAACGAGAATTCCCGGGCGAGCGCAACGCTCGCCCATAGCGCAGCAGCGGTCCAGAGGAACGCGACGCGGAGGCGTGAACGGCGCGTCATCGTCAAGCTACTGGTACACCATTTTGGTGTGTTGTTCGTAGCGATCTCCCGGCGCCATTAAAGTACGTAGCGCGCGTCTGCCCGGTGGTGGCCGGGGGGGGGGCACCCCTTTCGGGCACTTGTCGAACTCCGATACCGCGCTCGAAGTTTTGAGCACTCTTCCGCACCTCCAACGTGCTGAAGAGCGACCGTGGCGGGATACTTCAGTGACCAACGGCACGCCTCGAGCTAAATACCGGCCCATTCGTATTTTCAGGTGAGGGTGAAGTGTCTCGAGGTCGAGTCGCTCCTCCCGGCGACGGGACCAGCCCTGTCTCGAGTGTGCACATGCGTGCGCCATATAATCGTACAAAAAAAGCGCGCCAGGACGGGGCGGGAGCACGCATGGCCGTCTCCGCGTAGGGTTGAGCGTAGGGTTGGAGGGCAGTCCCTTTTCGCCGGAAAGGACCTTCGTCCCTCTAAAAACGCGTCTCTCGATACTTTTTACGTACATGAAATGGATGCGACGCCAGAAAACCTCATATGATGCGCCGTCGACCGATGGGGACGGGGCGAGGCAGGGGGCACAGCCCCCCTCGTTCCCCCATTCCTCCTCCCCGTCTCGGGGGATGTCCCCCGCCACGAATCCCTGGGCCGGTGGGGAGGTTTCACGCGCCTCGCAATCGCTGCGACGGCGCCGCGCTCGCCCCTGAACGACGCCGCGGGGCCATCTCGCAGCAAGTCCGGAGGTCCGTTGTGGAGGAACCGCGGGTTCCGCGAGGCCCCCGCCTGAACTGCGCCTACCAGCCGATCGCCGGTCGCAGGAAGCTAGGACTATTCCGCGCCGACTCTCTGCGGCGTGACGAGCGGGAACTTGCTGGACCGCGACCAGCGGGCCCGGTTTAGCTCTCCCACCCAGCCCCAGTGGAGGCCGCCCAGGGCCCCACCCAGAGTCGGGATGCCAAGGCCCGCTGCGGCAGGGCTCGCGGCCCCGGCGAGCGTAGGCGCCGCGGCCCATCGGAGGACCCGGGCGCAGCCCCGGCGGCCGGGTCCCCGGGGGCGCACCGTGACGCCCGTGGCGCGGCAGCCGCCCGCCCCGCCCGGGGACGACCGAGGGGGAGAGGACGCGGCCCCGTCCGCGGGGAGCGGCGTGCCGGCCCCGGAGGCGCCCCGTCCGGACGCCCAGTGGGTGGACGGCCACCCCGGGGACACGGTGGACCTCGAGTCTCCGACCCACAGCACCCTGGCCACAGTCATGGAGGGGGCGTGGCCCGGGGAGCTGTCGCCCTCCCTCCTCGCGGGCCTCTTGGAGCCCCCGGCCAGGCCGCTGCCCAGCATCTTGGTCACCCCGGGGGACCACGGCACGCGCCCGCCGAGGGTGGTCGTGCCCCGTCCCCGCGACGAGGCGGACATCGTCGCCGGGCTGCTCGAAGACCTCGACTGGTGCGACACGTCACAGCTGTCGCAGGGGGGGGACTGGGAGGGCGGGGCCCGCACGGGGCGCGCGACCGCGGGCTCGGCGGGCGGGCCCCCGGGGGGTGCGGCGCGCCCCTGCGACGTGCAGCGCGGGCAGGCGGCCGCCGTGCTCCTCGACTCGCTGCAGGCCGGCCGCGTGTCGCCCGGGGCCGTCCTGCAGGCAGGGGGGCTCGGGGTGCTCCTGTCGGCCCTCGGGGCGCTGCGCGGGGGGCCGGGCCAGGTTCGCCGCGCCGAGGCGCAGCTGCGCTGGCGGGTCGTGGAGCTGACCGCGGAGCTCGCTGCCCACGCCCCCCGGGACGCCCTGCAGGCCGCGGTGGCGGCCGCGGGCGGGGCCGGGCGGGCGGCCGACCTCCTGGTGCGGTGCGTCGGGGACTGCAGCCCCTCGGCCTGCTGCGCGGTGCTCCGCGCGGAGGGGGCGCACGCCGTCTTCGACGCCCCGCTCTTCTCCGCCCCGACCGTGGACGCCGCCGCCCGCGCCCTCTCGGGCCTCCTCCGCCTGGGCCCGGCGGGCACCCTCGACGTGCTCAGCCGCCCCGGGGCGCTCCGCCCGCTCTTGGACGGCGTCGAGGGGGGTTTCCCCCACGCCGCCGGGTGCGCCGCGCTCCTGGGCGAGGCCCTGGCCGTGTCTGACGGCCGGCTCCTCTCCCCGGACCTGGCGGCAGAGGCCCTGGGGCGCGGGGTCAGGGTCCTGCGGGAGTATACGCGCGGCGGTGGGGCGGGCGGGGCGGGCGGGGAGGCGGGGCCGGGCGCCACCGCGTCGGACGGGGCGTACCAGGTGGCCGGCGCCGCTCACCTCCTGGCTGCGCTGCTGGCGACGGAGGCGGTCCCGGCGGGGGGGTCGCGGCGGGGCGGGTCATCGGCGGCCAGGGGCAGGGACCTCGCCGACACCCTGGCGGGCGTCCTCGCGGGGGGTCGGGGGTCCTCCTCCGGGCCCGCCGGGGGTGCGACGCCTGGGCGCCTCGCCGCCACGCCCCTGCGGGAGCAGTTCTTCGCCCTCCGCGGGGGCAGCCTGGCACTCGATTGCCTGCGGGCCGGGGTCGCCGGGGGGGCAGTGATGGTCCCGCCGGCCATGAAGCTGCTCGGGGTGGCGCTCGGGTGGGACACGGGCGCGGCCGCGCCGCCCGCGAGGGCGCTGGAAGAGACCCGCCGGGAGCGCGGGCTGCACGAGCTCTTCGCGGAGCACGTCTCCCGGACGGGGGCTGCCGTAGAGCTGCCGGAGGAGGAGGCGGCGGGGGAGGAGGGGGAGGCCCGGGGCGGCGAACCCCCGGGGGCCGGGAAGACGCACGTCTCGCTGGGCGCGGTGCGCGGCGCGTGGGTGCTCGAGAGCCGGGAGGAGCCGAAGACGGACGCTCTGCGGCCGGGCGGGGACGAGGAGGAGGTCCTCAGGCAGGGGCTCCTGTCCCACGCGGTCGCGACGCTGGCCGGCAGGACAGAGGGGAGCGCGCTGCTGGAGACGCGCCTGGCCGCCGCGGAGCTCCTGTGGGGGGCGGCGGCCGCGGACCGGGGGGTCCGGCAGCGCCTGGCGGAGGACGACGATGTGCACGAGGGGTTCAAGGTGCTGACGGGGCTGGACCTGCGCCTCGTCGGGCGGGCAGGCCCTGGGAAGCGGGAATATAACGTCTCGTGCCGCCTCCTAGCGTGCGTCTTCATGCTGATCAAGGAGCTGGCGGCAGAGTCCGGGGCCTTCTCGGTCCGCATCGCCGAGTCGGCCACGCTGCCGCTGACTGTGGCCGTGCTGCAGACCTCGGGGGACGACCCGCGCCTGGACGGGCTGGCCCAGGTGCAGGCGGCCGCGTGCACGGCCTTGCGCGCCATGGCGGCGCACTCGGACCCGCAGCTCTACATCGTGGCGGCCGGGGCCGTCCCAGCGCTGATGCGCATTGTTAGGGACCAGGTTGGGCGCGGCGCGGCGGCGCAGGCTTGCACGGCCCTCGCCGAGCTGGCCCGGGAGCACGGCGTGATCCGGCGGCAGCTGGCCCGCGCGGGGGTCGTCTGGCCCCTCGTCGAGCTCCTGGCCACAGGCAACCTGTACGACCAGGCGCACGCGGCCACGGCCCTCGAGGCGATGAGCACGCAGGCGGACACGCTGCTCGACATCGAGCAGGCCGGGGTCGCCCCGATCCTGCTCGAGGTCCTGTCTAAAGAGGCGGTGACGACGGTCGAGGCGTTCCGCGGGAGGGACTTCAACCACGCCATGGGGGCCCTGGAGGGGGACCCGGACCTCGCCCTGGTCCGCTCCGTGGCGCGGTGGGTTACGGCCGCGAGCAGCGGCGCGTCCTTGGCGCCCGGGGCGACCCTGGTGGACGCCGGGGACCATCGCTGGCAGGTGAACGACCTGACCGAGAGGCTCGACGTTGAGGGCTTCCGCATGCGGAACATGCTGGCGTTCAGCGGCACGACGTCCGGGCAGGACGCCGCCGACAGGGAGGCCCTGCTGGGCCGCCTGAGCAACGACAGGTCGGTGGTTGGGGCTCGCGAGCGGGGTCCCTCCCCCGTGGTTCAGGTTGGGGTCGAGTACGACGTCTTCGCTGGTTCGGGCGGCGTCGTGGAGGGGTACGTCGGCCTGTCGGTGCAGCGGTGCACGGTCGAGGAGTGGGGCCTGCTGCAGTGGGCAAAGGTGAAGTGCGCACTGCTGATCGCGCGGCTGGCGGAGGACGCGAGGTTGCGGATCACCATCGGAAGGATGGGCGTTGTGGAGCCCCTCGCGCACATGCTCGCTCAGAGCACGGGCGTCGTGGAGTCGGGGGTGTCTCCAGACAGCCCGGTCGGGAGGGTCATGTCAGCCAGCCAGGCGGCCGCGAGCATGGCGCTGCTTGCCATCGGGAAGAACAACCGGCACAACAAGGCCCTGGTCGCCAGGGAGCTGGCGTGGTACACTTGGGCGGGGAAGCGGGCGCGGGTGGACGGGCTCTAGAGCGAGAGACCGCGTTGCGTGAGGAGTTGGTCGTTGAAGCCTTCTTTCATTGCCGGCTGGACATGGGCTCTCGCCTCACCCGCCGCTCTTCCCCAGGTCCGCCTCCGTGACCCCGAGCGCTTGTAGCTCCCCCGTCAAGTTCGACTGCAGGATCGGCGCGTCCTGGGTCCCCGACGTCCCGGTCTGGCGCCCCCCCGTCCGGCATGTGGCCGGCGCCGATGGTCCCTCCCCCACCCGCCCCTGCCCAGACCCCGACTCCTCCTCGGCCGCGCTCCCGTCCTCGCCCTCGTTCTCCTTCCCGCGACCCCTCCCCCCTCCGTGGAGGTACTTGACCCTCTTCCCCCCCCGGGGGTTGGGGTCCCCCCCCTCCCCGTCCACCCCGAGGGCCCCCTCCCTGCCCAGGCCTGTGTCGCTCCCAGCGAGGCCCCTGGCGCCGCCCCTGGACCGGGCCTTGGCGACCCAGGGAGGGAGCTTCTCCGCTGCGACGATGTTGACGCTCACCGACACGTTGCGGATCCGCCCCTCGACGTAGTCGCTGAACTCGTACAGCTTGCCGATCCAGCTCTCGACGGGCTGCGTGAGGGCGACCTGCTTGCTAGGCTCGGGAGACCACTCAAAGAGAGGATGCTTGCGCTTGGTGACGCCGAGGAAGAGATAGCACCGCGGACCCTCCTCCCCGTCCTCATCCTCCCCCGGGCCGGGCGTGAGCTCCTCGGGCCAGGGGCGGACGCACATGAGCTCCTGGATGCTCTGCACAAGGAGTCGGAGGCGGGCGACGACCCACCCCTGCCAGCGCTTGAACGACTCGGCGTCCTTGCCGCTGATCTTCACGCAGAGGAACTTGCGGAACTCGGAGAAGAAGTCGAATGGCTCGCAGAGCCTGCCAAAGTCCGGGCACTCGGACCCGAAGATCTGGTCGCACACGGCCTTACCCCGACGGAACTCCTCCACCATGACCTCGCGCGTGGCCAGGGACACGTTGTGGGTGCTGTTGAAGGCCGGGTAGACGGGGGTAATGATCGGGGCGACGTCCCAGTAGGGGTTGTGGTACCCCTGGTGGAACCATACCTTGTGCCCAAGAGTGTTGCTGTAGTCGATGCGTGTCAGCAGCACGGCCCGGGGCCACGTCCAGTTGCTGAACATCTCGAAGAACCGGGACACGATCTTAGCCGCGGCGGCATTGGGCCACCACTGGCAGATCTTGGCCACCAGGATGGCGCAGTTGATCCCCCCCAGGAAGCCGAGCTTGTTGGCGTAGATCCCCCGGTTCTCCGCCCACGTCTTGATGAGCTTGAGGGCGGCGTGGAACCCGTCGCGGTTCGGGACAAGGCTGAGCACGGCGTCGGTGACGCGGGTGCCGTTGAGCGTGTTGGCCGTGCGCTCGTCCACTCCGCGGAGCATCCAGTCCTCCCGCCAGTCGATCCCGTCGGGCATCTCGGCCATTGGGAGCGGGGCGAAGATGATGTCGAGGTCGATGCCGTCGAAGTCGACGCGCATGACGGGGATAAAGGCCCCGGGGACGGGCTGGACCTCCTTGACGTCGGGATGGGCGCGGAGGATGGTCTCGAGGCAGCTGGTGTCCGAGCCGAAGAAGTGCGCCTCCCGCGTGCAGTGCTGCGGGCCGACGCAGAGGACGTCTATGTCGCCGCCGGGCTTGTGGGCGCCGAGGCGGTAGGACCCGAACGTGTAGATGAGGCCCCTCTGCTTGGCCACGTCAGCCTCGGCGAACCCTAGGGACGTGGACACGCCCTGGACCCACTGCAGGAGCGGGTGGGGAACGGGTGGGGCACGTGGCTTGGCGGCCTTCTTGGCTGGGTGAGGGGGGCGCGTCTCGTGCGTTCATCGTTTCGAGGACGAGGTCGCAACAGACGCAGCCAGTCCCGCTTCTTTCGCGGGAAAGCGCACTACGATCGCATGACGGGGCCAGGAGACGCCGCTTCCGGACGCTGGCCCCCCGCAAAAGGCCGGGAGGGCCCTCACGGATTTTCGACCCCGCGGGATCATTGCATGGGCCCCAGGTCGGGGTCGCTTTGCCTCACCTCGTTGACGATAGATCTCAGCTTTTCTAGAACGTCCTCCCTCTTCCGCATCAGAGCCTCCGGCTCGTACAGATGGCACGCTTCGAGGTAGTCCCTGCAGTGCCGAGAAGAGGTAGGTCAAAATGCGTGGCGGCCAAGCACACGAAGAAAACTGGCATCTGCCGGGATGCCGGTCGTAGCATCAACATGTCGCGGTCTAAGTTCCCTCACGGCGCGGCGCGAGAGCTCCCGGGGGGCAGTCCCCAACCAAAATGGCTTCTGCAACTCGTTGTCTCTCCGGGCGCACCTCAGCGCCGCCGTCTGCCTCAGCTCCTTCTCTGTAGGGGGCAGCGTTGAGATGGGCTCGAACTCCTCGCTAATCACGGCCATATTCCCCACACCGTAGCCCACGGCGTTCGACCCGCTGCGAGCCATCTGGATTTCAAGACCGGTCCTCTCTCGACAGCGCTTCCTCCGGCTCCGTCCCTGCTGAGTAGCTGGAGACCACTGGTTCAGTGAGACGCACCGCGGGGCACTTCATTCGGGGCGCCTCCACTCCCCGGGGCGCGACGGACAGAGTCCGGGACTGTCCGGGACTGTCCCGGACTCAGCTCCCCAGCGCCGGGAAGCCGGGCGCCTCGAGGCGCTGGAGTTGCCACCCTGACCGAGCCGCGCGTGCAGGGCAGGCCGCTACGCGCTAGCCCCCAACGACTTGAGTGGCCCTGTCGCTCCGCCTCGCGCGCATTCGATCAAATCAAGCGTTGCCCCGCTCCACTTTCTGCGCTCCATTTCTGGAGGTGTTGCCCCCCCCCAACCACCCGGTGCTTCACATCCTGCAGGGAGAAACCGCCTGACAATCTCCAGCTAGTGGGCGTATATCTATACGTCCAAAATTGTACTGACCAGGCCGCCAATCTCGAGACTCGCAGGTTCCGTCTCCCGAGCCCAAGCCCCGTCGTTGTCGCGAGGCATGCCTGCGCCCTCCATTGTCGGGATTCGCGCCTGTTCTAGCCCTACACCGCATTCGAGTCGCCGAACCCGCGCCCCAGTCCGTGCCGCGGCAACCGCCGGGGCGATGGAAGCAGCCCAGGGGTCCCAGGTCATCCTGGGGACGTCGTCCCGGTTCCGCCGAAGGGTCATGGACGAGCTCACGACCGAGTACAGCGTCCGCACCGCGGACATCGACGAGAAGGCCATCCGCCACGAGGACCCCTCCCAGCTCGTTATGCTCCTGGCCCACGCCAAGGCCGACGCCATCGTCGGGAAAATGAGGGCTGCCGGGGAGCCCCTCGAGGGCCTCCTCCTCACGTGCGACCAGGTGGTAACCTTCCGCGGGGAGATCCGCGAGAAGCCGGAGGACGAGGCCGAGTGTCGCCGATTCATTCGCGAGTACAGCGAGAGCGACCAGCCGGTGTGCACCGTCTCGGCCGTGCTCGCCACCCACCTCGCTAGCGGGCAGCGGGTCGGCGGGGTGGACGTCGCGGAGATCCACTTCGGGGAGATTCCCCCGGAGGCGGAGGACCGGGTCATTGCTGACGGAGAGGTCCTGTGGTGCGCGGGGGGGCTTCAGGCCGAGCATCCCGCCATCCAGCCCTGCATCACCCGGCAGGTGGGCACGCAGGACTCGATCATGGGCCTCCCCAAGAGCCTCGTGGTGCGCCTGGTGGGCGAGGCCGCGGCGCGGGGGCATCAGTAGCGGCGCGGACGTGGGTGCGTCGGGGCGTGGGATCGCGAGGACGGCGACGTGCAACCCGAGTCGCGAATCGCGGGAGTTGAACCCCGGGCTAGCAACAAACACAGCAACTGCCGGCCTCGAGAGGCTCCATCAGTCCGTGAGAACGGGGTTCCGAGCCTGGCGATGGACGACGTCGACAGCGTCCAGGCACCCCTGGCTCAGCCGGGGCACCCCCCACGCACTCGCGCACTCCTCGAGCTGGGCGACGCTGCAGGCCCCGATGATCGTGGACCCCACATACCACCGCGAGTCGCACCATGCCAACGCCAGCTGCACGGGCGTGAGCCCGTGGTCCTTGGCCACCTGGACGTACTTGCCGGCCGCGGCCATGGCGGGGGCCGCGTAATACCGCGGTTGGAAGTTAGGGAACTTCCTGTGGCGGCAGTTGGCGAGCGCCGGTTTGTCCGCGTCGTCGTCATGGTACTTCCCCGAGAGGGTCCCCCCGGCCAGTGGGCCGTAGGGGAGGGCCTCCACCCCGTAGTGGAAGAGGGCCTCGGCGAGGGCCGTCTCGTCGTCGCGCTTGAGGAGGGAGAAGTCGTTCTGGATCGAGACAGGGAGGGGCACGCCCAGGCGCTTGGCGGTCTCGCACATCAGGATGGTCCCATACGCCGTCTCGTTGCTCAGCCCCCAGTGCCGGATCTTCCCAGCCTTGATCAAGTCGCCCATCGCCTGCACCTGCTCTTCGAAGTCCACCGGGGGCGCCGACCACTTGGACTTGTTGAACACGGACGTGCCGAAGCGGGGGGCGTAGCGCTGGGGCCAGTGGATCTGGTACAGGTCCACGTAGTCCGTCTGGAGGCGCCGGAGCGACCCTTCGATCGCCTTGAAGATGCTCTCCCGGTCCAGCACGCACGTCTGCTGCTCCTCCGACTTGGGGTCGGAGCGGTTCCCCGCGATCCAGTTGTACCCGGGACCGCACACCTTGGTAGCGAGGACTAGATCCGAGCGGTTCTCCCGGGCCTTCATCCAGTTTCCGATGAAGGTCTCGGTCCGCCCGACCGTTCCGCTGTTTGCGGGCACTGCAGTTTGGGGGCGAGCGGCCGAGGAGGCGGTGATCGTCGGCACGGTGCGGGATAGTGGACAGGGGACGGGCATGCTGGGTCCCAGGGGCGGAGATGGCGGGGGTAGCCGGCACGGTGCGGGGTGGGCGAGAAGGTGCGCTTGACGGGGCTAGGGTGCCCACCTGGATACAACTCTGCGGTGTCGAAGAAGTTGATGCCGAGCTCAACGGCGCGATCCATGATCTCCCACGCCTCCTCCTCGGTGTTCTGCTCCCCGAAAGTCTGCGAGCTTTGGGCGGCGCGCGCGGGGGGGTCGACGGGTGGGGGTGGAAGGAGGGTGCCACCGGCGCTGCCGGGGGGATCCGTGCCGTGCATCCAGGACAATCTATTGCGATCTTGTCGTGTCCCGGCCCCCAGCGCGCACCATGGTCCCGAGGCAGCACCGCGACACTTCCATCTCGGACCCCCCGAGCCTGGAGTAGGTCATCCCTTCTTTCTTCGCAAAAACCATGGCGAAACGCTGTCTGTCGTCGATACTATTCCGATCTCAGCCCTTCCACGCCACGGTCTCGCACTTCGACGCGCGGGAATGGCCCCCTAGGTGATCCCGGCCCCTCCTCGCGCTGTCGCGCTGTCGCGCGAGTGTGGTCCGACAAACTGGTCCGACCCACGACGGGAGTCCCCCTTTCTCTCCCTGGCGGGGACCTTTTTCACCTCGACGGCCGTCGAATAACTTAAAAATAGTCTCTCTTGGGTTGGGACGCAGCGCCGTCCCCGTGGTTGCTCCCCGTCTGTTTGGGCCGATTCGCACCGAATTCCGGAGCTATCGGGCAGCGGGAGCCACGTAATTTAGTAGTTACCTAGGAAGGAACGCAGAAAAATTGCGAGTCCCACAGCTTCTCGCTGAGTTGACCAGAGCACACGCTCCCGTCGTTCGCCGGGAGCCCTTCACCTGGAAGGTCACAACGAACGCCCCTCCACGGAGAATTCCAGGGAGAGGGAGCCCGTAAAGGCCCCATGTCGTCGCTTGATGTCATTATGGGACGCACGCGGCGGATTCCCCTGATCTGGGCTCCTGTCATCTTCTTCGCGCTCCTCGTAAGTCCCCCCTCACGCGAGGCACCGACGTGACGCCATCCTCCGGCCGGTGCCCATCCCTCGCGGCGTCAAAGTGTTCGCCGATAGGTCTTTGACGTCGGAAGAGGGCCTGTGATGGAGGGCGATAGACCTTCCAAGCGCTCCCTGGTCGCAGGCGAGCGTGTTGGGGCAGGACTCGGACGAGGGTCCTGTGGACACCTGGAATGGGTACCGGACGCGCGACTTCTTCTACAAGGCCGGCACGTCCGCTGTGGTTTCTGGGGACGGCAGGACACTGGCGGTTGGTTCGCCGGGCGGTTTCATGAACCGCCTGTGGATCTGCGACCTGGACGTGAGTCGAGCGGCCTGCGGCTTGCCCTCCCCCCCCTCGCCCCGCCCAATCACCAAGTTGGGCATCGCCGCGCCCCTCTGCGCTCCCGAGCACATTTTCTTTTTCCCTCTTAAGGTTTCAGCGCCACGGTCATCCG
>Ga0255780_10004048_pt1 | contig 12672 bp, 10 predicted proteins | sample 071ome_32_FD_179978 | JGI IMG/M metagenome (GOLD analysis project Ga0255780, IMG submission 179978) | Coastal salt marsh microbial communities from the Groves Creek Marsh, Skidaway Island, Georgia - 071405AT metaG (version 2) | ecosystem: Environmental > Aquatic > Marine > Intertidal zone >... | reverse complement strand
TCCCACGCCCAGATCACCCAACGCGCACGCATCCACCCATCGCGACCGCGGCGAGACGTACCGTGGTGAAAGACATATCGTCCGTCTGATGCGCGCGCGCGTGGTGGTGTGCCGACGCGCGCGCGCATCAAACCATCCATCCACCGAGCGCATCCATCGTCGATCGGCGGCGGCGCCGTGAGGTCGCGTCTATGGTCTCACGAGTCACGACCGGTCCTTTGTGTCCCCCACCCCGCATCGACGAGTGATGACTCAAGCGGGGGGGGGCGAGCGTCCCCACGCGCGTCGCCATTCACCGACGCGATGGCCGCCGAGCGTCGCGCGGACGAGGCGTGCGCGTTGACGCCCGAGGAAGGTGCGTCGCGCGCGTCGTGTGCGCGCGCGTGGACGAGGCGTGGACGAGGCGCGGTGTCGGAAGATGATGACGACGACGCGCACGCGCGCGCATCGGAAGAAGGCGAACGGTCTCGGGAAGATTCAGGGCGCGCGATCGATGGACGCGCGTCGGGGCGAGAGACGGTGGCGTTTGGTGATCGCGCGATTTGTGAGACTCGCGTCGTGGGATGTGGGTGAACGCGCGTCGATCGATGGACCGACGGAACGACTGACGACGGGTTTCGACGAACGCGCTCGAACCGACGCGCGCGCAGCGTCCGACGCGTTGTACGAATTGACGCGATTGGCGGGATTAGACGTGCGGAGAGAGGTACACGACGCGGTGTTGGAACTGTCTCGCGCGCGCGTCGTTCCCACGGCGGTGGCGCAGGTGCTTCGATCGTTGGCGAGTAAGGCGTCGGACGCGCGCGCGAGCGGTTTGCGCGAGGCGTTAGCCGAGCGGTGACGAAGGTACCGGCGCGAGAGGGAGCGCGCGCGCGCGCGCGTGGATGTGTCGACGGCAAACGCGCGCGTGATGTGTTAGTGAAAGGACGCGACGACGACGACGTCTTTAGATGGATGATTTTGTGTAAGATACTCCCGCGACGAGAGGACGCGAAGATACTGCCGCCAATCCACCTCTCCGTGACGCCACATCGCGCCTCGCGATCGCACGACGCCATGCCCTCGCACGCATCGACGATCGCGTTTCGATCCATCGCGTCCACGACCTCGTTCGCGAGCGCGTCTCGACGAGGACGCGCGGCGCGTCCCCGACGAACGGGCGGTGTCGTGACGTTCGCGGGCCCGTTCGATTGGTTGCAAAACAACAAGGACGTCGGCGGCCGCGACACGACCTTTGAGGCCCAACAGGAGATTCTTCGGAAGCGTCGCTCTGGGGCCAATCTCGGAAAGGAGGTGGCGGCGAGGAGAGCCAAGGTGAGCCGCTTCGTCAATAAGAAACTTCCCGCAGCGGAGCAAAAAGCCATCGAAGAAAAGAATCGAAAAAAGGCGAACGCGCTGTCGAAGGAGGCCGTCAAGGGCGGGATACCGCTTCCGATGGCGAGTTTCGGTATGCCTGAATTCGACGGCGGCGAGAGATTCGATCTCCGCGGCAAGTACGTGGACGAGGGTTGGGTCGATCCCGAGGACGCCAAGCGCGCCTCAGGCGGTTTGTTCGGAGGCGTCTTCGGGAAGAAGGAACCACCGAAGACGAAAGGCGAGAAACCGAAAAAGAAGGGTTGGTTTTAATTGCGCCGCGCGCGCCGCGTGTAATTGATTGGTTACTGTATTTTGGCTAAAAATGTCTGTCGTCTAAAATTCAGCTACGCCGCCTCGCGCTCGTCAGTCGCGGTGCTTCTCGGAGCACCACAACGCGGTGCCGCCCTCCGTGCACCCACTGGCGACGAGCATCATGTTCGGCGCCCATTTCACGCATGTCGGTAACCCGGCGTGGCGCGCGCGCCACTGAGACACGGCGAACCCGGTGTTCGCGCTCCACACGTGAATGCGGGAATCCGCGCCGCCGCTCACCACGAACTCTCCGTCCGGGGAAAAGCTCGCCTCCATGGGCGTCACCGCGTGTTGTTGCTCGCCAGATCCGGGCACGCGAATGCGCATGATGTGTTCACCGCTGAACGCGTTCAAAATCGTGATGAAAGTACCGCTCACGACGAGCATTCGCTCCCCCGACGGCGAAAACTTGACGCACGAAACCGCGGGCGGCGGCTCGTTAGGATTGAACAAATAATTCCCATTTCTGTCGTGAAACGCATCAAACTGCGCGAACGCCCCTTTACTATAACTCCCCGTCCCGTAGAGTTTAATCGCTCCGTCACCCTCCGTGACCGCGAACACTTCTCCTTGCGAATCGTACGCCACGTACGGAATCGCCGGACACTGCGGTATCGCCGCGCAACACTTGGGCGTTCGCAGATCCCACAACCGCACCGTGAGATCGGCGCTCGCCGTTAAAAAGTTATCGTTCGTCGCGCTCATCGCGATCGACGTCACCGCGTCCGTGTGTCCCTTGAAATACCGCAGGTACGTGTTGTCGTGCAGCGAGTGGTACCGCACCGCGTGGTCGTCGATCGCCTTTCCACCCGCGCCCTTGCTCCTGGACGAGTAAATCACCGCCGCCGCGCTGTGCGTGAAACACACGTTCGAACATCCGTACTTTTTACTGTACAGCGTCTTCGTCTTGACCCCGGTGTTGGTGTTGTAGAGGTGAATCGCGTCGTCATCCCCGGTGGTGACGAGCGCATCCTCGGTGTGATGAAAGTCGAGCGCGTTCACCGCGGACGTGTGGTCGCGGAAGAAACGTCCGGGGGACATGCGCGAGACGGCTTCGACGTCGAGCGCCACCATTGCGGCGGGCGGGATGTGCGACGCGTCGGCGTGTGTGGATTCGCGGAATGGTGTGGATTTCACAAAAGGACGAAGTATCGCGCAAAGCAGCAGCGAGATCAGTTGGCGGCCAAACTCAGGCATCTAGCAAGGCGAGCCCGCTGAGTCACGGAGCGCAGGGAACGGTTGTGGTTTTTACTGTATCTGTACTGTAGATCTCGTTTAATACACAAATTTTCCAAAATTGTTTTGCAAAACTTTGCTTTTTTCCACGTCGAAGGAGGGAAGGAAACACGTCGTCGTTTTTAGCCGCCGCCGCTCTTGCTGTCTTTCTTGCCGCCCTTACCACCAACACGATAGGCCCCCACAACCATGGCGTGATCGCGTTCGTACGGTTCTAAAGTGAGCTGTTCGGCCGGTTTGAAGCCTTCCGTTTGCAGCTTCTTCACTTCGCGCGCGAAGACCGCCTCCGGAGCGGCGGTGGAATCGATGCACGACGCCTTGATGGAAATCATAAAGTTACCACCTTGCTTGAGGAAATACTGCGCGTTCAAACCGACAATACGAGCTTGGTCCGGCTGCGCCACGTCCGCGAAGATGGTGTCAACCATACCGACCAACATGCGGTACTTTTGCGGATGACGCGCGTCCTCGATGATTGGAATGACGTTGGTGCGCTTCTTCGCCATGTTGACCAAGTCGCGACCGGAACGGTGAGAGAACTCAACCGCGTACACAGTTCCTTCCGGACCGACCAAATCGGAGCAGTGCGACACCGTGGTACCGGAAGCACCACCGAGGTACAGGAGCTTCGATCCCGGCTTGATGTGAATGTTGTCCAAACCGCCGAGAATGCCCGCGGCGATTTTCGATCTGAACGGGTTCCACACGCGGTACTCCGTCTTCGTACCGTCAGCCTCATCGACAGAGATGCGCTTCTCACCGTACACGCTCTCACCAACTACCATGTTACGCGTCACGAGCGCATCCTCCTTACCGCGCGCGACGAAGACGCCCTCGTGGCGATGCTTTTCGACGACCACCTTGGACCCGCCCTTCATGCCTCCTCGTCCGCCACCGCGTCCGCCGCGTCCGCCGCCGCGTCCGCCACCGCGTCCGCCACCGCGTCCGCCACCGCGTCCGCCACCGCGTCCGCCACCGCGTCCGCCACCGCCTGATGCGTACGAAAAAACCGTCAGTCAGTCTGGTTACTTTTTCACCTTGGAGAATCCGCCGTGGCTTTAACGTCCCCGACTGGCGCGCAAACTCGCATGAGCCTTCCGCGCGCGATCGACGCACGCATATTATTCCCATCGTCGCGTCCGCGCGTTCGCCCGCGTTCGCGTTCGCGCGCTCGATGCGTACCTCGTCCGCCGCCTCCGCGTCCTCGTCCGCCGGGCGAAAAACCTGCGCGAGCGAAATCATCCAATGCGCGCGTCGTCAGCGTCGTCACTCTCGCGAATCGCGCGTCGGCGCGCGTCGCTCGATCGAGGTATTTCGCGTGCATCTTTCCACATCGCGCGCGTCCCGCGCGCGTCGTCGCGCGCGTCGCGACAGTGCGTCCGACGTCTCATCGCCGGCCGCCGCCGCCGATCCGCGCGCGAGGCAATTGAGGGTGAATGCGCGCCTCGCGCCTCGCGCGCGACGACGCGCGACGCGCGCGCGCGTCGGACGCGCGGTCGCAACGTTTCGCATCGCTCGTCACGCACCGCCTCGGCCGCCGCCTCGTCCCATGGGTGCGCGCATGGTCTCCGACCGCGCGCTCCGGTGTGAGGAGCGGCGGGTGGGCCGTCCCGAATGTGGAGTCCCCGTGTCTTGAGTCGCGAACGGTCAATGGTGCTGGGATCGCGAGACGCGCGCGCGAACGCTCGGGAACGCCGACGCGCACGGGAAAGAATGCTTCGATAGAATTAAAACAGAGTCTTCGCGACGTCTCCCTCGAGTCGCCTCGTGCCGGGTTCGAGACGGAGTTGCGTCGTCTCGTCCGTCCGTCCGTCTGTCTACGCGTCGACGACGGCGATGGCGTCGATCTCGAGGAGCGCGCCGAGCGGCAAGCCCTTCACTTCGACCGTCGCGCGAGCCGGCGCGTTCTCCGGGAAAAACTTAGCGTAAATGCCGTTCACCACCTTGAAATCGTCCATGTTGGCCAACAGAATCGTCGTCTTGACGACGTCCGAGTACGAGGCGCCCGCGGCGGCGAGCACCTCGCCGATGTTCTTCATCACCTGTTCCGTTTGCTCTTCGATCGTCTCTCCCGCGAATTCCATCGCCGGCGTGAGACCGATCTGACCGCTCACGAAGACCATGTTGCCAGCCTTGACGGCTTGGTTGTACGGACCGAGCGCGGCCGGGGACTTGTCGGTGCTGATGACTTCCTTCGCCATCGCGCGGACGGGCGTCGCGCGCGCGTGGGAGGACGCGGCGCGGGAGAGGCGGAACGCGACCGGGGTGGCGCGAATCGTCTTGGAGGCGGTGAATCCGAGAGACATGGTGTTTCGCGAGGCGTAAAGTGTCGAAAACGCGTCGGGCTCACGATGGGCAAAAGGGGCCTCTCCAAGACGCAGATGAGCAGAAGACAGTTTTCTTACACGCATGAAAATACACTGTACAGCGATAGATATTAGTCACGAAGGCGGGTCGAACCCGAACGACGTTCGTCCGCGATGATACGGTTGAGGACGCGGCGAAGCCAGAGCGTCTTTAATAATGACTTGACGACTTGCGTGGCGACGATGGTGAACCAGACGCCGGTGACGCCGTACGTCGGGGCGAGGGCGGCAGCTATGGGAAGACGCGAGAGGTTGAGCATGAGGGCGATGATGATGACGGGGTAGGTGATCCCGGTGCCGTTGAAGGCACCCTCAACGGCGCACTCGAGCGCCATGAAGGAGACGATGGGGAAGTTCCAGTACATGTACGTCGCCGCGTGCGCGGCGACGGCGGCGTCCGCGGTGAGTAATCCGATGAATTGCGGAGCGAATCCGATAAAGATGAAGGCGAACGGTAAGAGAGCGACCATCGAGATTTGACACGCGCTCCAGCATGCGTCTCTGGCGCGAGTGGCGTTACGAGCGCCGATCCACTGACCCACCAGGGTGCTCGCGCCGACGCGAAACGCATCCGTCACCGTGTACGGAATGTTTTCAAACTGTTGGCCGAGTCCCATGGCGGTGAGGGCGATGGGATCGATGGACGTCAGAATGCGCCCGAGACCGACGTAGACGACGGCGAAGACGATGCCGGCGACGGCGATGGGCCAACCGATGGCGATGATTTCCCGAAGTCGCTTAAAGTTTGGCGGCGTAAAGGGAATCTTGACGTTGAAGTTTTTCACGAGCATGCGGAAGAATAGAATCGCACCGATGCAGTACGACATGCTCGTCCCCACCGCGGCGCCGCGAACGCCAAGTTTGGGGAAAGGACCGACGCCGTAAATGAAAAGCGGATCCAAGACGATGTTCAACAAGACCATGAGCGTCGTCACTCGAAGCGCCGGTTTCATCGACCCGAAACCGCGCAGCGTCGCCTCGAGCACGTTGCACATGCACAGACCGATCGAACCCAACAGCGACGCTCGAAGATGCGATTGCCCGATCGTAAACGCCCCGGCCTCGATCCCCAACGCCGTCGAGTACACCGCGGTGAACGGCACGAGCATCGCCAACGCCGCCGCCGTGAACACCGCCCCGTACATCCCATCGCGCAACACAGGTCCGATGTTGTCCGTCTTCCCCGCTCCCACGCTCTGACTCACCTTATTCTGCACCCCGTTCGCGACGACGGAGGACACGAGGTACAACATCCATCCCGCGAACGCGTTCGAGCACAGCGCCGTCAGTTCCACCGTCCCGAGCTTCCCCACCCAAACGGTATCCGTGATCGGAAACACCGACCGCAACAGCCCGATCACCGTCGTCGGCCATCCCACATACCACACCGCCTCCGACGTTCGCATGCGCAGCAACGCCGGAAGATCGCCGCTCTCGTCGTCTCGCGACGCCGAGTCAGCGTCCCCGTCGCGCGCGCGCGTCCCCGTCGCGCGCGCGCGTCCCCATCGCCGCGTGCGCGCGTCGCCCGTCGTCGACGCGCGCGCACCGATCGTCACTCGCGCGCGCGCCGCCCACGGCGCGCCTCGCGAGACGCCACGCGTCGGCGCGCGCGCCGTGAGCGTCGCCGCGGTCACCAACGACTTCCCCCCTCGCGCGATCCCGCCCTTCGCCGCGCCGCCGCGCCGCACCCCGCGCGCGCGCCTCGCGTCAACGCGCGCGCCTCGAGACGTCGCGCGCGTCTCCGTCGACGTCGACGCGCGCATTCGCATCTCGCGGGCGTCTGACGTCGTCGACGGGGACGCGTTCGCTACAAAGACGATGACGCGGTGAGATTGCACATCGCGCGTCACACGCCCACGCACGCGAACGACGCCGCGAACGACGTCGACACGCGTAGAGTGCGTTCTTCTCGCGCATCGCGTCGCCGCCGCGCGCTCGAATCGTCCGCGCGCTCGAGACGTCGACGAGAGATCGTCCGGGAACGAACCCGCGCCCCGCGCCGACGACGCGCCATGCCGTTCGCGTGCTGCGTCGCGCGCGCGGACAACGACGTCGATCGCGCGCGCAATGATCGTCAATCTATTCGCGCGAGTTCACTCGCGAGACGCGATCAGAGCGCGTCGTTCAACGCGCCCGTGGAGGGACGGTCGGCGACGCAGGTGGAGGCGTCGACGTCGTCGCGAGACGTCGCGTTCGATTCCGTCGATTCCTTCGAGGAACGGAGCGACGGTGAGGGCGCCGTGGACGTGTACGGATTCGCCGTGGACGTCGCCAAGTCGACGCCGGGAAGGAAACCGAGCGTTCGCGTGGATGCCTTTTGGAGTCACGCGCGCAAAGAGGGCGCCGCGGAGACGCTCGCCGCGGCGGTGGCGAGACGGGATCCCATGTTGAAGCGCGCGCTCAGGCGCGGGGTGCCGAAAGATTTACGTCGCGACGTGTGGTTCGCGGCGAGTGGGGCGGGTGATTTACAAAAAGTCGGTCCGACGGATGGATATTACGAGAAATTGTTAGTCATGACGGTGGACCAAAAAGTGGTGGACCAAATCGAGCTCGACTTGGCGAGGACGTTTCCGGCGAATCACAAGTACGAACAAGGGCAGGATGGGCGAAACGGTAACGAAGTGTTACGAAGAATCCTGTACGCGTACGCCAGACACAATCGTCGCACGGGATATTGTCAAGGGATGAACTACATTGCCGCGTTTTTATGGCTCGTCATGGGCGACGAGGAAAAGGCGTTTTGGACGTTTACGGCGTTGTTGGACATCATCCTCCCGGGAGACGTACACGCGAAGGACATCAAGGGCACGATCGCGCAATACAAGATTTTGCATAAATTGGTGCAAACGAACGCGCCTCGATTGGCCAAACACTTCCGCAATCTCGAGATTGACCTCGTGATGATCGCGAGCAAGTGGTTGCTCTGTCTCTTCGTCGAATCGTTTCCGTCCACGACGGCGGCGCGCGTCCTCGATTGTCTCATCTACGAGGGCGAAAAGGTGTGGTTTCGAGTCTCCATCGCCATGCTGAAGATGCACGAACAGAAGATTCTCGAGTGCGACACCTTGCCGGACGTCATGATTTACCTCAAGGACGCGTTTGCCAAGCAAACCGACGCCGACGAATTGTTGACGTTCGCCTTTGAAAACGTCTCGTTGGCGAATAAAACCATCGCCGCGCACCGAGCGACGGTGATGCGCGAGTTGGACGACGACGAAAAGTAGAGTGTGTTTCGCTTCGTTTCGCTCGAACGCGCGCGTCCATCGCCTCGATGTCAAACAGTTAGTTAATCGCTCGTGCCTCACGCCACGCCTCGCGACATGTCCCCCGACGCAGCTCGAGACGCACGCGCGATCGCGAACGCGACGTCGCGTCTCGATCGATTTCGCGCGCTCGCGACGCGTCCCGACGGTGGTGGGACGTTTTGGGACGTCGTCGCGCTGACGTCGAGCTCGAGCGACCAGAGCCGTGGATTTCGCGCGCGTTTGGACGCGCTTCACGACGCGGGGGCGCTTCCGAGCGAGCGCGAGCGGTACGTGGTGATCACGGATCCGCCTGGACCGCGCGTGGGGTCGGGCGGGGCGACGATGGGGGTGGCGCGAGAGCTCAAATCATGGTTCGGGGAGGCGTGGCGCGAAAAGCGCGTCTTCGTGTTACACACGGGTGGACACAGCGAGCGAGCGCCGCAGTACGGCGCGTGTGGGAAGGCGTTCGCGGATGTTCCGATGGATGCGTCGGGACGAGGCGTTCCGGCGACCATCTTGGAGGCGCAGTTGGTGCAGTTGACGCCGTTGGCGAAGACTCTGCCGCCGGGAATATTTGTCTCGAGCGCCGACGTGTTTCTTGAGTACGACGACGCGCAGGGAAAGTTCGACGACGAGACGTACGCGTCGATGCAGCGTGGGATCACCGCGCTCGGGCATCCGAGTTCGGTGGCGATCGGTGAGGAGCACGGCGTGTTCGCGTGCGACGCGGACGAAGTGCGGGAACGCGTTCGCGCCATGCGCGCCGGAGAACCGTTGGCGCCGTTGGACTGTCGAAAGTGCTTGCAGAAACCGTCTGAAGAGGAGATGCGAAAGAATGGTTGTGTGATGCGTGGGTACGAGGCGGATGACGACGAGTGGGTGTTGACAGACAGTTGTTTCCACATCGGCGTCGACGCGCTCGAGGCGCTCATAGAGCTTGACGAGACCAAGCGAGATGTCTTAGCGGGATGCGAGATATGTGCGTACGGCGATTTCATGCAGCCGTTGGGCAAGGATGCCGATACATCGTATTTGGATCGCGTGGAACATCTAGCGAGCGTGACATCCACGACGGTGAACGAGAAAGAGGCGAGATTGAGAAACGCGAGGCGCGCAGTCGCCGACGCGTTGCACGGTCGACCACTCGTCGTCATCCCTCTGCTCCCGAGCCGATTCATCCATCTCGGGACGATTCCAGAGTTTTTATACCACACGACGAAGGACTCTCAGTGCCTGCGAGCCCTCCCGGCGCCGTCCATTCCCGTCAGGATAGCTGCGGTGGCCGAGGCCGATTTTCGGCAGCCGGAGGACTCCGCCATCATGTCGTGCCGCATGCGCGCGGGAACGACGATCGGATCGGGTTCGTGCTTGGTGAGTTGCGACGTGGGCAATGATGTGACGATCGGCGGTAATTGCGCGCTGTACGGCGTCACGCTCACGGCGGGGATGAAAGTGGCCTCGAACACGTTCATGTATACGCTTCCCGTGCGCGAGGACGTCGGGAAAGGGTTCGTGACCATTATTTTAAACGTCGATGACGTCATCAAATCACGCACATCGAGCACGTGGTGTGGTATCCGCGTTCACGACGCGATTCAGCGACTCAGTTGGCCGGAGTCTCGTGTTTGGACGGATGAGGAGTCACACACCACCACGCTCGGGCGATTCTTCGCCGTCGAAGAAACTGCCGAGACGTCGAGCGCAGAGGCTCTACTCACCGCGGCGTGCGTGCGGGGTGAAGTTGACGCATCGAAACTAGCACAAACGCACAGTTCTCGAGCACTCAGTATCAGCCAAGCGCTTCGTACGTACGCTGATCACGAGGAGATCATGTGCACGCAACGCAAATTGTCGCGGAAAATCATCGGCGCAAGTTTGCGGAAAATGTTGAAGGAGGGTGTTCCCGCGAACGACTGGATGAAATCAGCGCAACATCTCCGTTCGCTGACGAAAGAGTACGAAGGTTCGTTCTTAAATGCAGAGAATACGAAAAACGACTTGGAAACGATACTGAGAGACGCGGCGTCGGACGAAGCCGATGGACGCGACGACATTCAATCGACCCAGTTGAGTCTAGACGTCGGGCGCTCGGCGCTGTCGCTTCGCGTGCCGCACGCGGATGAAATCGCTCGAATGTGTCTGCGGGATGTCATCGTCTCCTCCGTGATCGGGACTTCTCTAGGCATGAGCACCGTCGCTGACTCGGAACTTTTCACAAAAGTCCGCGCGGCGTATCCCGTGAGGTTCAATCTGGCTGGCGGTTGGACGGACACGCCGCCGTTTTGTCTCGAGCGAAAAGGAACAGTTTTACACGTCGCAGGTCTCGTCAACGGCGAGTTACCCATAGCCGCGACGGTCACCAGGCTTCGGACTCCGGGCATTCGTCTCGCGATGAAGGATGAAGCGACGGGTGCGTACGTCGGAGAGGACGTGCGCACGATCGGTGATTTATTGTCGTACCGCGACCCCACCTCGGCGTTCGCTCTTCACAAAGCAGTCATCATGTTGCTCGCGGCACCGGGCGCGATCGATGTGTCCAGCGTCGACACGAGTGTGAGCGTACCGCACGCGTTCGGTCAAGACGAACACTTTCCGGGCATCGAACTCGCGAGCGAAGTCAACCTTCCCAAGGGCTCTGGATTGGGAACGAGCAGCATTCTCGCGTTCGCCATGGTGCACGCGCTCAGCGACCTTCGCCGAGGGACCGCGTGGAAACCTCTCGAAGGTTCACTCGCGGCTAAGGTTGAGTACTTTGACGAAGCCGGCGCGCTCGTCGCGGCGCCGAGGATGGCCGATGGCGTCGAGTTGCGCGACATTGTCAACGCCGTGTTAGCGGTGGAACAAATGCTCACGACCGGAGGCGGGTGGCAAGATCAAGTCGGTGGTGCGCTTGAGTACTTGCGTTTGAGCCGTTCGGAACCATCGTCCGACGAGCGACTGATTTCCTATTCCTATTCCGCGTTGGTTGGAATGTCGGAGACGACGAAGGCTTTCATCAACTCTCGTTTCGCGTGTGTTTTCACGGGTACGGTTCGTCTCGCCAAGACTGTCTGTGATTCTGTCGTGACCACGTGGCAAAGACGCGACGTGGGCGTTGAAACCGCGCTCACGAGATGTGCAGACCTTGCGGTGGAGATGTACCAAGTCTTCGCTTCGCTCGGCTCGAAGAGTCCCGAAGAAATCGCGCGCGGCGAGGGTGAGTTGGACATCGCTCGATTGGGCGCCCTTCTCGAGACGCACAAATCGTTACAACAGTCGTTGTGGTCTTCCATCGCGAGTCCGACGATTCGCGCCGTGTACGACGCGCTCGCGCCGTTGAGTCACGGAAGTTTCATCTGCGGCGCCGGTTCGGGCGGTCACATCATCGCACTTCTCAAATCGAGCGCGACCGCCGACGCCGTCACCGATGCCGTGCGTTCGTGTTCGAGCGCACCGGAAGCTCGCGTCGTCGACGTCACCCTTCTCCTTTGATGTTGATTCATGTATTGATGACTTTGAAAATGTACGTAGCGGTTAACAACCTCAACCTCGTCGGCACCGAGGTCCACACACCGAGGTCACACATCCCCCCCCTCAATGCCCGACGCTCGCGTCCTCTCCGCGCTCCTGGGCATCGGATTCGTCATGACGCACATCTTTTTCAATCGCGGCCTCGACCAATCGCGCCCACGCACGCGTGGACAGGCGAAGATCGAAGCCGAGAGAGAGCGTCAATCCCTCAACATGTCGCACGTTCTCGACAGTTGGACGTGCTCGTGGTGTCGATTCGAAAACCGATGTCTACGGAGCGCGCGCGCGCGACGAAACAACTTGGAGTGCACCAACTGTAGGAATGATTTCATCTGTGCCGTGTCTCCTCGGAAAGTCGCGCACCAGGCGCTGTTGGACGAGCGGCCCGTGCAGGTGACGTGTCGTCGTCCCGCGCGAGCGCGTCGATTCAGGACGAGGGTCGCGTCCCGACGACGATGAACGAACGAACGAACGAATGGGATTCGTGCGTCAGTTCGATGATTGACTGACGTGTGTGATACTTCCATTCGCAGTGTCGCACGCCGTACCGCGTCGGCAACGATGTGTTGTCGCCGAATTTCACCGTTCGATTGAACGAACACTCTTTTCCGGGAACTCAACTGTACGAACGATTTTACCAATGCGTC
>Ga0255780_10004042_pt1 | contig 12686 bp, 11 predicted proteins | sample 071ome_32_FD_179978 | JGI IMG/M metagenome (GOLD analysis project Ga0255780, IMG submission 179978) | Coastal salt marsh microbial communities from the Groves Creek Marsh, Skidaway Island, Georgia - 071405AT metaG (version 2) | ecosystem: Environmental > Aquatic > Marine > Intertidal zone >... | reverse complement strand
CGTGGTCATTCAATCGCCCATCCCCTCCCTGCCTCGTCCTCCGGGGATGCCCTCCCCGCCCAGCTCGTCCAGCTCGTCCAGCTCGTCCAGCTCGTCCAGCTCGTCCAGCTCGTCCAGCTCGTCCAGCTCGTCCAGTTCGTCCAGTTCGTCCAGTTCGTCCAGTTCGTCGGGATCGTCGGGATCGTCGGGATCGTCGGGAAGCGCAGGGGGCGGCGCCGGAGCCTCCCTCCCAAGCCCCAGCTCGGGCTCAAGCTCAAGCTCAAGCTCAGGCTCAAGCTCCGGCTCGAGCACGGGCGGCAGCCAAGGTGACTCAGGTTCAGGCGCCACCGCCGGCGCGGACGCCGGCGCGGGGGCCGGAACCGCGGCTGGGGAAGGCAGCGGCACCGCAGAAGGCAATGGCGTACTCGATAGCGTGTGGTCCGTCTTCAAGGACGTCGAAGCCCAGCAAGGGGCCCAGCCCGGCGGCCCCATTGTGGAGGGTGCGCAGGGCTCCGGGAGCACGGCGGGAGCGTCGACCGGAGGGGCCGAAGGCACAGCCCCTGAGGGCCAGGGCAGCAGCCCCGCCGGAAGCCCGGCGGGAAGCACCGCGGGAACGGGGCAGGCACCAGGCTCTGCCCCGGGCACCGGCGGCGGCAAGGGTGAAGACGACGGCTGGATCAAGCGGGACAGCGGGGGCGCGAGCAGTGCCCAGAGCTATGAAACGGTCTACGACACGGCGGGCTCCAGTGGCAGCAGCGCGCCTTCGGGGACGGCGGATGCGGTGGATTCCCTCGAAGCCGAATTGGAACGCGCTTTAGAAAGCTTCGATGGCATGATCCTGGAACAGCGAGGCCCGGTGCTTGCCCAGGGGGATCGGCTCCCCGAGCCCGCAAAACCCGCCGAAGCGAGTGGCGGGAGCGGCTCTGAGCAAGCGAGCGCCCCAAGCCGGCGCCCCGCCCCCCTGCCCCCAGAACAACCCCGGGGCGGCCAGGGTGGCGGCGGCAACGTGCCCGAAGACACCCCAAGCACCGGGCCCACGGGCCCCGTGGAGGTGCCGGAGGAGTTCGCCGATGCGTCCGATGACGACGTGATCGCCCGCCAGCTGCGGGAAGCGGCCATGGCGGAGCAGGATCCCGCGCTTCGCGAGAAGCTGTGGGAAGAGTATCGACGCTATAAAGCCAACGGAGCCTAGGAGCCCTCATGCGCCTTCTAACCCTACCCCTTCTTCTTCTCGTGCTGAGCGGCTGCGTGTCCACCACGGTGAAGCGGGTTGAGCGGCCCGAGCTCCAGGTAGCTGAGCGCGCCGAACACGTCCTCCTCGACGTGGGCATCTTTCTCTTCGATCCGAATATCCCCGAGGGCTTCGAAGAGCGAGAGAAGCTCGGTATCGAGCCGGACGTACGCAAGGCCGAGGCGCGCTATCTACCCGGCGTCCTGCGCAACACCCTGGAAAACAGTGGAAACTGGGGAGCCGTGCGCATCATTCCCCGGGAAAGCCAGGCCGTGGACCTGGTGATCGAGGGCAAGATCGAGGAATCGGATGGGGAGGCCCTGAGCCTAGCCCTTAAGGCCATCGACGCCAGCGGCGAAGTGTGGGTGGAAAACACCTACAGCTATCGAACGAGCAAATACGCCTACGATGCGGACGCGCCCCAGGGACAGGATCCCTTTCAGCCCCTCTACGTGCGCTTTGCCAACGATTTAGCCGCAAGCCTCAGAAAGCGAAGCGACGATCGCTTAGAGCGTCTTCGCCTCCTCAGCAAGATGCGCTTTGCCCAAAGCTTCGCCCCGGAACGCTTTGAGTCCTATCTCAGCACGAGCGCCGATGGACGCAGCACCCTGCGTCGCCTCCCGGCGGAGGGGGACAGCATGATGACCCGGATTAATCGCGTACGCGAACGGGAATACCTATTCCTCGACACGCTCGATCAGTACTACCGGGGCTTCGAAACGGCCATGGCCCCCGCCTACCAGGACTTTCGAGCCTTCAGCTATGAAGAGGCCCTGGCCCTCGCGGAACTTCAGCGTCAGGCGCGCAATCGAACGATCATCGGCACCGTGGCCGTCCTTGGCGGCATCGCCGCCATGGCCTCCGACGACGGCGCGACCCGCTACGCCGGGGCCCTGGGTGTTGCCGGGGGCGCGGTCACCTTAAAATCGGGCCTCGATAAGCGGGTGGAAGCCACCATGCACCTGGAGTCGATTCGCGAGCTGGCAAGCAACCTCGAGGCCGTGGTGGCCCCCCAGGTCCTTGCCCTAGATGAGCAAACCTACACCCTGACGGGCACCGTCGATGAGCAATATGACAAGTGGCGAACGATTCTGGGGGAGCTCTATCGCGCTGAACTCGGCACCGCGGAGCCCTAATGGCTGAGCGCCCCACCCCGGAAGATCCTATCCGGCCAACGCCCGTAACCCTTGCGGGGGTACGGCCGGAACCTCCCCGAGCGCAGAGCCGAGGCACCTCGGGCCCCTCTGCGCCGGTCCTCGGGGCCCTCGCCCTCGCCCTTGGTGTGGGCGGCTTTTTCCTGCTGGGGCAGCTCAGCCCAACGCCGGAAGCACCACGCCCCGCCCCAGCGGAGGAAGGATCCGGTGCAGAGGTCGCGGGCGCCGGGGCCCAGCCTCCGGCGCCGAGTCCCGCCCCCTTTGCCGATGCAGCCAGCCAGGCAGCCCGGGAAGCCGCTCAAGGCACGCTGCGCCGCCTCCTTGCCCGGCGCACGGAACTTGAGGATCACGGCGCACCCCTTTGGGCCAAGGACGAGCTGGCCGCCCTAACGCAGCAGGCGGAAACGGGGGACGCGGCCTTCCTCGCCGGCGAACTTGAGGCGGCCCTGGGTGCCTACGAAGCGGCCCTGCAAGGGGCCGAGGCCCTCTGGGCCACCCTCCCTGCCCGGCAAGCAGCGCAGGCCAGGGAAGCCGCCACGCGCCTCGAGGCAAACGAGTTCGCCGCGGCGGAGGCGGCCTACGCCCTGCTTCGAGCGATGGCCGGGGATAACACCGCGCTTCGGGAAGACGCTGAGCGCGGCCTGCGTCGGGCCGAGCTGCGGCCCGCCGTGCTGGCTGCCCTGGCCCGGGCTGAAATCGCCCTCACCAACGAAGATTGGTCAGAAGCGGATAGCTACCTCGAGCAGGCCCGGAGCCTCGATGGGGATGCCCCCGGCGTGGCCACCCTGAGCCAGACCCTCAGCCGAGAACGCCGCCGCCAGGCCCTCGAAGCCGCCCTTGGGGAGGGCTATGACGCCCTTAGGCGCCAGGATTACGCCGGGGCGGAAAGCGCCTTTAAGAACGCCCTGACGCTCGATGGCGGCGCCGCCGCAGCGGAGGAAGGGCTCGCGCTGGTTGCGACCCAGCGGCTCGAGGCGCGCCTCGCGGCGCTTCGAGATCAGGCCGAGGCGGCGCGTCGCGCCGGAGCCTTCAGCGATGCCCTGGCCCATTATGAAGAGGCGCTCGCCCTCGATGGCACCCTGGCCTTCGCCCAGGCGGGGCGGCAAGCCATGACGGACCGGCTAGCCCTCGCGGGCGCCCTAGAGGAGGCGGAGCGCACCCTCGGGCAAGATCCGAGCGACGCCGTGCTTCGCCACGCCCGAGAAACCCTTGCCCTCGCGAGGCCCTTCCTGACCGCCGAGCCGCGTCTGGCGCAGCAGGTGGAGGCCCTAAGGACCCGCTTAGCCTCGGCGGAAAGGCCCCGCACCGTGCGCCTCGAATCCGATGGAAAAACCACCGTGCAGGTCCTAAAGGTGCGCCACCTTGGTGCCCTCACGGAGCAGGCGCTGACCCTACGCCCGGGGAACTACGTGGCGCTGGGATCCCGGGATGGCTATCGCGACGTTCGCGTCACCTTCACCGTCCCCCTCGAGGCGACGCCCCCGGCCATTGCCGTGGTTTGCCGGGATCGCATTTAGCATGACCAGCGAGCCCATCGCCCCGACCCCCTACCTTCCCGGCGCGGCGCCCCCGCCCCAGGAAGAACGGCGCCGGCGCCGGCGCTGGCCCTGGTTTGCGGCGCTCCTGCTTCTGCCCCTCGTCTTCGTGTTCCTGGCCCAGGGGCTCACGGTGCAGGTCACCCCCCGGGAGGCCAGCGTGAGCCTTAGCGGCGGCCCCTATTTCCCGCTAGCGGACCGCTATCTGGTCCTACCCGGCACCTACACCCTAAGGGCCACGGCGCCAGGCTACGAACCCTACCGCCAGCCGCTGCTGGTGGAAGCCGGCAGCCCACCGCAGGTCCGGCTGACGCTCCAGCCTGCGGCCGGCGAAGTGACCGTGGCGGTCCAGGGCGTATCCGGGAGGGCCCTACCCGATGCGGAAATCGAGCTCGCCGACGGGCAAAGACTGCGCGCCGACGGAGGCCCCCTGACCCTCCCCGCCGGACCCCAGGCCCTGACGGTGCGCGCGAAGGATTACGAGCCCCAAAGCCTCACCCTCGTCGTAGCCGGCCGCGGCCGCACCCAGACAGCCCTCGTGCAGCTGGAGCGACGCTGGGCCGAACTGGCGCTGGAGACGGACCCCGCCGGGGCGGAGGTCTGGATCGACGGGGAACGGGCCGGGCGCCGCACGCCTGCGCGCCTGCCCGTACTTCCTGGCTCCCATACCCTGGAATTTAAGCTCGACGGCTACAGCCCTCGGCGCCTTGCGGTGCTGGCGGCGCCAAGACAGGACCAAACGCTGGAGCCCCTGACCCTTACTCCGGCGCCGGTGCAGCTGCGCTTGGCAAGTGAACCGGCCGGGGCGGCGGTGACCTTAAACGGGCGCCCCGTGGGGGCTACGCCCCTCACCCTGGCCCTGACGCCCAAGGCGCCCTACCGCCTCGAGGTGCTCAAGGCGGGCTACGGGCCCCACCGGGAGGCGGGCACGGCCCCGGCCCGGGGGACGGTGACCCGAGAGCTCGTGCTGGAACCGGAACTGGGCGAGCTCCGCCTGAGCTTCGCTCCAGCGGACGCCACCCTGCGCATTGATGGCGCGCCTACCACGAACACCGGCCCCCTTTTCCAACTGCCGGCGCGTCCCGTCACCATCGAAGTCAGCAAGCCCGGCTACGTGCCCTTCAAGCGTACCGTCACCCCACGGCCCGGCTTCCCCCAAGCGCTCGAGGTCTCCCTCCTGACCATCGCCGAGGCGCGCCGCGCAGCCATGACGCCGATCCTCAAGGCCCCCGACGGGCAAACGCTCCAGCTACTGAAGGGCGGCACCTTCACCATGGGGGCCTCGCGCCGGGAGCCCGGGCGGCGCGCCAACGAGGTGCTGCGCGAGGTCACCGTGAGCCGCCCCTTCTACCTGGGCACCCACGAGGTCACCAATGCCCAGTTCCAGCGCTTTGCTCCCAAGCACCGCTCCGGGGACTTCGAAGGCACGACCCTGGAGGAACCCGACTACCCTGTGGTTTCGGTCCGCTGGCTTGACGCCGTGCGCTACTGCAACTGGCTCTCGGACCAAGAAGGCCTACCCCGGGTCTATACCCTCGAGGGCGACGAGGTGACGGGCTTTGATCCCAACGCCACGGGCTATCGCCTGCCCACGGAGGCCGAGTGGGCCTTCGCCGCGCGGATGGACGAAGGCGGCCCTCCCCGCCGCTTCCCCTGGGGGGACAGTCGCAGTCCGGAAGCCAATCGTCAGGGCAACTACGCCGACGATACGGTGCGCCACCTCCTCGCCCGCACCATTCCGGGCTACCTCGACGGCCACCTTGCGACCGCCCCCGTCGGAACCTTCAAGGCCAACGGTTTTGGCTTCTTCGACCTCGGCGGGAACGTAGCGGAATGGATCAACGACTTTTACGGCGCGACGGAAGAGGTCCTTGGCCCCGAGGGGCAGGACCCCCTCGGCCCCGGCCGGGGGCGCTATCATGTCATCCGTGGGTCCAGCTGGATGCACGGCCAGCTGGTGGATCTGCGCCTCGCCTTCCGCGACTACGGCGAAGACGGGCGGCAGGACTTGGGCTTCCGCATCGCCCGGTGGTTTGAGCCTCAGGAGGGCACGCCGTAATGGCGCATCATAGGGTCGGGCGGCTTGGACCACGCAGCCTCGGCGCCATCGCGCTGGGGATGCTCATGCTCGCGATGCTAGCCCCGGGCGCTGGGGCCGAAGACGCCCCGGCACCGAGCGGCGAGCCCCGCGTAGAAGGGGCGACCCCAGCCGTTGAACCGGCCTCGGCTGCCGCCCCCGCAGCGGCACCTGCCCAGGCGGCGAAGGCCGCTGGCACCCCGCCGCGCCGCTTCATTCCTACGGAGCAAGTGTCGGAAGACCGCGCCGTGGCCTTTCCCAAGGATATTTAGGACCGCCCATGCGAGATACGCTACGCAGTGAATTTGCCTATCAGCTCTTCGCCCTGCTGTTTGCGGCGCTCTTCGTGCACGCCATCTACGTGACGGCCATTCGCCCGGAAGCGGAAACCTTACTGGCGGAGCAGCGGGCCGCAGCGGCCGCGGATGAAAACTACGTCCCGGAGCGTCACCTGGCCGTGGTGCTGCGAGACTTCGAGCAGGAGGCTTGCTTCATTCTCATGCTCTGGGCCATGGCCATCATGGGCTACAAGGCGCGATCGGGCCTGCGGGAACGCGCTCTGCTGGAGCAAAAGCTCCTTCCCGTGACCCCGGGCATGAGCGTGTTGCCTGAGGACGTGCGGACCTACCTCCGCCCCCTTCAGAACCTAGAGCCGGCGCAGCAACGGGCCCTTCTGCCCCGAGCCCTGAGCGCGGCCCTCCAGCGCTTCGCGGCCACGCGCAATGTCCAAGATGTCTCGGAGGCGGTGCGCAACGTCTGCGATGCGGAAGGAGAACGCCTCGATTCCGAACTGTCCATGGTGCGCTACATCGCCTGGGCCATTCCCTCCATCGGGTTCATTGGCACGGTCCGCGGCATCGGGGACGCGCTCAGCCAGGCCAACCAGGCCGTACAAGGGGACATCACGGGGGTCACGGAAGCCCTGGGGGTGGCCTTTAACTCCACCTTTGTCGCCCTTTTGATCAGCATCCTCATCATGTTCCTCGTCCACCAGCTGCAGCTGCTCCAGGAGCGCCTCGTCCTTGAGGCGCACAGCTACGCGGACCGGGAGCTGATCCAGCATCTGCAGGTGCGCACATGACCCTCGCGGCCTTCGAGCTAAACGACGGCGGCCTTCGGCTTCGCACCGGCGCCGGGCAGGAACAGTGTGAACCCGGGCTGGCCTTGGCCCAGGGCCAGGACCTGCTCCTTGGGCACGCCGCTGCCGCCTGGGTACGGCGGGAGCCGGCGAAGGTCATGAACGAGCACTTCCATCGGCTGAGCACGGACCCCCTGCCCCAGCCTCTGGAACGGGCGCGTACCCACGCCGATCTCATCCATGCCCAGCTCCAGGGCCTCTGGCAGGCCGGCGCCGATCCCTCGGGAGAAGCCCTGCTCGCCGTTCCCGGCGTCTGGAATCGGCAGCAGCTCGCCCTGCTCCTCGGCATCGCCGACGCCTGCGCCTTCGACGCCGTGGGGCTCATCGATAGCGCCTTGCTCACCCTGGCGGGAGCTAGCCCCCTCGCCGCGGGGCACCATGCCGTCATCGACGGGGGCCTACACCAGGGCCTCGTGAGCACCTTTACCCAGCACCCTGAGCGGCTGGAGCGCACGGCAGTCTCGCCCCTACCGGCGGCGGCCCTTACGGACCTTGAGGATTGCTGGCTCAGCGCCATCGCCGATCAGTTTGTGGCAGAAACGCGCTTTGACCCCCTCCACACCGGCGCCAGCGAACAGGCGCTCTTTGACGCCCTGCCGGGCTGGCTTGAGGCCCTTAGCCGCGGGGAGGCGCCGGAGGCCGCCCTGACGGTCAACGGGCAGCGCTTCGCCCTGACCCTCCAGGGCAGCACGCTGCTGGGGAAGGTGAAGGGGCGCTATGACGCGCTCCTAGAGGCGCTCAAGGCTCAGCCCCTGCCCGGGGGCACGGTCTGGCTCCACGAGCGCCTCGGCCGCTTCCCAGGCCTTGCGGCACACCTTTCCGAGGGCCTTGGCCAGCCTCTTCAACCCCTGAGCGCCGCGCGCCTCTGGGCTGGGCTCGAGGCTCAAGGAGAAGCGCTTCGGGGAACCGTGGGCGCCCTGAGCTATCTCACCACCCTCGCCGTCCCGGCTCGCTTGGATGCCCAGGCACCACCAGCGCCTGCCCCGGCACTTCCGCAGACTCCGGCGCCAAGCCTTGGCGCCCCCTTGGAACTGCCCAGCGCCCTGGCGGCCACGGCTGCGCCGACGCACGTGCTCCTGGGCTGGCTCGCCCTGCCCCTGGAAGGCAAGGCCACCCTGGCCCTGGGCGGCCCCGAGGGACCCACGGAAACCCTTGCCCTACCCAGACTTGGGCACCTAGAGCGCAGCGAAGGCGGCTGGCGCCTCATGCCCGAGACTCCGGTCCGCCTCGACGGCGTTCCTATCTCCGGTCCCCTCCCCCTTGCCCTTGGACAAACCGTCCATTTGGGAACGGAGGCCCTTCCCCTGCGGCTGATTCACGTCCAGGCCGCTGATGGCTAAGCGAGGGCAACGGGGATCCACGCCCTTCAGTCTGTCCTTCCTCGACATTATGTCCTGTGGCTTTGGCGCCGTGGTGCTCGTGTTCCTGATCACCAAGCACGGCATTGAGGAAAGCCGCGCGGCCATCACCGAGCCCCTCACCACCGCCGTTAGCCAGCTTGAGCAGGACTTGAAGAGCGCAGAGCAGGCACAGGCTGCCCTAACGGCGCAGCTCGCGGCCCTGGAAGCCCAGGCCCAAGCCCTCTCCCCAGCTCAAGCCAGCCAGCAGGCGCGCCTAGAGGCCGAGCAGGCGCAACTGCAAGCGCTCTTGGAGGAGGCCGAGGCCTCCGCCGCGGAGGCCAAGGAACTGGCCAAAGCCGTCGAGACCTTGCAGGCGGAGGTCGATAGCCAGGGCCGCTTCGGGGACGATCAGCAAGGAACCGCCGCGCGAAGCATTCAGGGGGACGGGCAACGGCAATACCTCACGGGACTTCGCGTGGGGGGCGAGCGAATCCTCATCCTCTTCGATCGCTCCGCCAGCATGCTCGATGACACCATCGTCAACGTGCTTCGCCTGCGGAACATGGCTCCCGAAGCTCAGCAGGCGGCGTCTAAGTGGCAGCGCGCCAAGGGTACGGTGGAATGGCTCGTCTCCCAGCTACCCCTCACCAGCGCCTTTCAGCTCTACGCCTTCAGCGAGGGCTGGGAACCGGCCCTTGCGGGCACGGAAGGCACCTGGCTTCCCGTAAACAGCCAACGGCTCGGGGACGCCACGGAAGCCGCGCTGGCCCTGCTTCCCACGGGCGGCACCAACTTAGAGGCAGTTTTCGAAGCGGTTAAGGGCCTGAGCCCCGCCCCGGATAACATTATTCTCATCACCGACGGGCTACCGACCCTGAGCCCCGGGGATAGCCCCCGAGGGACCGTTACCGGCGCTCAGCGCCGACGGCTCTTCGACGACGCGGTGCGGGCCCTGCCCCCCGCCATTCCGCTCCAAATCATTTTGCTACCCCTCGAGGGGGACCCCCTCGCCGCGTCTCTCTACTGGCGCCTAGCCACGCAGCGCGGAGGCAGCTTCATGAGCCCGGCGGAGGACTGGCCCTGATGGCGCGCCCAAGACGCGACGTGGCGGATAGCGGCCTGGCCTTTCTAGACGTGGTCTCCTGCGGCTTTGGCGCGGTCATCCTGCTGTTGATCATCACCAAAAGCGTTGCCCCCCAGGACACCCGGGCGAGCGCTGAGGGCCTCGCCGGGGACGCCGCCACCCTGCAAGCCGCCGTGCTCTCGGCTCAGGCCAAGCGCGATGACCTTCAGGAAAACGCAGCGGCCGCCCAAGCGCGCATCGAAGCGCTGAAGGAAAAACTGGCCGCGCAGCGGGCGGCGGAAGCGGCCCTCCAGGTTCAGGCGCAACGTGCCGCTGACGCCCTCGCCGACGCCCAGGCGGAGGGACGCGCCCTGGCCGACGCCCGCCAGTCCCTATCGGAAACCCTTCAACGCCTTTTGGGGCAGAACTACCGGGCCCGCAATGATCTGGTGGGCGGGATTCCCGCCGATAGCGAGTACATCATCTTCATCATCGATACCTCCGGCAGCATGTTCAATTACGCCTGGGATTTGATGACGCAGAAGCTCATCGAAACCCTTGAGGTCTATCCGGAGGTGAAGGGCATTCAGGTCATGAACGACATGGGGGAGTACATGTTCAGCAGCTATGCTGGGCAGTGGATTCCCGATACGCCGGGACGGCGCGCCATCATCACGGACCGCATCCGCAGCTGGAGCCCCTTCTCGAATTCCTCCCCGGTGGAGGGCATTACGCGAGCCATCAACACCTTCTGGGCGCCGGACCGAAAAATTTCCCTCTACGTATTCGGCGATGAATTTACCGGCGCTTCCATCGAAGCCGTGATCGATACGGTGGATCGAATTAACCGCAGTGACAGCTCGGGACAGCGCCGCGTTCGTATTCACGGCGTCGGCTTCCCCGTGCAATTTGCAGCGCCCCCCCAGTTTCAGGATACGGGGGAGCGCTTTGCCACCCTCATGCGCGAGCTGGCCCGGCGCAACGGCGGCACCTTCGTCGGACTGGAGCGCTTCCGCTAGCGCACGCCGCTAGCGCACGCCCTTACTCCGCCTCAGGAGCCCCCAGGGGCGGCGCCTTCACCAGCGCCTTCACCCGCTCGGCTCCGCTAGGATCTACGGCCATACCGTGCACGAGGTAGTTCTGGGCATGGGCCAGCTGCTGAAGGCCCATGGCGCTTCGGAGGGAATTGAAGAACCCCTGCGCATCCTGGGCTTGGTTGATGGAGGCCTTGGCGGTCTTTAGACCCATGGCCGGCTGCTGGGCGATCTCCGCCGCTAGGGCTAGGCTCGCCTCCGCCAGCGCATCCCGGGGGACCACCCGATTCACCATCCCGAGCTCCCGGGCCACCTCCGCGGTGATGGCGCGGCCCGTAAATAGCAGCTCCTTAGCCTTGCGCACCCCAAACTCCCAGGGGTGGCCAAAGTACTCCACGCCGTTGGCCCCGAAGGCCACCACGGGATCCTGGAAGGTGGCATCGTCGCTGGCGACCACGATATCAAAGGGCCAAACGAGCATGAGCCCTCCGGCGATCACCTTGCCCTGCACCGCCACCACCGTGGGCTTAGGAATATTCCGCCAGCGCCAGCACAGGCCGAAGTAGGCCTCCTCCTCCCGAGCCCAGTGCCCTTCCATAGCCGGGGCGTCGAAGCCCCCCCAGGGCCCGAGGGCGACGTCCTCGAAGGGCGCGTCGTCGTCCCCGGACAGATCATGCCCGGAGGAAAAGTGACGTCCCTCGGCGGCGATGAGCAGCACCTTGATGGCATCGTCCTGGGCGCCCCGATCCAGTGCGTCATTCAAGGCGTACAGCAGATGGCGATTCTGCGCGTTGGCCTGCGCGGGCCGGTTCAGCGTAATGCGCGCCACCCCCGGCGCCGGCACTTCATAGCGAACCCATTCGGTCATGATCCCCTCCTTCCCCTCACAGGCCCCCACGGTGACAAAGCTTGGGGCAAAAAAAAAGCGCCCGGGATGCGGGCGCTTTCTTCGGCCAGGCCCCGGGGGGGGCGGCAGGGTTAGTTGCTGGCGAGGCTCTCGCCGGCCACCACGGGCAGGCCCATGGCGGTCCACACGAGGATCCCTTCGTCGATCACCGCCGTGAGCTCCGCCGGATAGCCGAGCTCCCGGAGGTTGTTGATCACGTAATCCGAGGCGGCGTGAGGGCAGGCGCAGTAGGCCACGATCATGACGCCCTCGGAGGGATCAGGCAGCTGGAGATCGATCGCCCGCTCCTTGTCCCGATAATAGGGCATGGGCACGGCGCCAGGGATGTGGCTTCGCTGCCAGGCCGAGGCCGGCCGGGTGTCGAGGAGAATAAAGCGCTTCTTCTCTTCCAGGGCCTTCACCACCTCCGCGGCAGGAACGTAGCGCCCCTCATAGAGGCCATCGGTCTTGTAGCGCTTCTCCTGGTACTCCACGCGAATGGTGAAGTTCGGATCTTCCCCTTCAGGATTCAGAACGTACTGATCCGGCGTCGGCGGCGTGCGCAGCTTGACCGGGTCCGGTGCCCAGCCCGAGGCCTGGCTACGCAGATAGGCCACGACGTTGTTCACGCCCTTCTCGCCGAGGAGCTTCGTGTAGCTCCCCATGGGGGTGCCCTCCCGGCCGTGCTCCAGGGCGTACTTCAGGAACGCATCGGAGGCGTTCGCCAGCAGGGACTGATCGCCAATGGCGGGCGCATACACGCCTTGGCCCTGGTCGCCGTGGCAATTCGCACACAGCGCGCCGTAGGTTTGGGCGCCCGCCTGGGCGTCGCCCTCTACGGCGTCGCCGGAGAGCTTCAGGGGCTCGATGCCTTCTACCTGCACGAGCCAGCGGGTAAGAAGATTCATTTGTCCGGGAGACAGAGGCCCGCCCATCTCTTCGCTATAGGCCGCCATGGCCGTACCGCGTCGGCCATAGCCGATGGCGGCCCGTAGGTGGGACGGAAAACCCGTGCTGAGGAGCTGCGGGCTCTTGAGGGACGGGGCGTGGTCCGCGGCGTAGCCGCTGCGATCTTCGCCGTGGCACAGCGCGCAGTTCTGTTCGTAGAGGCCCGCGGCCTCAGCCATTTGCGCCTCATCTAGGGTCAGGGACCAGTCCTGCGCCCCCTGCGCTGCGCCGCCAAGGCAGAACAGCACCGCCAGCAAAAGCTTTTTCATAACCCCTCCCAAGGGTGCCCAGCCAGGATCGC
>Ga0255780_10004040_pt1 | contig 12687 bp, 15 predicted proteins | sample 071ome_32_FD_179978 | JGI IMG/M metagenome (GOLD analysis project Ga0255780, IMG submission 179978) | Coastal salt marsh microbial communities from the Groves Creek Marsh, Skidaway Island, Georgia - 071405AT metaG (version 2) | ecosystem: Environmental > Aquatic > Marine > Intertidal zone >... | reverse complement strand
ACTTAGATGCATTAGATCTGTTTCAACACTTATTAGAAGGCAGAAAATTTAATTGTGTAGACATGGAAGCCTATGCTCTTGCTAAAGTGTGTGTAATGATGGATCGAGACTTTGTGTGTTACAAATATATCAGTGATGATGCTGACGAGGCTTCAGATGAAGAATGGGAAGAAAATGTATACAAAGGCGAACCGCTAATTTTAAACAAGTTATTAGATTACGGATTTAAAAAATATGATTCTAGTACTGTCAACATATCGAACAGGTAGTACAAATCTTTGCAAACAGTTAGCAGAGCAATACAGTTACGAAAACTTAGACGAGTGCTTTCACGAAAGTATTGCTGATAAACACAATAACATAGTTAGATATATTAGCACAAATCCTAATTGTGTTGTAAAAGTTTTCCCATATCATTTAAAACAAAGTTCTAGAGAAAACTTACTAAACGAATTAGTAGCCTTGTCTGAAAAGATTATATTATTAATTAGAAAAGATTTCGATCAGCAAGTAAAGAGCTATTATATATGTAAACAAACAGGCAATTGGCATAACAAGTTTAATGACACAGTGGATATTACATTAGACAAAGATATGTACCAAAAGTTTACAAATTTTCTACATAACGAATATTTAGAGCTAGATACAATTAGAAAAACAATACCAAACCACGAAATAATTTATACCCATCAGTTGGACCAAAGTAAAAAATATGTTAGGCCAGTTAAGTGGGATCGTCAACCTGGTTTTACTAATATTGATATTGAAGAGTTATTTGTTTAAGAATAACTAACTAAGATAGTAGCATTACCTACTGTACTGTTACCTGCTGTAACATATACTTTGAGAGTGTTATCTGCATCTAAGGCGTTTACATACACATAACTTGGATTAGTAACAAATGTTGTTTGCTCTGATAGATCAACATAAGCAGTTGTCATAAGTCTGTCTGGGTCGTTGTCATCACCTATAGTGATTTCTGTGTTACCATCAAATGCTGATGTAACATCTATCACAACGCTCAATGGTCTGCCACCACTACTTATATTACCTAGTGTAACATTACCACTACTAAATGTTACATCAGCACTTAATGTTGCGGCGTCACTACCAGCACCATCTCTTGTGCTAATCAAAGTTAAATGTCCTGTGCTAGTAGGTGCATCTTGTTTAGCAATATAAACAGCATACTCACCATCGCCTGCATCAGCAACTTCTAAAATATCACCTTCGTTAATATTGCTGTCAGCGTACACAGCCGCCAAATTACTTTTGCGATATGTCATGCTTGCACCTGATGCATCAGCACCAATGCCTGTTGAACCTACATACTTGGCTCCTGCTACATAAATTACATTACTTGTTTCTGCACCTATTGCTGTCGGTAAGTTGTTTCCAATAAAGTGTAATACGCCTGATTGATAATCAAAGTACCATTGGTCATCACTACCAGAACCTGTTTCAAATAATTGTGTGCCACTAGTTTGTACATTAGCAGTACCAGTTGGAGCCGCATATACTTTTAATTGATATGTTGCACCAAAGCCTGGTGGTACCCAATTTGTTACTTGAGTCTTCCAAGTTCTATTATTAGTGGCAGTAGTATCTTCTACACATTCTAAAGCACCACTAATGCTATCAGCATACACATTAACAATACTGCTGTTAGCAGTTGGTATAACAGATGGAATACTGCTACTTTGTGCCCAAATTTGATTTGTTTTTACTATAAAGTCTGATGTAATGGCTTCGTTGGGTGCTTTCTTTGCGTCGTTAGAGTCTGTCTTTGCTTTACCAAAGCCTACCTTTTTCCAAAGTAAATCAACCTTTTGACTATCACTAATTGCCATTATGAAATACTCAACGCAGTTAAACTGTCGCCGTCCTCTAATTTCACTCTTACAAGTATATTATTACCTGTTGAGTTTGTTGCGTTCTGATCACCAAGTGTCATTGTAAATGTATTACTGCTATATGTAGAGCCGTCTACAATTCTATCACCTGATGTAAATGCACAACCATCTGAACCATTACCACCTGATCCTGTATTAGAACCTGGTGTACCTGCACCACCGTATGTAGTACCTGCATGTAGCCAACCATTTAATCCTGACGCATTGTCAATGTCGGTACCTGGTGCGGCTATCCATAAGCCACTTACTGAACCTGTAAGTGTAATATCAAAGTTACTCATTGTGGTTCTGCGGAATGCAAAAGTAAAGTATTGTGCTCCGCTTCTGCCTGTTGCTAAATCAGGACCTACTGGCAAGTAACCTGAACTTAGGTCAGTATCATAATGAGTCAATGTATTAAATCTATTCACTGCTTCTGCTGTGCCTGCAATGGTTTCTGCACCACTCCAAACATTTGCAGTGTAGTTGTTCACACTGTTATCAAAAGCAGGAGTATCTGCACTGCTACCAAATCCAGTAATTCTTACACCATCGTCAGTAAATCCTGCACCTAAACTGTCGCTTACTGGTATAGCACCTTCATCAAATGTTGGTGCTGATGCCCACACTTGAATTTGTTCTGAAGTTTCAGCAGTATCTGCACTGCTACCCATTAAATTTTCTATGTTAAATTTAATCGGCTCTACACAATTATTATTGTTAACATCAATACTGATATTTCCTAATGCGTATGCACTGCCAACACCAACATTAGCAGTTGGAATGCCACCACTTAGCATTGATACAGCACCGTCTATTTGTGAATAACTTCTACTGTTTTGCACCACTGCTGTACCTGAGCCTTCTGTGTTGGTGCCGCTTTTGATGTTAAATATACCGCTGTCGTCTTTGTATGCTTGGCCTATTAGATTTGTTACTGTAGCACCTACTAATTTTACAGTTGGGCTACCTGAATTGTAATAAGGAACACCACTTACATATCTTAGTGAACCATTTGTATTCTCTTGTAAACTTGCACCACTTATATCTAATGTAGGCACAGTGTTCACATTATCATAAACAACATGTACATTATTAGTGTTACCTGTGCTGTCATGACCTATGTACATTGTATGCACACCATGATCTAAACTGCTTATGTCTTTTGTAATTCTGCCTGTGAACACTTGATAGAAGTTATCAGGATATGTTGATGTACTTATTTCATCATGTGCATCACCTTCACTGGTAATAATCAAAGAAGTAAATGTTCCTGTTTCACCTGTAGCAGATGTAAATTGTTTTGTTCCGTCAGCAACACCGTCTATGTATGCAGATACATTTCCGTTGTAACTGTTATAAGCGTCACTGATTAAATCTGTACTGATACTTGTAGTGGTATCATATCTTCTAGCAGTGTCTGTGCTTAATGAATCACCTGCACTCAAACTACTGCCTGCATTGTCTACTGCACCTGAAGCCAATTTAGCACTGCTTCCATGGTTGGCATTTGTTGATAATGTTAAACTTTTACTGCTGACGCCTGCAGGTGCTGTTGGCACATCTTCTACCACAATCGTTTCACTTACTGTAGAACTTTGTGCAGTGATGTCCAGTGTGCCTGTTGCCTGCATGGTCAATGTTTTGCTACCTGTTGTGGCATTGCTGTAATCGTGAGTTATGTTTGCACCTAACACTGTACCAGCATCTGGCGGTACAGGAGCATTAACTTCTGTTACAGTTACATTGGCAGTACCATCGCCCCAACTGTATTGATATTGCACACCACTCTTTCTTGGTGATGTGGTATTGTCCACTGTGATAACAGCACGGTTAGTACCTGACAAGTCTGTGCCTTTGTACACAGTTCTAATACTGTCGTTACTGGACTTTAAACTCGATGTTGTACTTGATGCAGTTATGTCTGCTCTCAAGTCTGGCTCAACATGTACAGTAAAGTTTGAACTAGTAAATGGTGATCCAGTATGTGCTGAATACACTTGTAAGTTACCAGTATAATCTACAGCCGTACCATTGTTTTGATCTGTTGAACTCAATGTATAAGTGTGGTTAATTGCTTGGCCAGTATCACCTGCGGCTCCGCCACCTGTTGCAACAGTTGATGTTGTGCCATCTCCCCAATTATAAACATAATAGATACCAAAGTCTGCATTGCTACCTATAGTTGATTCTGTATTGTTAGTAAAGGCTACTTGGAAGCCCCCACTTGCTTGTTCGTTAATACCACTGTTACTTGCTAAACTTACATCAGGTGTATGCGTATCATACACTTTGATTATTGCTGTGGCATTGTTTGGTATAACACTTGGATCAGCAGTACTATGAGTATCCAATGTTAGTTTCACAGTGTATTGTTGATCTTCTTCTGTTGATGTAGTAAATGTATGAGCAAGTCTATTACCTTGTGTACCACCTGCATCAGTGTCAGCAGAAATGTTTGAGTTTGCTGAGCCATCACCCCATTCTATAGTGTAAGTTGCATCTGCACTTCCAATGTTTGTTGTATCATTATCAAAGTACAATGCTGTACCATCATCAACTATGCTGACTGCTAAGCCACCTGTGTTGGCGGCATACATGTTAAAGTCTGCAACTGGGTTAGCAGTGTATAGAGTTATAAAATTACTTTTAACAAATGTTGTTGTACTACCTTCACCGGCACCGTTTTCATTGTACGCAGTCACACTTACATCAAATGGTGACTGTGAATTGTTTGAATAAGTATGAGTAGGAGTTGAGTCTGTGGTTGCTGTAGTGGTTGTGCCATCACCCCAATCAATAGTATAATGTGTTGGATTACCTGTTGTAGAAATTGTTAATGTGCTAACTAATGGTGCACCGCCTGTTGAATTATCAACAGTAAAGTTTACATCTCTAACAAATGTATTGTTGTAAATGTTTAGTGCGGCTTCGTTTAATCTATCTACTGCTTCTGACACAGTTGTATTATTAGTAAAACTAGTAACAGCACCTTGTCTGGTTACACCTGTATTACCCGCATAGTCGCCTTGATCAGGTGTAATGTGCCAATCTAAATCGCCATTGGCATCTATATTACCCAGTTGAATATTGAATCCGCTACCTGACAGATTAACTTCTAATGCATCTAACTGCGACTTTGTAATAAAGTCAGAGGCATTGACACCATCTGCACCAGACATAGTAGTAGCAACACCACCTTCATTGGTTACAGATATAGTACCGGTATCAGCATTAGCAACCAATCTAGGACCTTGTTTACCTAGTTGTACATCATTGCCAACGCCAATTAAACCGTAATTTTTAACTTGCGCCACCTAGAAACTCCCTTAATTAAATATTGACATTTACTAAAACTGTGTTATAATATGTGTACAGTCAGGAGTATGAATACAGTGAAATTTTTAATTATTGGTGATGTACATGCAGAGTTTGCACCGTTTCAAAAAGCGGTACAATTCGCTGTGGATAACGATTTGCATTTAGTGTCTGTGGGCGATCTCATTGACAATGGTCCTGACGGCTTCAAAGTGTTAACATTATTTAAGCAGTTAGCGGATCAAAATAAAGCAACACTAATTATCGGAAACCACGAGTGGAAGATACACAGGTGGTTGTTAGGCCGAGATGTTAAGATAACTGCACCAAATCAGATCACTGTAGATCAGATGAACAGCAATCATTTCTTCGAAGATGTATTTAAAGATTTAATGAGCAAGGCTGTTCACTTCACACAGTTAAATGATAACATGTTTGTTACACACGCCGCAATGAGCAAAGACTTTTGGGAAACAAAAGAGTTGTCTGCTAAAAACAGAGACAGGATGATGTACAGTTTTGCTGACACTAGTCAGATTGCTCATTACAGAGGTGAGACATACCCTATCAGGTTGTACGACTGGGTAAACGATGTTCCTGCAGGCATTAAGTTGTTTGTGGGGCACGACCCTAGGCCTATGATAGGTGTGCCTGATTTCGATAACTTCCAAGTTGCTCCTTCTGTGGTTAAGAATGACAACGGAGGTATCACAGTGTTCTTAGATACTGGTTCAGGAAAAGGTGGTACCTTGTGGGGTACAGTAGTAAATAGTGTTACATCTGAAATAGAGCAGTTTAGGAATTTTAGCATATGAAATTAGACTACAAAGATTGTGGTAAGGTAGGTTTTACATGCAGTACATTTGATTTACTACATGCAGGACATATCACTATGCTAGAAGAGGCTAAGAGACACTGTGATTATCTAATAGTGGGGTTGCAAGTTGACCCCACTTTAGATCGTCCGGACTCTAAGAATCCTCCTGTGCAAAGTATTGTTGAAAGACAAATACAACTTGCCGCTGTGAAATATATAGATGAAATTGTAATGTACAGCACAGAAAAAGATCTAGAAGACTTGCTGTTAACATTACCCATAAATGTGAGAATACTGGGTGTTGAATACAAGGATCATGAATTTACAGGAAAAGAAATATGTCTACAACGAGGCATTGAGTTATTCTTCAATGGCAGAGATCATTCCTTTAGTTCCACCAGTCTCAGGAAAAGAATATATGAAGCAGAGAGTAAACAACAAGATTGATCCTACTTACTTGTTAGGTGGATTAATATTAACATCTCCAATATGGATGACAATGCTGTATAAACTTGCACTAGAAGTATGGTGCATAGCATACGGCTTAGTATATTAATATGGTTTCAAGAAAAAGGCACTTAGCAAAAACTCTGACTTGGAGAGTATTAGCCACCACTGATACTTTTCTTATTGCTTGGCTGATTACAGGACAAATAGATTGGGCCGCAGGTATAGCCGGTATAGAAGTCGTAACTAAAATGTTTTTGTACTATTGGCATGAACGAGCATGGTATAACTATATTGATTTTGGCTTAAAGTCGAAAGAGGACAATGAAAGATAAATTCATCAACGCATACATAAAAACAGCAGAAACTTTTGCAAAATTAAGTTCCGCTAAACGAGCAAAGGTTGGTGCCATCATCGTGAAAGATGATAGAATTATAAGTATCGGTTATAACGGTATGCCCTCTGGTTGGACAAACGAATGCGAAACAGCAGAAAGAATAAATGATGTTCCGCACATGAGAGATGAGTATATAGCAAAAGGCTACTTGATGCATACAGGCGGCGATGCTGTTTATTGGCATAAGTTTTCAACAAAACCAGAAGTGTTACATGCAGAAGCAAATGCCATAGCCAAAGTAGCACAAAGTAACGAAAGCAGTAAGGGTGCTGTTATATTTTGTACACACATGCCTTGCATAGAATGTGCAAAGTTAATTCATCAAAGTGGTATCAGTGCAGTCTATTTCAAAGAAGACTATGATGCCGCAAAAGGTTCAGGAAGAGATTTTCTAGATAAGAGTAACATTCTGTTGCACAAAGTAGATGATTAAACATTTAGATATAGAATTGTCTAGCACATGTCAGGCAAGTTGTCCTATGTGTGTTAGAAATCAAACAGGTATACAAACTATAGATCCTGCTAATCAAAGTTTAGCAGATATTCGTCGTACTTACAAATCAATTGCAAAAGATATAAAAACTATCACTATGTGTGGTAACATAGGCGACAGCATGGGCAACAAAGACATTGCACTAATATGTCGTTGGTTTACTATGCAAAATCCACAAGTGTTAATTAACATACACACTAACGGTGGACTAGGATCATCTAGAACTTATACAGAACTTGCACAACTTGGTGTGAGAGTTATATTTGGTATAGATGGTTTAGAAGATACCAATCACTATCACAGAGTAGGTGTTAAGTGGAGTAATGTTGTAAAGAACTTAGAAGCATACCAAAAAGGCTTTAATGACAAATCAAAAGTCAGATGGACTGAAGAGTTTAATGACGATGATGACTTTGGTGAATATGGTATGTGTGAAATACAAATGATATTGTGGAGACACAATCAACATCAAATATTAGAGATGGCTGACTTTGCACAAAAATATAGAGCAGACTTATGGTATAGAAAGCCTGTTATAGAAACCAATCCGGAATTTAATAACGGCATGCCTGTGTTTACTGCTAGTGGAATGTGGATGTGTAATTTACATGAACCCGATACAATGTTTGCACTTTTAGAAAGTCATAGATTTAGTTGTCCTCATCAATGGTTCGAAACAAACAATATGAAAGATCATGTTACAAAAGTTTTAGATCAAATACATACCAAACAAGAAATTAACATACACAAATGGAAAAGAACAATACAAAATCCTATTCCTGTTGACACTGAGCATAAGCCAGATAATGTAGATAATTGGCACAAGCATATCAGAAAGGGTAGTAAAAAGTTTAGAACCAGCAAGTACAATGTAGGCTTTACCAGAAGAGAAAAGGCATCAGCCAGTGTGCCTGTAGCATGTAAGAGTTTTAACTTTAATAAACCCAAAGATGTATTTGCCACAGACGCAGAAAAAGAACTGTTTATTAGTGCTGATGGATTTGTTGCACCTTGTTGTATGATGGGATCTGCTGTGAGTATGCATTTGAATGGAATACTAAACGAAAATGCTGATGTGTATGTAGACAGAATTAAACAAGATGCTGTGAATAGATTTTTAGAAATTGGATTAGAAAAGTTCGATACTACCAAACATACCATTGAGGAAATAGTAACCAGTGGTGTATTAGATCAATTGGTATTTGATAAGATTCATAACAACAATGTAGATCATGGCAGAATACCGTTCTGCAGTCTACATTGCGGAACACATAACAGTATAGGTCGGCCCAGCAAAGATGACAGAGATAATGGTTGACAAATAAGTATAATATTGTATAATATGTATATAAATTAGGATTAATACTATGGTTGCAAAAAGCACAACACAAATGACTAAAGCAGAACTGCTAGATGTCATTAACGAAAAGAACAGAGTTATCGCTGATCTTAACAACAAGATTGACGAACTTGAGGGTATGGCTGTGGCTAGTCAGAGCAAACCTCTAGATGCAGATACCAGTAGACTTATTAGCAGTTTAAATCAGAGAATTAAAGCACTAGAAGAAAAGGTCGATGTCCAATAAAGTATTTGTATACGGCACACTTAAAAGTGGCAACAAAGTACGAGGACTTCACTTGTTTCCTGGTGCTGAGTTTATAGGTAATGCAACAACAGATCAAAAATTTCACATGTTAGATTTAGGCTCCTTTCCTGGAGTTAGAATATCTAACAAACAACAGCCTTCACTTAGTATAGCAGGGCAAGTGTTTGATGTATCTGACGAAACATTTGCTCAACTAGATGCCATAGAGGGCTATCCTGTTTTCTACGATAGAAAACAAGTTAACACATCAAAAGGCAAGGCATGGATGTATATCCTACCTAACAATGGTGAGTATGATGACTATTTTACTCACGACGAATCAGATAGAATCGAACTCAACAACAGCACCGTAAGTTGGAAATAACATGACGCAAGAACACGGAATGGCAACTGCATATCATCTAATGCGACAGATTGCTCAATGGCACCACGATCGTAATTTAATTGAAGGCAGTGATGACAAAAGTCAGTTTGCTAAACTTATTCAAGAAGCAGGTGAACTAAGTGACAATATTTGCAAGGGCAAAGATATTGCTGATGACATTGGCGACATGATTGTGGTACTTATTAACATTGCAGAACGCAATAACTTAACCATTGAAGAATGTCTACAGCAAGCATGGAACGATATCAAAGATCGTAAAGGCAGAATGGTAGACGGAGTATTTGTCAAAGAAGGAGACAGTTAATGACAACAGTACTGTTCACACTGTTTATGATCAAACACACTCTAGCAGATTACTTTTTACAGTATGGCTGGATGATCAAAGAAAAGGGTAATTATGGTGCGTGGGGCGGTATTGCACACAGTGGTGTACATGCATTAGGCACACTGTTGGTATTATCAGTGTTTAATATACCTACACTTTTTGCACTGGCATTAAGTGTTGCAGATGGTGTAACACACTATCATATAGATTATGTTAAAAGCAATTTTTGGAAAAACAAAAACCTTACACCTGCTGATCAAAAGTATTGGATGGCACATGGTGCAGATCAGTTGGCACACTTTTTAACTTATGTGGTGATCATCATACTATGCGTATAGAAGCAGATATTAAATTAGATTATTCAGATGTACTGTTTCGCCCAAAGCGAAGCACAATGGGCAGTAGAAAAGATGTAGATCTCAACCGAGGTTTCGTATTCCGCAACACCAATAACACATTTAACGGCATACCTATTATGGCCGCTAACATGCAGGGTGTGGGCACATTTGACATGGCATTGGCATTGGCCAAGAAGGGCATGTTTACCTGTTTGGACAAGAGCTATAGTGTAGCAGACATATACGATTGGTTCTTGGATAATCCATACAGAGATGACCTCATGCGTCAAACAGCAGTCAGCACAGGCATCACTGATGTAGATGCAGAACGCATTGAAAAACTGTTAGACTACTGTCCTGACATACAGTATGTGTGCATTGATGTTGCCAACGGTTATAGTGAAAGATTTATCAACTATGTTGCAGACTTCAAAGAACGCCATCCTGGTGTGGTGGTTATAGCAGGCAATGTGGTTACACCAGATATCACAGAGGAGTTGATACTTAATGGAGCCGATATCGTTAAAGTTGGTATTGGGCCTGGCAGTGTTTGTACTACTAGGATTAAGACTGGCGTTGGGTACCCGCAGTTATCCGCAGTCATTGAGTGTGCTGATGCCGCTCATGGTCTTGGTGGACACATCATTGCTGATGGCGGTTGTACTAGTGCTGGAGATGTAGCCAAAGCATTTGGTGCAGGAGCAGACTTCGTCATGCTGGGCGGTATGTTTGCAGGCTGTGACGAAGGTGGCGGTACCGTGTTAACCAAACACATTGCTACCAATCAAGTACACTATGAAGTAGGCAGTCACACAGATCGAGAACGCCACATCATCAATGAACAGCAGTTTGTTCGCTTCTATGGTAGTAGCACAACTGTGGCACAAGAACACAACGGCGGTGTACAACAGCATAGAACCTCAGAAGGGCGAGTAGTAGAAGTTCCATACCGAGGCAGTGTTAACACCGTGATCACCGACATACTGGGCGGAGTTAGATCAGCATGTACTTATGTGGGTGCCAAGAAACTGAAACACTTGAGCAAGTGTACAACTTTTATACAGGTAAATGGGGGCAAAACACACAACACAGTGTTCGCCCAATATCAAACAGGCGAATGATCACCGTACTGTACAATCACAAGTTGAGCAGTACCACTCATTGGTTCAGTGAGCAGGTGCCTCAACATCAACTCGATCAATTCATAGACGATCTCATAGATCAAGGCTATATCTGCCGAATAATTCACAACAAGGAGAAAAATGGCACACCCAAGTAAATACACCCGCAGTGCCACTGCTGAGTTTGCATACACATCAGTGGGTAGAGGTGTACTCACATTCACCATGCTGTTACCAGATCTCAATGATCTACAGCAGTTAACAGAAAGCATCAGCATAGACACACCTGATGTTGAACAGTTCCGCGATTCAGTGTTAGCAGACTTTGCTCATGGTGCAGTAACACAGTTCTTTCACAGAGACATACAAGCAGGTCGCTGGTTAGAACGCATAAAAGATGCTCGTATAACTGCAGAAGCAGAGGGCATTGATCGCATCACATGTTGGATAGAACACAGCAGTAAGTTTTCCACAGCAGTAGACACATACACCAACAGCATCAAAAGCACCAACTGCAATGATGCATTAAACAGAGGTGCAATAGATCACTTTCTCATCACAACCATAGACAGAATATGTTCGACAAGGGGTGCCAAGGGTTAGGGGCCGACCGTTCCGACCGACGCGGTACTTTCCGACCGAAAGAGGTAGTTTAACAGATGGACAAAGATAAAATCAACCGTATTAAAAGTAGATCAACAGGTGTAGACAATGTCACACCAGCTCCCGATCCTAGTGCAACTATAACCACTGATAGAGGAGAGGAGTTCACAGTAGCAGAAATTGAACACAGTAAACGCATATACAAAAGCAAAACTCCCAAAGGTGACCTCAGTTGGTATGTGAAGTGGTTCAGCAGTGTATGTGTGCTGTTTGCTATGAGTATGCGTGGTATTGAACACTTAGCACAGTATGATTTGATGCTGAGTCTAGTGGGTGTTATGGGTTGGTGTTGGGTAGGTATTATGTGGAAAGATCGAGCTCTTATACTGCTAAATGGTACTGGCATACTGCTGTTATTGAATACTCTGCTTAGAGAGTATATATTTGTGGTGTCTTAGAATGCACATAAGCCCGTATAAGCACAGTTGTACACACAATGGGTATACAGTTCTAGGAGAAATTTTAGCACAGTGTATAGGGCTATACAACAGGTGTTACACACCTAAAAAGGCTATTCGCGGGGCTCACATGCCTTTTTACAATTTCACGCACACTATGACACACTGTTACACACTATATACTGAGTAATGAGCTCAGGTCCAGGCCTATATAGAGGGTAAAATTTGTATTTTTCAAGAAAATTTTTTAGGTGTGGTCCTCAATATAGGGCATAAAAAAATTAGATTTCGGATAGGCCTGAATTCAAAATTTGCAACCCCTGCACAAAAGAGCCACCTACCCCCACCATTTTTCCACAGTAGAAAATTTTTCCAAAAGAAAGCACAGTGTTATACTGTGCTTTTTTGTACAGTGTGTTACTGTATTATCTGTTGTAGTTTACTTGCCAAAGTGTAGCAAAACCTTCTAACAACATTGTGTTAAA